>WNGF01001616.1_pt1 | contig 33023 bp, 20 predicted proteins | sample 5400641 | NCBI WGS metagenome assembly WNGF01 (sample SAMN13153371, study PRJNA577476) | soil metagenome | isolation source: 80 cm soil or saprolite under grassland replicate 2 | place: USA:California | collected 2016-06-15 | reverse complement strand
CCCGCGGCACCCAGACCACGCTGCCTTCCAGCGCGTCGGAGGGAAACACCCGCCCGATCAACGCGACGTAAAGCCCCGAATCCTTCGTCACCAGGCTCACCGGGGCCCCGTCGAGCCGCATCCGGCCCGTCACTTCGCCCGCCGGATTGAGTTCGAAGAGCGCGCCGCCGAACGCATCGCCCGCGTAGAGCCGCTTGCGTTGCGGATCGATCTTCACCAGCGACGTCATGGGCGCGCCCTCATGAGGATTTATTTTTTTCACGCGAAACTGTTTCAACCCCAGCTGAACTTTCGGCTTGTTGATTTGCGGCGCGGGCCGACTCGGCGCGGCGGCCCGGTAATAATCCCAGATGGCGAACCAGTCTTCCTCCGAAAGGATCGGCGATGGCGGGAACAGGCCGGCCTCCTGCAGGATCTTTCCGTCCGGCATGCCCTCGTAATCGACCCGCTCCAACCCGAGCCACTTGGCCATTTCCGGCTGGAGGTGGTGAATCCAGGCGGTCTTGGTCAGCAGTTCAGGCTCGGGAAACAAGTGGCAGGCAGCGCAATACTTCTGCGCCAGATCGCGTCCGTGTTTGAGTTCCGGAGAGGTCGGCGGAGAGCCCGGTTTCGATTCCTGAGCCGAGCCACTCGCGAGCAGGACGAGCAGGACAAACGCGGCAGACACGCCAGCAAAGCGATTCATCGCCGACCTTGGTAGCTCATTCGGAGGTGGCAGGGAAGGTCGAAGCGCACCCGGCGCGCGCCCGGTCCCCGGGCGCAGCGTGTGACCAGAACAGGCCGCGTGGAACCGTCCGGAATCTCGGCTGTGGGCGATGCGCTGCGGCCGGGGACCGGCCGCGCTCCGGGTCATGGCCCCGTTGCCCGCGCCGAGCCCAGGTCGGGCCGGACCAGGAACTCGACAAATTCGCACGGATGAACGGCGAAGGTCAGGTCGAGCGAGGTGGCGTCGATCGGGACTTCCAATCCGGTCGTGAATTTGCCTGGCCACGGCTCCCAGCCACGGCCGAAGCGCAGCTCGCGACCCCGATCGTCCCGGACCCGGGCCAGGTCCACCCGGACGCGCTGCACCGCCGAGGTGAAGATCAAAGTCAGATCCGTCGTGCGCCGATAACCGTCCCGCCCGAGCCGTGTGACCTGGCTCGTCGCCCTGAGATCCAACGACTGGAACGACACCCCATGCACCACCGCGGCGCAGTTGGTGGTGAACGGGCCCTGGTTGCGTATCGCCGGGAGCGACTGGAATGTGCACAAGTCTTCCGCGACGAAATCTCGCGTGGGCGAAAACTCGACCACAAATTTCCAATCCGGCTCGTCCGCCCAGAGGACGTGGGGAAAGGCCGTCGCCAATTGGCCGTTCACCCACAGGACGCGCGGCTGGGAAATGAACAAGTGGTTGCCCGTCGCGCCGAGAAGTTCCAGGCCCTTGATCGTCCACCCCTCGTTGGGCTGGCCCTGCTCACGAACCTCGAACAACGCCGTCGTCCAGGGCGCGATGAAGACATACGGCCACTTCAATTCGGATGGCGCCGGTTCGCCCCCGCGCAGAGCAACGAGGGCGAATTCACGTCCGTCTCGCTCGATTCGGACAGGCGGGACCGGGGCGTGCCACGGGGCGGCGCGGCCTCTCCCGGAGATCCGCACGGGGAGTTCGCCCACGCCATGAGGGCGGTAGGCCGCGTCTCGTTCGTAAAACCGCAGCAGAATCTCGCCTTGGCGCCGTGGATAGTTGGCCAGATTCCAGGCCATGATGGGCCCGGTTGACTTGGCAACCGGCACCTCGACTGCGGCCACCTCCGGCTCGGACTCGACGCCGTGCCGATCGCGCACCGCAGCGAAGCGCGGCGCCCGGTTGGTCGAGGGCAGCCGCCAAACCGTCCAGATCATCAGCGTCGGCGTGCTCGTGTTCCGCTCGTAGATGCGCAGGCCAAGCCGGTAGGCTTTCGCCAGGGAGACAAATCGGCGAGCCACTCTCGCCCAAAGCGGACCTTCCACGAAAACGTGGTTGGTCCCGTAGGTGACGGTCAGCACCGAGACCTCACGACCGTCGGGGAACCGGACGAGACGGCCCTCACGCATCGCCACCCACCACCAGCACAGGGCCGCCGCGGCGACAAACGCGAGGGCAGCAATGGCCGAGCGTGGCAGGCGCAGGCGCGGCGGCTTCATCCGCTCTTGCGCCGCAAGTTACGCCGGGCTTGCCTGAGCAAGTCGCTGAGACGGGTAGGCAACCTGCCCGTCAGCCGGGCAAAGGCGGGCATTTGCCGCGCCGCTTCGACTAGCAGTTCCACCATCCCGCAGGCGTCGGCCAGGTTCACGTATTCGGCGGCAATCCGGCCGCCGGGGTGGCAGTTGTGATAGTTGCCCAGCGCGACGCACACGGCCGCCGTTTGGAACCCGTACTCCTGGTAGGCCGTGCCTTCGCAGGTCCCGCCGAACATGAGCGCACGTTGCAGTTGGAACGTCCGGTCCTTCGCCCTCAGGCCGGCCGCAACTTCCCCCAGAAAGCGCGTGGCCGCCGAATCGAAGATCGACGTGCGGTCACCCACCCGAAGGATTACGCCCTGCCCCATTTTCGCCGGGGGCAGTTCCTTGCTGGTTTCGAGCGAGACGACGAGCGAATTCCTGGGCAGTACCTTCGCCTCCGCCACCGTCAGGGCGCCCTGAAAGCCGACCTCCTCCGCGCGCGAGATGACGCCCAGGACGTGCGCCCGGCGCCGGTCCCGTTGCAGTTCGATCATCACGGCCAGGAGACACGCCACGCCCACCAGGTCATCGCAGGCACGTCCGTGCAGGTGGCCGTTGCGCAAAGCAAAATCCTCCATCTCCCACACGGCAAATTCCGGCCGGGGCGCGTGCGGCAGGACGCCGGCCCCCGCGCGCACGCTGAATTCCTTTTCCTGGCCAAGCCGCTCCCCCAACTTCGCCGGCGTGGAGCCCGGCAGCAGCCGCAGCGCAATTCCCTGCCGAAAATAACGGTCCGGCACGCCGCCGTGGAACCGCGCCACCCACTCCCGATCGCCCAGCGACCGCACGACTTCAAATCCCGGATGATCCATGTGCGCCGCCAGGACCAGTGCCCGGCCAGCCGCCGCGTTCCCCAACCGCACGATCACGTTGCCGAAGACATCCCGGCGACTCGCCAATCCGTGCTCCGCGCAGATCGACTCCACCACCGCGCGCACGCCCGCTTCGTGGAAGGGCGCCGCCGGACAAGACATGAGCCGCGCCGCGATGCGCGCTAATTCCTTTGCGTTCATAGGGACAGCGACCACTCTCGGCATTCCAGGCTCGTGCTTCAACCTCGATCTGGTTTGATTCAATCCTCGATTTTCAGTAAACCACGGCTCGAGTTTGAGCCACGGACCTCCATCTGCGCGGCGCCGTTTCCTGAAGCGATCCATCCTCTTTGCCCGATTTCGCCAAAAAGCCATCAAGCACTCTCCCTGGCCTTCCGATGCATTAAGTGGGCCGGTGTATGTCGCAACGGCCGAGCGATCGCCTTTGCATGAACGATTTGAAAACCATCCGCCTGATGGCCGCGTTGTCCTGGAGCGCCACGCTTGGCTTCTGGTCTCCTCTCCACGCCGGCGAAGCCAACCCCGATCCGGCCGCCCGCCTTTTGCGCGACGCCGCGCTGATGCTCCTCAGTGAAGGCAATGCCCGCTTCGTCGCCGGCAAGTCACAACATCCGCATCAGGACGCCGAGCGGCGCAGCAGCTCCCTCGCCCAGGGGCAGGAGCCGTTCGCCACCGTCCTTGCCTGCGCGGATGCGCGCGAGCCAGTGGAATTGATTTTCGATCGTGGCGTGGGCGACCTCCTGGTCGTGCGCGTCGCGGGCAACGTCGCCGGCGAAAGTGAACTGGCCTCCATCGAATACGGGGTCGGCCAGCTCAACACGCCGTTGCTCGTGGTCATGGGCCACACCAAATGCGACATCGTCACCGCCGTGGTCAAAGGGACGGAACTGCATGGGCACCTCCACCAGCTCGGCGCAAAAATCAAGCCTGCGGCGGCCAAGGCCAAAGCGGAAACCACCGATGCGGACGAGGCCCTGGTCAAAGCCATCCAGGCCAACGTCTGGCAAAGCATCGAGGACGTCATCAAGCACAGCAGCATCGTGCGAGAACGGATCGGCGCCGGCCGCGTGCAACTGCTCGGCGCCATCTACGATCTCGAGCAAGGCAAAGTCGCCTGGCTCGGCACTCACCCGGCCCAGGACGCCCTGGTCGCATTGGCGAACCAGGCGGAAACCGACGCCACTTTGGCCCGCAAGCTCGCCGCCCCGCCGGCGCCAGCCGAGACGGAGGCCGAGGGAAAGCGAGTTCCGGCAGCACGGCCCGTGGCCCGGAACGGCGTCCGCGTGGATGATCCCGCCGCCCGGCCCGGACTCGAGCCGGCCGTCGGTTCGAAAGTCCGTTAGCTCCGGCCCGGCCCGCGGTCTCGCCAGCCCGTCCTGATGAAGCTGAAGATGGCCTCTTCGACGCAACACCACCTGGTGTTGCTCCCCGGGCTGGACGGCACCGGCGATCTTTTCGATCCTTTGCTGAGCGTTTTGCCGCCGACGTTCCAGGCCTCCGTCGTCCGCTTTCCCCCAGACCGCTTGATCTCGCACTGGGAGCTTTTGGGTTGCATCCGCTCCGTGATCCCCTGGGATCATCCCTACGTGCTCGTGGCCGAATCCGCCGCCGGGCCGCTGGCGTTGAAATTTGTCGAAGCCCAGCGGCAAGACATCCGCGCGGTCGTCTTGTGCGCCTCTTTCGTGAGCAAGCCGACGCCGCCTGCGCGCAGCTGGATTCCGCCGCTCCTGACCAAACCGTGGCTGGCGCAAGCGCCGACGGCGCAAGCCGTCCGCAAATACCTGCTTGGCGAAGATGCGCCGGACCCTTTGGTGGAACGGGCCACCGACGCGCTGCGCTCGTTGAAGCCGGAGGTGTGGGCCGCCCGCGCCCAAATGGTCTTCCTGGCCGACGCCCGCCAGGCGCTCCGGTCGTGTGAGAAACCGATCCTCTATTTGCAGGCCACCGAGGACCAGTTCGTGGGCGGCGCCGCACTGGAAGAAATCAAACTTCTCAAGCCTTCGGTGAAAACGGCCGCCGTCAAGGGACCCCACGGCTTGCTCCAGCGCAATCCGCGCGAAGCCATCGCCGCCATCGGGACGTTTCTCGCCAGTTTGTAGTCGCGCCTTCAGGCGCTCCGGGGCGCGGACGGTCCCCGTCCGCAGCGTGCGGCCGGAACCGGCGGTGTGGAATGATTCGGGATCTCGGCTGTGGGCGTAGCGCTGCGACCGGAGACCGGTCGCGCTCCGGGGCGCGGACGGTCCCCGTCCGCAGCGTGCGGCCGGAACCGGCGGTGTGGAATGATTCGGGATCTCGGCTGTGGGCGTAGCGCTGCGACCGGGGACCGGTCGCGCTCCGGGCGCGAAGCCAAAGCCGACTCACGTCGGCTCCTACAGTTCGTCGTCCCGCATCGTGTCCGGATCGAAGCCCGTCTCCTGGCACCAATGGCGATAAGCGATTGGTGAAATTTCCGATGGCTTGATTTCGCTGCGGCCACCCCAAAAGACGTTGGTGTAGCTCACCGCGATGTCGCACTGCCGGAGATGTTCGTCGATGGCGGTCTTGTGAGCGAGCAGGACCGCCTTGTCGGTGCCGTGGGCCACGCCCATGATGTTCACGTTGCGGAATTCGGGTCCGCCTTCGCGCCAATAGGCATGAGTCATGATATGGTGCCGGCCCACCTCGCGGCCGGCATCGATCTCACGGCCTGTCGGCACCGCCCAGTGGAAGAGCGCGTTGAAGCGCGTGACGCGCTCGCCATCCACGTGCGGCTTGACGTGTTCGAGGAAAGTGGAGAAGCGCCCGATGATCTTGCGTCGATTAAAATCCTCCGCCACCTCGTAGAAGGTTTGCAGAGGAACGCCGGCTACCGTGGCCCGCGCGGCCCAGAGGTTGGGGACAAGTTCCTCCGGCGTGAATTCGCGCTTGATCGCCTCCAGAATTCGCCACTCCAGGTCGTTCAAGGTGGCGGTCGTGATCTCCGTCACTTCGGCAGGCGCGTCGGCCTTGCTGCCGGGTTCCATGCCGCGCCGGCGCACATGTCCGACCCCCAAGGTGAAAAGGCGCTTGGCCGGCAACAGGACAAAACGTTTCGCGCCGGTTTGCCGGGCGAGAAACTCGCAGTGCTTCCGCAAGGAGTAACCCTGGGGCACTTTGAGGGTCGTCCAGAGCTTGTAAGTCGAGCCGGGAGTGGCGGCATCAGTCGAGCGGGTGACGACATGGCCGCTGAACGGGTCCCGCTGGAACATCCAATCGAACGCGGCGTTGAGTTTGCTCTCCGGCACCTGCCAGGCCACGAGCGAGCCCTGGGCCAGGTTCGTGGCCAGCAGCGTCTGGCGCACCCGCCGGATGTTTCCGGCGCGCATCATGGCCTGGATGCGCTCCCTCACGAGCGGCACCGCCACGCCCGAAAGCCGCGCAATCTCCTCGAGCGGCTCGCGCACAAAACCCTGGACGCGATCCTCGGACACCTCGAGGATCTTCGCGTTCATCGGGTCGGTGAACGAAACCGGCACCGTCCTCGAACTCATGGGGCTGGTTGGTTGGCGGGCGCTTCGCCGGCGGCGTCTTCGACCGCCTCGGTGATGACCGGGGCGATGGCCTGGAGTTTGTCGCCCTCGTCGAGGTTGACCAACTTGACGCCCATGGTGTTGCGGCCGGCTTCGCGGATGTCCTTGACCCCGGTCCGGACCATCTGGCCGCCGGTGGTGATGAGCATGATCTCGTCGTGGTCCTTCACCGTCAGCGCGCCCACCACTCCGCCGGTCTTGTCCCCGGTCTTCATCGTGATGATCCCTTTGCCGCCGCGGCTCTGGATGCGGTATTCGTCGAAGGCGGTGCGTTTGCCGATGCCGTTTTCGCCGGCTACCAGCAGGGTGGCGCTGGGGTCGACGACGGCGAGGGCGACGACCCGATCGGCCGCGGCGAGGTCGATCCCATAAACCCCGACGGCGGGCCGGCCCATCGGGCGGGCATCCTCCTCCTTGAACCGGATGCTCATTCCTTGATGAGTGATGAGCACGACTTCATCATTGCCGTTGGTCAACTTCACGTCGATCAGGGAGTCGCCCGTTTCGATGCCGATGCCGATGATCCCACCTTTGCGGACGTTGCCAAACTCCGAGAGCGCGGTCTTTTTCACGATGCCCTCCTGCGTGGCGAAGAAGACAAAGTGGGGTTGGGTCCAGGTTTGATCTTCCTTGTTCGGGCCGTATTTGGCCTGGACGCGGATGAGGGAGGCAATTTTTTCTTCGGCTTTCAGCTCGAGAATATTGGCGATGCTGCGGCCTTTGGAGGCCCGGCCCATGTCCGGGATTTCATGCACGCGCTCGACGTAGGCCCGGCCGGTGTTGGTGAAGAACATCAGGTAATCGTGCGTGCTGGCGGTGAAGAGGTGTTCGATGAAGTCCTTGTCCTCCTCGGCTTGCGCTTCGCGCGTGGCCATGCCGATGACGCCTTTGCCGCCGCGGCGCTGGGAACGATAGGAGGAGACGTTCGTGCGCTTGATCAGACCGCCATGGGACAGGGTAATGATCACGCCTTCGTTGGCAATGAGGTCCTCGATGGCCATTTCCCCTTCATCGGGCACGATGTCGGTCAGCCGGGGCGTGGCATACTTCTGTTTGATTTCCTTCAGCTCCTGCTTGATCAGGGCCATCACCCGCGATTCGTTGGCCAGGATGTCGAGCAGATCCTTGATCTTCTCGAGCAGTTCCTGGTACTCCTGCCGGACTTTGTCGATCTCCAGTCCGGTCAGACGATAAAGCTGGAGTTCGAGCACCGAATCGACCTGCCGTTCGGTGAGGGAATAAAATCCGGCGGTGAGCCGGCCTTCGGATCGGATCAGAATTCCCCACCGTTCCACCTGGGGCCGGGCCCACTCGAAGGCGAGCAACTTGACCTTGGCCTCCTCGCGATTGCGGGAACCGCGGATGATGCGGATGAATTCGTCAAGGTTGGAGAGGGCGCAGATGTAACCTTCGAGGATTTCCGCCCGTTCCTCGGCTTTGCGCAATTCGAAACGAGTGCGCCGCAGGACGACCTCGCGGCGGTGCTCGATGTAGCATTGGATGAGCTCCTTCAGGTTGAGGGTTTTGGGTTTGCCGTGATCGATGGCCAGGGCATTGACACTGAAGGAGACTTCCAACTGGGTGTGCCGATAGAGGTTATTGATCACCACCTTGGGAATGCCGTCGCGCTTGAGCTCCAGGACCAGCCGGCAGTTCTCGTCCGACTCGTTGCGCATCGCGGAAATGTCGGTGATGATTTTCTCGTTCACCAGGTTGGCGATCTGCTGTTCGAGGGCCGCCCGGTTGACGTTAAACGGGATCTCCGTGATGATGAGCTGTTCGCGCCCGCCCTTCATCTGCTCGATGCCGACCTTGCCGCGCAGTTTCACGCTGCCGCGGCCGGTGTGGAAATATTGTTTGATGCCCTCGATGCCGCAGACCATGCCGCCGGTGGGGAAGTCCGGTCCTTTGATGAACTGCATCAGCTCGGGGATGGTGATCTGGGGATGGTCGATCTGCGCGCAGATGCCGTCGATGACTTCGCCCAGGTTGTGCGGGGCCATGTTGGTGGCCATGCCGACGGCGATGCCGGTGCCGCCATTGACGATCAGGTTGGGGAAGGCCGACGGGAAGACCGTGGGCTCGGTCATGCGTTCGTCGTAGTTTGGAACAAAGTCGACCGTGTCTTTGTCCATGTCCTGCATGAGGGCCGCGCCGAGGTGGGTCAGGCGGGCCTCGGTGTAACGCATGGCCGCCGGCGGGTCGGCTTCGACCGAGCCGAAGTTGCCCTTGCCATCGACCAGGCGCTCGCGCATGGCCCACGCCTGGGCCATGTGCACCAGCGTCGGGTAGATGACCGCCTCGCCGTGCGGGTGGTAGTTGCCGGAAGTGTCGCCGCAGATCTTGGCGCACTTGTAGTGTTTGCGTCCCGGGAAGAGCGACAGTTCGTGCATCGCGTACAAGATGCGCCGCTGCGAGGGCTTCAGCCCGTCGCGCACGTCGGGCAAAGCGCGCGAGATGATGACCGACATCGAGTAGTCAAGAAACGAGTTCTTGATCTCGTCGGCGACATTGATCTTGGTGATCTTCTCGTTCGCAGCGAACAGCGGGGTGCTGCTGACCGGCGGCTCGTTTCCGTTGTTTTGGTCGGGCATAGGAAGCGGACAGAATTAACAGAATTTACAGAATCAGAAGTTTTTCCTTCGGCGGACGATAGGTTCGGTATTTGCGTTTGAACTCCAGCTTTTCAATCCCGAAGTTGAGCAGCAATCCATCCTCGATCCCCGTGGCGGTCAAGTAATTCACCAACTGAACTTCGTGAACTCGAGCGAGGGCGGAGACAGCTTTCAGCTCGAGGATCAGCTTTCCTTCGATCGTCATGTCAGGCGCGAATTGTCCTACCACCACCCCTTCGTACAAGACGCAGAGCGGCTTCTGACGCTCAAACGAAATCCCCGCTCGTTGCAGTTCGACCGACAAGGCATTGTGATAAACGATCTCAAGAAATCCTGGACCAAGAGTTCGATGAACTCTCATCGCACAACCAATAACCTCTCCTGCCAAGTCAAACTGGCGCTCCTGCATCATTCTGTGAATTCTGTTATTCTGTCCAAATGAAGACGTCTCACTTTTCTCATTCTGATTAAACATCAAGGTTGCGGACGTTGAGCGCGTTGTCTTCGATGAACTGCCGGCGCGGCTCCACTTCATCGCCCATTAATCTGGTGAACATTTCCTCGGCTTCGACCGCATCGGTCAGGTCGATGCGCAGGAGCTTGCGCTTGGCCGGGTTCATCGTGGTCTCGAAGAGTTCTTTGGCGTCCATTTCCCCCAAGCCCTTGAAGCGAGTCATCTGGATTCCCCGTTTCCCGATCGTCTTCACGCCGCTGAGAATGTCCGGGATCGAGAAGAGAGGCGTGGCCGTGGCCTTGTCGCCTTCGCCTTCGATCAGTTCGAAGAGCGGCTTGTCCTGGGCCGCGTAGTGTTCGACGCTCAGGCCTTTCTTCGTCAGCTTGTCCAGCAGTTCTCCCACCGCTTTGCTTTCATGATGCAGGGCGGCGTATTTCGCGCGGCGGGTCGGACCGTCCCTGCGCCGTTCGACCTCCGTGTCGCCTCCGAAGAGGGCGGGGTGGGCGGACTTGAACTGATCCAGCTCGTCGTTGGTCACGAAGTAATGGAGGGTTTCGTGGTTGCCTTCGCGGACTTTGACCATGTGCTCGGGGAACTCGCCTTTCTCGGATCGTTTGTCGACGTAATCCGCGAAATCCCCGCCTTGCCGCCGGATGTAGGTGGCGTGGCGGTCCAGCGCTTCGAGCAACTCGAGGACTTCTTCGAGCTGCTTCTGCGAAAACTCCTTGCCGTCGGCCAGGTTTTTCAGGCGCACTTCCTCGGTGGCAATCTGGATCAATATCTTGTTCAACTGCACATCGTCGTCGACGTAATCGGTCCGCTTTTTGCGCGTGATGCTGTAGAGGGGCGGCTGGGCGATGTAAACGAACCCTTGCTTCACCAACTGGGGCATCTGGCGGTAGAAAAAGGTGAGCAACAACGTGCGGATATGCGAGCCGTCCACGTCCGCATCGGTCATGACGATGATTTTGTGGTAGCGCAGTTTGGTGAGGTCGAACGCTCCCTCCCCCTCGCCATCGCCGATGCCGGTGCCGATGGCGGTAATCATGGTCCGGATTTCATTATTTTGCAGAACCTTGTCGAGCCGGGCCTTCTCGACGTTGATCAGTTTGCCGCGGATGGGAAGAATTGCCTGGAACTTGCGATCGCGACCCTGCTTGGCCGAACCGCCGGCCGAGTCGCCCTCGACGATGTAGAGCTCGGTGTTCGCCGGATCGCGATCGGAGCAGTCGGCCAGTTTGCCCGGCAAGCCTCCGCCGGTGAGGGCGGATTTGCGGACGGCCTCCCGGGCTTTGCGGGCGGCTTCGCGGGCCCGGGCGGCGTTGAGGCTCTTGTCGATGATCTTTTTCGCGACGCCCGGATTGGCGTCGAAGTAGGACATCAGGCCATCGTAAGTCGCGGAGGCCACAATGCCCTCCACTTCGGGGGAAAGCAGCTTGACCTTCGTCTGCGACTCGAACTTGGGATCGCTGTGTTTGACCGAGACGACGGCGGTCAAGCCCTCCCGCACATCGTCGCCGGTGATTTGCGGGTCTTTGTCCTTCAGGAGATTGTTCGATTTGGCGTATTGATTGATCGAGCGGGTGACCGCGTTGCGAAAGCCGCTGAGGTGCGCGCCGCCGTCGGGGTTGTTGACCGTGTTGGTGTAGCAGAGGACCTGGTCGTTGAAGCTGTCATTATATTGCAGGACCACCTCGACATGGACTTCGACTTCCTTCTCGGCGGTCAGCATCTTGGTTTCCTTGCGGAAACTGATCGGCTTGGGGTGAAGCGCCTCTTTGCTCTTGTTGAGTTGCTTGACAAACTCCTCGACGCCGTCCTTGTAGTAAAAGGACTCGAGCTTGGCGTCGGCCAACCGCTCGTCAATGAAAGTGATCTCCAGGCCGGAATTGAGGAAGGCCAGTTCCCGCAGCCGCTGGGTAATGCGGTCAGACTTGAACTCGGTCGTTTCCCGGAAAATCTCCGGGTCGGGTTTGAAGGTGATGAGCGTGCCGGTGCCCTTGGCCTTGCCGAGGATCTCGAGCTTCTTGATCGTTTTGCCGCGCTCGAATTCCATGTGATAGACTTGACCGTCGCGCGACACTTCGACCTCGAACCACTCCGAGACCGCGTTGACGCACTTGGCGCCCACCCCGTGGGTGCCCCCCGAAAACTTGTAGCCGCCCTGGCCATACTTGCCCCCGGAGTGCAGGGTCGTCAGCACCATCTCGACTCCGGGAATTTTGTATTGGGGGTGGGGATCGACGGGGATGCCGCGCCCGTTGTCGCGGATGGAGAGAGAACCATCGACGTGGATGGCGACTTCGATGCGGTTGCAATAACCGGCCAGGTGTTCGTCCACCGAATTATCCAGCACTTCGGACACGCAGTGGTGCAACGCCCGCTCGTCGGTGCCGCCGATGTACATGCCCGGCTTCTTGCGCACCGCCTCCAATCCTTCGAGTTTCCCGAGTTTGGACGAGTCGTAAATCACGCCCGTCTCGGGCCTGGAGGATGTCGTTTGGTCTTCCATCAGCGCAATGGTATTGGGCATAAATCGTCTTCGGCGGAAGGGAAATTTCCCTCCGAAATCCGCCTGAAAAGGATAGTAAAAATGCCCCTCAAACACAACGATTATTTACGGTCATTTTCCGAGTGAAACACTATTACTTGGGGCCGCCAGCTCCATCGGGCCCAGGGGATTGGGGCAAGGCAATCTGCCCGGAATTTCCCCGGCCACCGCGGCTGGGCCCCACTGCCGTTGAATTAACGACTAATGAGATCTCTTACTCCCATTGGTCATTAAGGCCACCGAGAGAACGCCAGGCTTAATTCAACGCCAGTGCGGCCGCCCCCTCCCCGGGCGACGCGGCGGCGCCGGAGAAATGATCGCCTTAGCGCTTCCCCAGCGGGCCGGTTCTTGGTTATACAAACAAGGCCAGACCGGTGTCTATCCGGTTGGACAAAGCGAATGCCGCATTGGTGCCAGAACCTCTACGAGTCGCACGCGCCGCAGATCTTACTTTACGGCCGGGCGCTGGGGTTAAGCCACAGTGAGGCGGAGGACGTATTGCAGGAGACCTTCCTGGCGCTGATGCGCAAGGACGAGACGCCGGAGGAACCAAGGCACTATTGCCTGCGGAGTTTTCGCAACAAAGCGCTCAATTACCGGCGCAGCCTCTGGCGACGTTTGACCCGCGAGCTCGAGTCCCAACGCTGGTTCGAGGGCGCGAACAGCGAGAGCCGGCACGAACGGGCCGCGATGAATTGCCTGGCCAAGCTGCCGGCGGAGCAACGGGAAGTCATCGTGCTGAAGATCTGGCACGGATACACTTTTGAGAAAATAGGCGAACTGCTCGATCTTTCGCCCAACACCGCGGCGGGTCGTTACCGTTACGGGTTGCAGAAACTTCGAGCCTGTCTGAATGGAGAAGATTATGAGTCACTGGAATCCGCTGGAGAAACAGCTGCGCTGCTGGACGCCGCGGGCACCGTCGCCGAGCCTTAAGGCCAGGCTATTCGGAGGACTGCCGTCGGGCGAAGGCGCTGCCAAAGCCTCGAAGGCGGGGCGGCAGGCGGCGAGCTCACGGGAGCACCACGCCGCCGCCTGGCATTGGCTGGCTCCCGCGATGGCGGTCTTTGTGCTCGGGCTGTGCGTCTTCGGCAATCATACCGGAGCGTTGCCTCATCTCGAGGCGGCGCCTTCGCCCGGCTTGCTGGCCACGGCGGCTTTGACGCAACCGGATTGGTCGGCCTATTACGCCTCCGTCCGTCACAGTGAAAACAACGCGCTGCGCAATACTTTTGAATGGACAAATGAAAATCGTTCCATGACAACTGCCCCTCCGATGGCCCAAACCAACAGCGTCATCCCTTAACCGGAGGGGGGAAGGTCGAAACGGAGCCTGCTGCGGTCGCGCGGAGCCGCCGTTTTGGCCGGTTCATTCCACGCCTTGTCCACGCCTTGTTTACCCGATTACGAAAGCTGACATTTAGATGAGCAACAACCTTCCCAGGAATCCGGCTCCAAAAAATCCCCAGCCGCCGACCGCCGGCAAACCGGTCGATCCAAAATCCACTCCCCCGCCCCGGGCTCCGGTTGCGCCGATCGGGCCGCCGGCGAAAGTGCCGCCGCTCTTTCGGAGCATCGACTGGGCATCGTTTTCGGTCACCACTTTGCTGGTGTTCATCGGCTATTGGTGGACGCTGGCGCCGGACCTGACCCTGGAAGACTGCGGTGAACTGGCCACTGGCTCGTTCTACGCGGGGGTGCCCCATCCGCCGGGTTACCCGGTTTGGACGATTTACTCGTGGCTGTTCACGCTTCTGCCGATTTCCAACATCGCCTATCGCGTCGCCCTTTCTTCGGCCGTGGCCGGAGCGATCTCCTGTGGACTGGTGGCGCTGATGGTCTCGCGCGGCAGCAGCATGATCATCGAAGGGATCGCCGACCTGAAGACGATCGATCGCCGGTGGGAAAATGCGCTCTGCCTCGTGTCCGGATTTGTGGCCGGCATGTTGATCGGGTTCAACGGGTTCATGTGGAGTCAGGCGGTGATCGTGGAGGTTTACACGCTGAGCGTGCTCTCGCTGACCGGCGTGCTGGTCTGCCTCTTTCGCTGGATCCACGCGCCGCATCAGCGGCGCTATCTTTACCTGGCGTTTTTCTGGTTCGGCATCTGTTTCAACAACCACCAGTCGCTGCTCGTCATCGCCCTGGGCCTGGAAGTGGCCGTGGTGGCCGTGTCGGCCAAGATGGGCCGCGACTTCCTGCTCTGGAACGTGGTGATCTACGTCCTGGGCGAGGTTGGCAAAAGCATGGGGATGATCTCGATGCTCAGCGACAATGGTCCGCTGCTGTTCATCTATCGAGCGGTCGGGTGGAGCTCCGCCCTGGGTTGGGTGATCCTGCTGGCCAGGACGCGGATTCGTGGCATCGAACTCCTCCGAGACTTTCTGCTGATGGGAACACTGGCTTATCTGGTGACGCTCTTTCTGTCCATCACTCACTTCACGACTTTCTTCGAGTTTCAGACCGGCCTGTTCGTGCTCTTCAACATGATCGGGCTGTGTTTCATCGGCGCATTCATCTACACGGTCGCGACCACCAAGCACCTGGGGAACGAATGGGTCGCGACCTTGATTTCGGGCGGGGCGTGGGTGGCGGGCGCTGCTTTTTATCTGTATATGCCGTTGGCTTCGATGAGCAATCCGCCGCTCAACTGGGGCTATCCGCGCACAGTGGCAGGCTTCTTCCATGCTTTCACCCGCGGCCAGTACGAGCGGATTCATCCGACCTTTGGCCAGAGCAGCAACGTCGTCCAGGATGTCATTCGGTATGTCGACCAGCTCCTCATGTACGTTGGCGGAGCGTTCGAGGAATTCAACGTGGTCTATATCTTGATCGGCCTGGTGCCGTTCCTGTTCATCAAGAAGATGCAGCCGCGCGAGCGAGCCTGGATCCTCGGCTTGGCGGCCATTTACCTCACCTTAAGCGTCTTCCTGCTCATGCTGCTGAACCCGCCCCCGGACCGGCAGAGCCGCGACCTGAACCGGCCGTTTTTCATCGCCTCGCACGTCCTGGCGGTGATGGGCATCGGCTACGGCCTGACCCTGATCGGCGCCTACCTGGCGACGGCGTTTGAACGTTTCCGCAAATACTGCCTTTATGGCGCGCTGGGCGCGGCGGCCATCGCTCTGTTCATGGTCGCTGTCACCTACCAGGGGGAGAACGGATTCATCACTTTCCATTCCCAGTTGTTCGACCTGGACCCGAGCTTCGACCCGCTGGTCCGGTTCACCGATCTCTTCAGCTTCGCTCTCGCCCTGGCGGGCGTGGCCGTGATGTTCCTGAGCCGGACCGCCGTGCGGCGGTTGCCCCTGCTGGCGCTGTTCTGCGCCATGCCCGTCTGGTCGGTGCTCTCCCATTGGCGCGACAACGAACAGCGCGGACACGAGTTCGGTTACTGGTTCGGGCACGACATGTTTCGGCCGCCCTTCCTTGATCCGAAAACCGGCAAGTTCAGTTACGATTCCAAACTGCGGGAAGAATTACGCCTGAAGCCGGAAGGCAAACTCGTTTACCCTGAAATGGAGCGGGACACCATACTCTACGGCGGCACCGACCCGGGCCGGTTCAATCCCACCTACATGATTTTCTGCGAAAGCTTCATTCCGCCGAGCAAACGCAATCCCCAGGACACCGAGTTCGACCGGCGCGACGTTGTCCTCATCACGCAAAACGCGCTGGCCGACGGCACCTACTTGCAATACATCCGCGCGCAATACAACCGCAGCGCCCAGATCGATCCCCCGTTCTTCTCCGAATTGGTCCGCGGTCCGAAGGAAATCGAAACCGGGGAGAAGACCAATATCATCGCTTGCGCGATGCGACCGCTCGACCGCTTCTTTCTCCAGCTGGGAGATGACATTGAAAAAAGGCGCCGGGCGGGCACCTCGTTCTTCCAGGAAAGCGACTTCACCGACCTGGGGGGGTTGGCGGCCAGGTTGAACCGCGCAGCCGGACAACGCTCTACTCCCGAATCAGAAGTTACCAGCCTCCCCGATGCGGCGGGCAAGCCGAAATCCGGCGCCTCCAGCGATCCCGTCTCCAATTACCTTTTCAACCATCTCTCGGCGGAGACGCGGTCGTTATTGGCCGGCGGCAGGAAGGACGCGGCGTTGGGCAGGGCGCTGGCCAAGGACCTCAACCAACTGCTCGAAGCGGGCCCACTTTACGATCCGGCCCGGTTCGCCACCGTCAATCTGTCCGAACGCACCCAGCGTTTCGTGAAGCAGAACCCGCAAGGCCACACCCGCATCCGGCTCAACCGGATCCTGCTCGAGGAAGCTTACCCGAAGGAAATCGCCAAGAGCATCGGCGGTGTTTATCCCGACATGGAGATGATCACCGCCACCGAGGAGGACAGTCGGCGATCCTTCAAGGAATACCTCGACGACGCCCAACGCCGGTTGGACCACGACCATCGGTTGCCGAACGAACCGCGCCAGATCAAACCGGGCGAAGACGTGCGCATCGTCGACAACCGCGTCACCGTTTCCGGCCAGGTCGCCGTCATGGCGATCAACGCCCTTCTGACCAAAGTGATGTTCGAAAAAAATCCGGACCGCGATTTCTATGTCGAAGAAAGCTTCCCGCTGGAGTGGATGTATCCCCACCTGACGCCCTACGGGATCATCATGAAGATTAACCGCAACCCGGTGCCGGAGCTCACCCAGGAGTTGGTGGATCGCGACCACGAATTCTGGACCCAATATTCGAAGCGGCTGATCGGAAACCGGATTAGCTACGAGACGCCCGTCTCCGCGATCTGCGCTTTCGCCGACCAGGTCTACAACCGGCGCAATCTGCCGAAGGATTTCCAGGGCGACCCGGCGTTCCTGCGTGATAACGACGCGCAAAAGGCCTTCTCCAAGCTGCGCAGTTCGATCGCCGGGGTTTACAACTGGCGCATCAGCAACTCCAAGACACCCGAGGAACAGCGGCGCATGATCAAGGAAGCGGAATTTGCCTTCAAACAGGCCTATGCCTTTTGCCCCTACAGCCCGGAAGCCCTCTTCCGCTACATCAACCTGCTCCTCAGCAGCGGTCGGGTGGATGACGCGCTTCTCATCGCCACCACTTCGCAAAAGCTCGACCCATTTAACGGGCAAATCGATAACCTGATCTTCGAACTGAAGAAGATCAAAACGCAGCAAGGGGGCATGGCGCCGCCCGGCGCGGCGATCCCCGCCACCCCCGCGGCCGTGCAGGCCCAACTCGCGCCGTTGGAACGGCAGTTCAAGGCCAACCCGAAAGACCTGCAGGTCGCCATCCAGTTGGCCAGCGCCTACCTGCAAGCCCAGCAAATGGCCAAAGCGCTGGAGGTGCTCGACCAGATCCTGGCCAACCCCCAGGCCGATGGCTATGCGCTGACTTTCGCCGCCAATCTCTACGCGCAGCTCGGCCAAATCGCCAAGGTGGAACAATCCCTGATCGGTCTGCTGAAACTTGCCCCGGACAATCCGGAGGGTCGTTACGACCTGGCTGCCGTCCAGGCGATGCAGAACAAGACCACCCAGGCCCTCACTACGCTCCAAACGGCCCTCCAGCAAAGTTCCCAACGCCTTGAGCGCGATCCCAAGGCAGCCAACCTTTATAGCAACGCCATGGGCGACACCCGCTTCGCCGCTTTGCGCGGCTTGCCTGATTTCAACAAGCTGTTGGACTCATTCAAGCCCAAGTAGGCGACGCCGTCAGTTGATCGGCCGTAACTGTTCAGGAGTCAATAGACGCCCGTGCTCACCCCGGCCCCACTGCCGTTGAATTAAGTCCAGCGTTCTCCCAACGTCGCTGTGTTCATAATCCTAATCCTCATCTCCAGAAGCGGTCGGAGATTAAGATTGGGATTAGACTCTGACTCTGCAAATCTTGTAAAAATGTCTCTCAGCCAAATTTCAAATATCTTTCCCGGGGGCTCATCTTTACCCATATCTTTTCCGCTGGACACCGTGGGTATCAAAGCCCCCTTGTTGCGGACCAACGCTTCGTCAGAACCCAGTCGAGGGCTGAGCCAAGCGCTGCCCTGGATGCCTTCTTCGGCCCGAGAATCTGTTGACGCGTTGCACAGGTAAATATCCGTGCTATCTGGGCCATCCGTGGTCGCCTCAGATTATTCGTCTCCCAGAATGTGTACCTTCAACATCGCCATCATTGTCCCAAGCATTTGGTGAGGGAGGTCGTCGAGTTTTCCCCAGCAGAAGTTGACCACGGATGACTCGGATTTCACGGATAACGACACAGCGACGGGGATGAGCCGCCGGGCACCTTGCCATTGACACTGACCTCAACGGCCGATCGCCTTTTGCTCCACCGACTGACCGTCCACGGTTCATCCGTCAACAATCTCGCGCTCCGCTTCGCGGCGATCGCGCGCGGCCGACCGATCCAATCAACCGCCTCTTGGCCAGGTCCTCTCCGCGTCTTCGCGCCTCTGCGTCTCTGCGTTGAAACCGACGCCTTTAAAACGCAAAGACGCAAAGGCGCAAGGCATCAAACCGGCTCGCGCTGGCCGCCGAACCAGATGCTGTCGGAATTGAGTGACTCTCACTATGGGAGTGCGAAGGAGAGAAAGTTGATTCGTTGTCATCGGTTTTCTCAAGGATTTGTCTGAACCCACGGTGTCCAGCAAATAAGCTGTGGGACAAGGTGAGCCCCGGGGGAGAGGGTCGGGGTGCACTGCCGTTGAATTAAGCCTGTCGTTCTCTCGGTGCCCATAATGACCAATGACCAATAACCAAGCGGCGCTCACGACGGCCGCTGCGGCTGTTTTGGTCGAACATTGGGCATTGGGGCTTGGTCATTCATTGGTCATTGGTCATTGGGAGTAAAGGGTCCTAATCGGTCCTTAATTCAACGGCAGTGGGGTCGGGGTGAGGGCGATAGCAACCTCAGACCTGAATGCGATTGGCCGGGCCGATTGCAGAAGTCCGCAAAGCGCATTGTATTTGCCGGGCGATGCCGGCTAGTTTCGGTCCATGCCAGCCTGCCCGAATTGCGCCGCGGAGCTGAACACCGTGCGGCAGCGAGAAGGGCTGTTTTTCCAGTGTCCCACTTGCCACGGGCGCGCTGTCACCTTTCCCCAAATCCGGCGGGTCGCGGGCGACCGCTTTGTCTCCAGGCTGCTGCGGCAAATCAACGCCAACCCAGGCGTTGACACACTGATGGCCAGCAACTAGGCTACGCACGAATTTAACCCGACATTCGGAAATCATGGCATTGCGAATTTCTTTGATCCTGGCAATCCTGGCCGGGCTTGGTGTGATCGGGGTGAGCCAATTCATGCTTCGTCCGCAGATCGAAGGCATCAGGGAAAAGCGGGACTACAACGAAAAGGAGTGGAAGAAGACCGATGCCGAACTCAAGAAAACCAAGAAGAACCTCAAAGAAACCAGTGAAAAGCTGACCAAGACGGAGTCCAACCTCGAGGAAACCAAGGGCCAGCTCACGGCGGTGACCGCCAAGTTCGAGGCCGAACAGAAACGGGCGGTCGGCCTGCAGCAAAGCATCGATAAACTGAGAACTGAATTGAAGTCGACGATGGACGATCTGGCAGCCTGGACCAACCTGGGCCTGCACGTCGAGCAGGTGAAGGGGGTCATCAGCGAAGCCAAAAGCTTGCGCAACGAGAACGAGGGCTTGCAGGAAGAAAGCAAGGTCCTCCTCGCGAAGGTCAAGAAGCTGGATGCCGAGGTGAAGCGCTTAACCGGTCCGGGGGAGGATGATCCGCCTTTGCCCCGCGAGGTGCGCGGCAAAGTGCTCGTGGTCGACCCGAAGTGGAATTTCCTGGTGCTCGATGTCGGCACCAAGGTCGGAGTGGTGCAACGCGGCGTGCTGCTCGTCAGCCGCAACGGCGAATTGATTGCCAAGGTCCGCGTGATGAATACCGAGGACCAACGGTCCATTGCCAACATCATGCCCGGCTGGAAACTCAAGGACGTGATGGAAGGCGATGTGGTCCTGCCCTACTGATAGGCCTGCCTTATGAAATCAACCCGGCGAGTGTTGATCGGCCTTTGTTTCCTGCTGCTGACCGGGATGCTGGGCGGCGGTTGCAAGACCACCGAGTCCTCGGAGAACGAAGCTTCCCGCCCCTGGAACGCGCCGCGACAATGGGAGACCGGCCTGCCCGGCTTCCAGCAAAACGATCGGCGCTAGCTGGTTCGTAGTCCCGGCTTTAGCCGGCTCTTGCCGCCTAAAGGCGGGACTACGAACGGCCTTGGCCACCAACCCAGCCTACTTGGCGAACTCCACACAGCGCGTTTCGCGCAGCACTGTCACGCGGATCTGCCCGGGATATTGCAGCTCGGATTCGATCTTCCGGGAGATGCTTCGGGCCAAGGCGTAGGCCTCGTCGTCATCGATCATCTCCGGCTTGACCACCACCCGCAGTTCCCGTCCGGCCTGGACGGCGAAACATTTCTCCACCCCGGGAAACGACTGGCCAATCTTTTCCAGGTCTTCAACTCGCCGGATATAAGTCGTCATGGTTTCCGAGCGGGCGCCTGGACGGGAAGCGCTGATGGCGTCGGCCGCGCTGACCAGGATGCCGAGGACGCCGTGATGCGGCACCTCGTCGTGATGCGACGCCACGGCGTTGACGACCTCTTCGCACTCACCATAGCGCCGGAGCAGATCGGCGCCGATGAGCGCGTGGGCCCCTTCGACTTCGTGGTTGATGGCCTTGCCGATGTCGTGGAGCAAACCGGACCGTTTGGCGGTGCTGACTTCCAGACCCAGTTCGGCCGCGAGCAGGCCGGTCAGGTGCGCCACCTCGACCGAATGGTCGAGCACGTTTTGGGAGAAACTGTGACGGAAACGGAGACGTCCGAGCAATTTCGTGATCTCCGGATGGAGCGGCGGCAGGCCTGTCTTGTGCACCGCTTCTTCGCCCAGGCGGACGATGGTTTCGTCCACTTCCTGGGTCACCTTGCCCACGATCTCCTCGATGCGAGTCGGATGAATGCGCCCGTCGAGGATGAGCCGCTGCATCGATTCCCGCGCGATCTCGCGGCGCACGGGATCGAAGCCGGAAAGGACCACGGCGTTGGGCGTGTCGTCGATCAGCACAGTCACCCCGGTGGCCGCTTCGAAGGCCCGGATGTTCCGTCCTTCCCGGCCGATGATGCGGCCCTTCAATTCTTCTCCGGGCAGGGCGACGGTGGCGCTGGAAATCTCGTAGGTGTGTTCGCCGGCATAACGCTGGATGGCCAGGCTGACGATGCGCCGGGCCTTTTCCTCCGCCCGGCCCTTGGCCTCGTCGAGGATGCGCCGGGTGAGATGGCTGGCGTCCTGCAACGATTCCATCTCCACTTCCTTGAGCAGCTGGGTCCGGGCTTCGGCTTCGGTCAGCTGGCAAACTCCCTGGAGCTTTTCGCGGCGCTGGCGCGCCACTTCGCAAAGCTCGTGGCGCTGGTGTTCGAGTTCATCGGATTTGCTCTGACAGGCGTCCTGTTGGAGGCGGAGACGTCGCTCCTGTTCGACAATGTTTTCGAGTTGCCGGTTGATGAGCAATTCGCGTTCGACGAGGCGCTTTTCGGCGTCGCTCAGTTCCTGCCGGCACCGGGCAAAGGCGGCCTCGGTTTCCTGGCGAAGCTTGAGGGCGTCTTCGTCGGCCCGGAGACGGGTTTCGCGGGCGAGATCCTCAGCCTGGCGGCGGGCCAGTCCGAGAGCCGTTTGCCCCTTGAGGGTGAGCGCGGCCAGCGTGTTTCGCTCCTTCCAACGCCAGGCCCAGTAACCCGCAGCCGAGCCCGCCGCAAAGCAAGCCGCCCCCCAAACGACAGGATTTTCCAACAAACTCATTTCAAGCCCCAGGCGGGTTGACCACCCAATGCCAACTCGTCGGCGTCACCAGGCAATTTACTCGAATATCATGCGGTTCCAACGGGAAGGCGGCGGTCACTTGACAGTCGAACGCTACCCCGCATTTGCATCCCGTGACCTCGGCCAGGAGCCGGTCGTAGTAGCCCTTCCCACGGCCCAACCGGCCGCCATCGAGGCTAAATCCTACGCCGGGCACCAAGGCCAAGTCCAGCTGCTTTAGATCAAAAATCAGACAATCTGCCGTCGGCTCAAGGATCCCAAACTGGCCCGGCGCCAGATCGCTCCAGCCGTGACGGATCCGGCTGGCCAGATAATGGCCAGCGGCCGGCGCATAGCGCGGCAGGGTCACCACTTTGTCCTGGGCCAGGGCCTGATCCACCAGTGGCCACAGGTCCGGTTCCTCGGCCGCCGGCACATAAAACAGCACCGATCGAGCGGTCTGCCAAACCGGCTGCTCCAACAACCGGCGCCGGATTTGCCCGGAAGCCGCCGCCCGTTCCTCCGGGGCAAGGCGCTTCATCTGTTCGCGCAGTTGTCGGCGAAGGAAGCTTTTTTCTTCGGGAACTGGCCGGCTCATGGCGGAGGAGCCGAGACTCTGGCTGCGGCCAGTTGCGCGCGCCATTGCTCCACCCGTTCCCTGATCTTCTTTTCCGTGCCCTGGTCCGTCGGCTCATAATACCGCTTGTCGGCGCCCAGATAATCCTGAACCACGAAATGGCCGGGATGTTCGTGAGCGTATTGGTAGCCGACCCCATGACCGAGGCGTTGCGCGCCGGAGTAATGCGCGTCGCGCAAGTGTTCGGGGACGGCCAGGGTGCGTCCGGAGCGCACGTCGGCCAAGGCCGCGTCGATGGCGATGATGGTGGAGTTACTCTTGTGCGCGGTCGCGATGTAGAGGGCAGCTTCGGCGATGGGAATGCGCGCCTCCGGCCAGCCGATGAATTCGGCGGCCTGATGCGCCGCCACGGCGAGGACCAAGGCCATCGGATCGGCCAAACCGACGTCCTCGGCGGCATGGATGACGATGCGCCGGGCAATGAAGCGCGGATCCTCACCCGCCTGAATCATCTTGGCCAGCCAGTAGAGCGTGGCATCGGGATCGCTCCCGCGCATCGACTTGATGAACGCGGAAATGGTGTCGTAATGCGCGTCGCCGTCCCCGTCATAGACAATGGCCTTCTTCTGGATGCTCTGCTCGGCCGCCGCCAGGTCGACTTGAACCACTCCGTCCCCGCCCGGCGGGGTGGTCAGCACGGCAATTTCCAGAGCGTTCAGCGCCTTGCGCGCGTCCCCGTCGGCCACTTTGGCCAGGTGGCCAAGCGCGGCGTCGTCCGCCCGCGTCTTGATGTGGCCAAGCCCCCGCTCCGCGTCGCGCAGGGCCCGGCGAAGCAACGGGACCAATTCCTCCCCGGTCAGGGGGCGCAACTCGAAAATTTGCGACCGGGACACCAACGGGGCGTTGACGAAAAAAAAGGGGTTGTGGGTGGTCGCCCCGATCAGGCGCACCGTCCCGGCCTCCACCTCCGGCAGCAACACATCCTGCTGTGCTTTGTTAAACCGGTGGATCTCGTCAATAAACAGGATGGTTGGCTGGCCCGTATTGGCCAGACGATGGGCCGCTCCGGCCAGGACTCGGCGCATGTCCGCGACGTTCGACTCCACGCCGCTGAGCCGTTCGAACTTCGTCTTGGTCTGCCGGGCGATGATTTGAGCCAGCGACGTCTTGCCCGTGCCCGGCGGGCCGTAGAAGATGAGCGACTGAATCCGGTCCGCCTCGATCGCCCGGCGCAACAATTGACCCGGAGCGAGGATGTGGGATTGGCCGACGAACTCCTCCAGGGAGCAGGGCCTCATGCGCGTGGCCAGCGGCGCGGGCGTCATCGTCGGCGACACCGGTGGCCCGACCGTTCCGGCGTCGGGCGCCAACGGCGGGCCGAACAAATCTTCCCCTGACATGAACTCAAACTAGCAGGAGGCGCCCGCGAAACCAAAAGCAAAAAACCCCACCGTAATGCCGTGTATCGACAGTTCCTTTGAACGACTTAGAAACAGGTGGAACCGAATCGGAGGCGTTCGACTTCCAGTCAAGGCCTGTCGTTAGCCAGCGAAGTTAAGGCTCCAGGTTTTTTTAACTACGGTTCAAGGACTTTGTCTATAATCACGAACATGGCAGGGTTAAACCTGAAAATTTTTTGCAAAGAACGATCGCACTGACCGCGGTCGGACTTGGTGTGCCGGCGGCTGAGGAGACTATCGACAGCCCGCTGTTTCTCCTCAAGGCAAAAATCGTTAAAAGAGCCCTGCCACGCGCGGGCGGGCGGTTTTCTGGCTTTGACAACCTGCCCCGCTTCTGCTCCACTGGGGCTACTCACGAGTTACTCGCGCACACGTCCTTCGGGTGTTCGGCTTTGGCTTGGAAGACGGATGATCGAATTACCACTCATGGTTGGCTCTCGGACGTCCCTCGGGCCAGCCCCTGGCAATTAGCCCGGTTCCTCACCACCACCGCGAAAGCCCCGCCAGCGAAGCGTCCAGTGAGTGTCAGCCCGCCTCAGAACGGGCGCTTGACGAAGTCCAACTCAGCGTCAGACGGAAACCTATGAAACCTGAATTCGCTCGCAGGAATAGCCTCCTGCCGGACAACCCCCGTTTGGATCCGGCCGCCTGGACTTTGGTCCTGGCCCTTTTGCTGATTGCTTCCCCGCATCGTGGCGCGGCGGCGACGCCGACCAACGACCTGTGCGCCGGCGCGCAAGTCATCCCGCGCACTGGTCCCTTCCCCTACGCCACGCCCGTGGTGGATGTCTCCACCGCCACGACGAGCGCCGGTGACCCGGACCTGGGCGACTTTCTTTCCAATCGCGTGCAACGCAGCGTGTGGTACCGCTTCACCCCGGCCACAACGGGAGTTTACACCATCACCAGTTGTTCAGACGCCGGTGCGGCCACGACCGTCGCCGATACCGTTCTGGGCGTCTATACCTCGGCGGCGGGCTGCAATGGCCCCTTCATTCGCCAGGGCAACCTGGGCGACGAAGATTGCGGCCCGAACAGCTCCCAGGCCTCCGTCACCTTGCAGCTCCTGGCCGACACGGCTTACTACGCGGTGGTCTGGAAATTCTGCGACAACTGCACCGACGATGGCCTGAATCTCTTGCAACTGGTTGTGACCCGCTCGACCATCCCGATCAACGACTCGTGCGCCGGGGCCATCCCGGTGACCGTCAACATCCCCGTCAACGGCACAACCGTCGGCGCCGGCAACACCTATCAAATCGTCGGCACCAACGCCTTTCGGGGTCTGGATCAGACTCCTTCGCGCGCTTTCGGTCGGGACGTGGTCTATTCCTTCACGGCCCCGATAACAGGGACCTATTCCTTCAAAGTCTACTTCTACGATGTGAACCAGGACCTGGTGCTTTACGTGGGGCCAACCTGCCCGACCGGCACGATCCCGATCGACGTGGGGAACGCCCTGGCCGCCGCCAATCGTTCCCTGGTCAACAGCGCTGAAGAAATCGTCTGCCAACCCCTGGCGGCCGGCCAGAAGGTATTCGCGTTCGTTGATGACGAGAGCATCGGCAACCAGGGGAGTTCCTTCATCTTCGAGGTGACCCGTTGCGTGCCCGAGCGCGAGCCAAACGACTCGCCGGAGCGCGCTTCGCCCTTGGCCTGCGGCATCGAAGGCTCCATCGCCCCGCAGTTCGACGTCGATTTCTTCGCCCTGGGCCACTACCCGGCGGGCTGGCGGGCCTTCGCCCTGCTCGACGGCGAGGCCGCCAAGAACGCCGACTTCGATCTCCGCATCACCACCGACGTCGACGTCCTGGAATACGACAACGACAACAACGACGAGACTTTTGGCGAAAGCTCTCCCAACGTCGCCGGGACGCCGCTGCCCGAGGCCTCGACCTTCCTCGTCGTCAATTACAACAGCAACTTGCGGGCATCGGAGCCCTACCGCCTTTATGCTCTTGTCCAGCCCCCCATCGGCAGCGCGGTCCGCGAGACCGAGCCGAACGATTCCCCAGCCCAGGCCAATTCGGCCGACCAAAATTATTTCTACGGAACGTTAAGCGGCCCCGCCCCCTCCACCGACGTCGACCTCTACGCCTTCAGCGTCTTGGAGGGCGATTTGGTCTTCCTGAGCCTCGATGGCGATCCTTACCGGACCAACGCGCCGATCAACGCCCGGCTCCAATTACTCGACGCCACCGGCAGCACGCTCGTCACGGTCGATGACCGCGCCTTCGGTTCCACGACCAATGGTTTAGCCGGACTCTTCCCCACCTCTCCGGCCGAGGGTCTGGCTTACCGATCGCCCGACGAAGGGACTTTCTACGCCCGTGTCAGCACCTCGCCCTCCGCCACAGGCAATGCGGGCGCCGGGGCCTACCTGCTTTCCATTTCCAAGAATTGTATCATTGGCAGCCTCGGTCAGAACCATCCGCCGGTGATCACGAACCTGACCGTTCCTGCCACCGTGATCGTCAGCGCCAACATCACCTTGACCGGAACGATTTGGGAACTCGACAGCGGGGATGCCCCTAGACTGTCGGTCAATTGGGGCGATGGCGCGACCAGCCTGGTCGAGTATGCCCAGCCCGGGCGTTTCGAGTTCTCCGTGACCCACGCCTACACGTCGGTCAACACGAACGTCGCCCTCAGCCTGACGGTGACGGACAAAAACGGAGGAGTCGCCACGACCAACCTCAGTGTGCAAGTCCGGCCCAACCTGCCCCGGTTCAATTCCATCAGTGCGCCGTCGTTCGGCCGGGTCCACTTGCAATTGCTCGGTATGCCGCGGGTCAGTTACCGCATCGAAAAAAGCGACCGGATCGGCTCCTGGTCCACCCTGGGCACCGCCACCGCCGATGCCAACGGCCAGTTCGCGGTCGACGACCTCGCGCCCAGTTCCAACACCCGATTCTACCGCGCGCTGGAACAGTAGCCGGCCCTTCATCCATGGGACAAATTGTCCGCGCGCCGCGAGGAGGACCAGGCTCCGGCGCCACAGCTCGCGCCGCCCCGCCCGGCCTGACCCACCGGCTACTTCACCGCTCGTTGCAGGCTCACCGAGACGTAGCCCGCTTGCGGGATGACGAACTTCTTCACCTGCACCCGGACGTTGCTGGGCTGAAACTCATCCAGAATCATCGCCGCGATGTCCGCCGCGAGCGTTTCGATGAGCTGCCAGTGGCAGCCGTCCCCGAACTTCAACAACCGCTGCGCCACGGCGAAGTAATCAATCGTTGCCGCCAGGTCGTCCCGCGTTATGGCCGAGCTGAAGTCGTGTTCCAGTTCGACCGAAACGAGCAGGCGTTGGGGTTTGGCACGCTCCTCATCCGTGACGCCGACTTGGTAAAAAACCTCCAGGTCTGTAATCCCGATTTTGTCCATGTCCTCCAGCGCAGTCGTCAAGGGTTGCTCCGGGCATCACGCCCTGTGCCTTCCGGCCGTCGCGGCGCCCCTCGCGCCTGCCTCAGCGCAGGAGCATCCGCCTTCGGCTCGGCTGGCGTCGAATCCACTCTTAGCTCCATGGAGGTTCGTTCCAGGAGCTCGCGCAATTCTCCGAGATGTTCCACAATCACGTCCGGTCCCGCGGCGTGCAGTTGTTCGAGCCGGTTGTAGCCGGTCAATACCGCGCACGACCCGATGCCACCGTGCCTGGCCGTCTCGATGTCATGCTGCATGTCTCCGATGAACATCGTCTCGCCGGGCGCCAGGTGGTTCTCCGTAAGAATGTGGTGGATTTTATTTCGCTTGTCCCAAACCCCCACGTAGGGCCGATCGAAAAACACGGCAAATCCGGTGCGCGCGCTTTGCACCGCGAAATGTTCCCGATGCACCGTGCTCAGGACGAAGGTGCGGACGCCGCGGGTCCGGCAGAACTCCAAAAACTCCCGGGCGTGCGGCAACGGCACGACCGACTCCTGCACTTCCCGGAACCGTCCGTGGAACCATTCCTCCAATTGTGCCATCGGGATCGCGGGAGTGTAGCGCTCGTAAAAGCGGGCGAATGGGAGGCAGAACTCCGCCCGGAACCGTTCCAGGGTCAATTCCGGGAAACCGGCCCGCAACAATACATGGTTGGTCGCCGCCCAAACCGCCGGTAAATCATCGACCAGCGTGCCCGACCAATCGAAGAGAATGTTGCGAATCACCCCCGGACTCTAACTGAACCGCGCCCGCTGGCAACTCTGCGCCGTCCGGGGCGCCGTCGCGGTGAGGTGAATGCCTCGGCTCTTGATTCCGTCGTGAATAGGCGACAAAATGCGCTCCGTTCAATGACTCCATTGCCGAATGTATTGAAATTACGAATTGCCGTGGCCATCGCCTTGCTGGCGGGGGTGCTCTCCGGCCAAGCCCGGCCAGACCCACCCCTGCGCGTCTTCATCCGCGCCAGTGAAAAGACGCACGGGGCCGGCGAGCATGACTATCCGCGCTTTCTGCAAGAGTGGACGACCTTGCTCAACCAGCGTGGCGCCGTGACCACGGGCGCCCTGCGGTTTCCCACCCGCGCCGAACTGGACAATACCGACGTGTTGATCCTCTACGCGGCCGATGGGGGCAACATTGCGCCGCCGGATCGGAAGGAACTGGAACGATTCCTCCGGCGGGGAGGCGGCATCGTGGCGTTGCACGACGCCATCTGCGGCACGAATGCGGCCTGGTTCAAGACCATCGTCGGCGGCGCCAAGCAGCATGGGGTGACCAACTGGAGCAGAGGATTGATCGGCCTTTATTTCCAGAATTACTCGCACCCGATCACCCAGGGCGTGGCCAATTTCGATTTGCAGGACGAACTGTTCTACCAGCTCCAGCTCATGCCCGGGAGCAAAGTCCTGGCCACCGCCTTCCACACCGCCAGCGACATCATCCCGCAGATGTGGATCTACGAGAAGGGACGGTCCCGCGCGTTCGTCTCGCTGCAAGGACATTTTTACGCTTCGATCGGCCTGCCCCAATACCGCGGATTGCTCCTGCGCGGCATCGCCTGGGCCGGCCGGCGCCGCCTCGATTCCCTCACCCGCAACGACGAACTCGCCGCTTTCGCCTATCCGCCCGGCGGACCAACCGCACCCGACGAGGCCAACCGAAAAATCCGCGTCTCTCCGGAATTCAACCTCAGTCTGGTCGCCGCCGAACCGATGGTGGTGAATCCGATTTCCCTCGACTGGGATCCGCGCGGGCGGATGTGGGTCGCGATCACGCCCGGGTATCCCTTTAAACCGGGCAAAGGACCCGGGCGCGACGCCATCCTGATCCTTGAAGACACCGATGGCGACGGAAGGATGGATCGGCGCAGTGTTTACTGCGAGGGACTCAACCTGGCGACGAGTTTTGTCTTCTACAAGGACGGCGTCATCGTCGCGCAGGCCCCGCAAATCCTCCTGCTGCGCGACACCGATGGCAACGGCCAGGCCGACCGGAAAGAGGTGTTATTCGACGGGTTCGGCCGGTCCGACACCCACGCCGTGATCAACAACCTGCGCTGGGGTCTGGACGGCTGGATTTATGGTTGCCAGGGCTATAGCGGCAACGAGTCCACCAACATTGTCAATCGGCGCGGCCAAAAGTTCGGCCGGATCGGCAACGGGATCTTTCGTTTCAAAGCGGACGGCAGTGCCATGGAACAGGTCTCCTTCACTGGCGGCAATTGCTCGGGCCTCGACTTCAACGCCGAGGGTGACCTGTTTTTTTCCAGAGCCAGCGGGCCGCACATCAATCATGTCGTCATGCCGGAACGCTACCTGGCGCGCGGCCGGCTCGACAACGCCACCAGCGACAAGGCCATCGAAGATCATAAGAAAGTGTCGCCGCTGATCAGCCAACCACGCCCCGAATACGGCCCGGTCTCGCCCGCCGGCGAGTTTACCGCCGCGTCCGGTTGCACGATTTATGAAGGGGCCGCCTGGCCGGAAAAATATCACGGCAGTCATTTCGTCTGTGAACCCAGTGTGCGCGTCGTGCACGAGGACATTCTCACCCGATCCGAAAGCCCGACCTTCGAAGCGACGCGGCGCGACGACGCCGAGTTCATCGCCGGGACCGACTCCTGGTTCCGACCCATCCACACGCGGATCGGCCCGGACGGTGGGATGTATCTGCTGGATTTCTATAGTCAGGCCATTTTGCCAAACGACCTCCGCGACGCCGCCCAGGGCCAGGGCAATGCCGCGGTGCGTCCCGACCACGATCACTCGCATGGTCGCATCTGGCGCATCCAGCACAAGGCCGCCCGACCTTGCCTGGCGCCAACGCTGGATCAGGCAACCCTGTCCGACCTCGTGCTCGCTCTCCAGAGTCCCAACGCCTGGGTCCGCCTGACGGCCCAACGGCTCCTCGCCGAACGGCAGGACAAAAGCGTCGTGCCGGAACTCTCCGGCCTGTTGCACAGCAACCGCCTCATGTACGTCCGCGTCCACGCCCTCTGGACCCTGCATCTGCTCGACGCCTTGAGCGAAACCAACCTCCTGAACGCCCTGGCTGACGCGCATCCCTCCGTGCAGAACAACGCCCTCCACGTCGTGCCGGAATTGCGATCCCCCCCTTCCAGCAATGTCGTCGCCGCGGTCCTTAAACAACTCAAAGACACCGCCGAACGCACGCGGCTCGATGCCTTGCTCGCCTTAACCCAGTGGCCGCCGAACAAAGAGAGCATTTCCGCTGTCCACAAACTGTTTCCCGACCTGAAGGACGCCTGGACCAAGTCCGCCGTCCTCGGCATGGCCCGCCTGGCCCCGAGCAACTTCATCCGCGCCTCCTTCGCCTCCGACAAATCGGAATCATACCGGGAATTGATCACGCCGCTGGTGGAAGATTTCATTTCCAGACGAGATGATGGCGCCACCACCTGGCTGCTGACCCACACCGCCAAACAGGCCGCCGGGACCGACAAACTCAAAATCAGCGTCCTGCAAACCCTGGGCAAGTCCCTCGGCGATTACGCGCCTCCACCCGCCACCAACCTCGACGCCGCCATTCGGACCCTGATCAAATCCGACAACCGGGCGGTGAAGGTGGCCGCTTACCCGCTCGTGACTCAGTATGACCAGGACGGTTCGCTCGCCCCGGAACTTCAGACCCTGCGCAAAGGTCTGCTGGCGGACCTGGAAAAGGAGAAGATGAAGGACGAGGATCGCAATGCGCTCATCGCCACGGTCATGATCATCCAGGCCATGCACCCCGAAACTCTCTCCCGGCTGGACACGCTCCTGCACCGGGGCGTCTCCAAGGAAGTGCAGAAACAGATCATCACCGAGATGGGGCGCACGGCCAACCCGCTCGTGTCCGAGGTGCTGATCCGGAATTTCGCCAAGCTGAACCCGGAAAACAAACCGCTGGCCGTGGGCACACTCCTCAAGCGCAGCGAGTGGACCCTGGCGCTGCTCGAGGCGATCTCCAGCAAAGCGATTCCCCTCAACGAGCTCGGCGTGCAGGCCCCCAGCCGCTTGCTCAATCACCCCGATCGCACGCTCGCCCGGAAAGCCGCCACGGTCATCGATTCCATTCGCGGCCCGCAAGTGCGCCAGAAAGAGCCCTTGATGGCCAGGTTCCGCTCTTCCCTCAATACTCCCCCCGACCTCAAGAACGGCCGGGATCAGTTCGAAAAGGCCTGCGCCATCTGCCACAAGTTCGGCGACAGGGGAAAGGACTTCGGTCCGAACCTCACGGGGGTGGGGTTGCAAGGCGAGAACGTATTGCTCAGTCACATCCTCGACCCCAACCGGGTGGTCGAGGGCAACTTCATTTCCTACGAGGTCGTCACGAAAAAGGACGAGCTTTACACCGGGCTGATCAAGTCGGAAAACCTCGAGAAAGTGGTGCTCAACAATCTCGAAGGGGAGAGCGAAATCCGCCGCGCCGAGATCGAGTCGATCCGGCCCACGGGCTCCTCGCTCATGCCCGAAGGGCTCGAGGCGCTCGGCGAAAAAAACATTCGTGACATTGTCGGTTACCTGGCGGCGAACATCCCGCGAGGATTTCGGCCGCTGGATCTTTCCGCGGCTTTCACTGCCGACAGCCGCAAGGGCCTCTATGCCCTCCAAAGCGACAGCCCCTCGCTGGCTTTCAAACAATTCGGCATCGTGATGGTCGACAACATCCCGTTCAATATTGTCAACCCCGCAGCTTCGCGCGGCGGCAGAAACATCGTCGTGCTCAAAGGCGGCAACGGCTTCTCCAAGACACTGCCCCAACGCGTCGAGTTCGCTGTCGGCACGAAGGCCAACAAGATCTATGTCCTGGGCGGCGTCGCCGGCTGGGGTTTCCCTTATGGTGACCCCGACACTCAGGATGTCCCGGCCGCCAAAGCCCGCCTGGAATACGCCGACGGCAACATCCAGGAGGTCGTCTGGAAAAATGGCGAGGAATTCGCCGACTACGTCCGTCCCTACGACGTGCCCGGGTCTAATTCGGCTTCGGACCTGTTGAACGCCGGACAGCTTCGCTGGTTCGCTCTCGTTCCCCAACGTTCGGTCGAGATCAAGAAGATCACCCTCGAGAGTTTCGACAATCATGTCGCTCCCACCTTCGTCGCGATGACGGCGCAAGTGGAGTAGCCACGGCGTGAGCCGTGGGGGTCGGCGTTGAAGGGCAAGAGCCGCGGAGCGGCGAAAGAATTGCCAGCCTTGTTTCTGTCGTCCCTCCCCGGGCTGAGTATGCATTGGGCCAGCTCTCACCGCTCACACCGCGGGCTACTTCCTGACGCCACTCCGTGGCTCAAAGCTTGCGTCCTTGAGATGTAGAACCACGCAAAACCTGCGCTTGCTCTTCCATCCGTGGTATCCGCCATCCGTGGTTAAACTCTGAACAAATGACAAAGCAGACCACGGATGGCCCGGAGCGGCAGAGCCGCAACCAAAGTTCCTGAGCCACGGATGGAACACGGATTAAACACGGAAAGAGAAAGCGCTCTGATGGCTTTGGAAAAAGAGGAGATCACGGAGAAGATAAGCTCGC
>WNGF01001615.1_pt1 | contig 33042 bp, 35 predicted proteins | sample 5400641 | NCBI WGS metagenome assembly WNGF01 (sample SAMN13153371, study PRJNA577476) | soil metagenome | isolation source: 80 cm soil or saprolite under grassland replicate 2 | place: USA:California | collected 2016-06-15 | reverse complement strand
TCCCTGCCAGATGGCGCACACCGACTGGGCCTCGACCGTCGATTTCGACGCGGCGCAGTCGACGCGCACGCGGGAAGAATTGTTCTCGCGGCTCGCCGGCACGGACACGCTCGTGATCGGCGCGCATTTCGCCGCCGGGCGGGTCGTTCGCGACGGCGCGGCGTTCAGGCTCAAGGTGTGAGTCCGATCTCCTGGGTTGTCATCGCCCGGCTTGTCCAGGCGGCCCAGTATCGCGACCAGATCGGGTCCGATCCTGGGCCATTCCAAAGACTGTGATTACCAGGTCGCCCGCTTTCGCGGGCGATGACAGTTCGGAGCTCACTCCCGACCGCGCGCTTCGCCCGGCCCTTCGCCGGTCGGCAGCCGGGAAGGCGCGTCGACGAAATCGACCGGCGTGCCCTTGCGCACGCGCTTGGCGAGATCGAGCGCGTCCCAGTTCGTCAGCCGGATGCAACCGTGCGAGTAGGTCTTGCCGATCCGTTCCGGGTCCGGCGTGCCGTGAATGCCGTAGCTCTCCTTGGTGAGATCGATCCACACCGCGCCGACCGGATTGTTCGGACCCGGCGCGACCGTGAGCTTGCGGTTGGTGTGGACACCCTTGAACTTGAATTTCGGATCGTAATGGTAGGTGGGATTGTGCGCGATCCGGCGGACCTTGAATTGTCCGCTCGGCGCCGGCTTCTCCTGGCTCCCGATCGAAGCCGGATAGAACGCGATCGACTCGCCCTTCTCCCCGAGCGCGCGGACCGCCCGCGTCGACTTGTCGACTTCGATCCTGGCCACGCGAGCGGAAAGGTCGCGTTCGCCGACGTTGGGCACCAGGATCGAGGTTCCGGCCTCCTCGAAACGCTTGCCCGGATTGAGCAGCGTGAGCAGCTTCGGGTCGATGTGGAATTTCTCGCCCAGCAGCTCGAGCGGGCTCGTGTAGGAGAGATGATCGAGACGAGCCATCTTTTCCAGGCCGTTGGGGATCGTCTTTGCGAAAGGTCCTTTGACGTCCTGCTCGCTGATTGCATACTCGACGATGGCCGCTTGGCCGAAGCCTTGCGCCAGCTCCTTCCAGGTCTCCTGGTCGAGCTTCCCGGTCGCGTCGAGCCCATGCGATTGCTGGAAAGCGGCGATCGCCTTACGGGCGTTCTCGCCGTCCTTGCCGCCGATCTGCCCGGGCGAAACCGCGGCTCGATCCAGCAGGATCTCCGCTTTGAGCATGAGCGGATGCACCCGGTCGAGCTTGAGCGAGGGCGAATATTCGGCCTGGTTGACCGCGTCGGCGGAAAGCTGCGGCGGAGCCTTATGTGCGCGAGCATGCGCGTGCCGCGACGACTTGGCCGCAGAGAGTCCGGGGGCAAGCACGCAGCCCAAACATACGGCGATCAGCAGGACGGCTCGACGGTTCGCAAACAAGTTTTTGCTCGCAGGCTTCGAAGCGTCGAGACAATCGATTCCCCCGTGAAAAGGTTCCCGCTGCGCCGCGCCGTTGCGTGCCGCCGCTATTTGGCATCGTGAAAAATCACGCCGAGCGTGTAGCGCTCGCCACTGCGCAGCCGGCTCACGCCGTGCCGCAAATTCACGCGATAAGACCCGCGGGTGCCCTCGACCGGCCTGTGGTGCACCGCGAAAATCACGCCCTCGCCCTCGGCCAGCGGCACGACTTCGGCGCGCGACTGCAGGCGTGGGCGCTGCTCGGTGAGCAGGAATTCGCCTCCGGTGAAATCGCGACCCGGCCGCGAGAGCAGGAAGGTCGCCTGCAGCGGAAATGCAAGCTCGCCGTAGAGGTCCTGATGCAGGCAATTGAAATCGCCGGTCACGTATTTCAGCAGCAAAGGCGTGGGGCGCGATTGTCCAGCCGCATGGCACTTGCGCAGAAATGCTTGGTGAGCCACCGGATAGCGCGGCTCCAGTCCCATCCTCTCGTTCCAGCGGTTGGCGATCGGCGCGAGACATGGATAGAGCGCGGCGCGTAAGGCGCCGATTGGGTCGGGCAGCGGATAAGAGAAATATTTGTATTCGCCGCTGCCGAAACCGTGCCGCCGCATGACGACGCGGCTGCGGAAGTTTTCATCGCGCGGATAGAGCGCAGCGAGGCTCTTGCACTCCGCCGCGCCGAGCACGGGCCCGGTGACCGCGCAGCCGTAGCGGTCGAGATCCTCCGCGATCCCGTCCCAATCGAGCGACGCGATGCGATCGGCCACGGGCGGACCCGCCTTCGCGTCCCCTGCCTCGACCGGGCGCTCGCTTCGGGCTTTGGCTGCCATATCCAATCCCGCAACTCCGAATCATCTGTCCAATCTTCGGTTCGCTCATGCCAAAGCCCCGGACCGAGAGCCACCCGAATTCTGCAAATTCATTCCGTGCCGGGCTTCGCGTCCGGCGCGCTGCCGGACAGGATCAGGTCGAGCATGTCCTCGAGTGTGCGCGGCGAGATTCCGAGCGCCTCGAATCCGGGCTCCGAGCCGGCGATGGTGTCGATCCGCATCAGCTCCACCTGATTGCGGGTGACCGGCGCACGGGGCAACAGTTCGGCTATCCACGCCAGCCCCTGCCAGAGCGGAAACGGCACCGGCAGCAGCATCGGCTTCAACCCGGCCTTTTGCGCAATGGTCCGCAGCAGGCCCTCATAAGTGTAAATCCGGGGACCGCCGAGCTCGTAGAGCGGCCGGCGCTCGCCGACCGCCCGGACGATCGCCTTGGCGACATCCTCCACATCCGCCGGCTGCAGCCTGGTTCTGCCGCTCCCGAACATCGGGAATGCGGGCAGCCTTCGAAGCAAGGTCAGCGTCGTGTTGAGAAAGGCGTCGTCGGGACCGAACATCACCGCCGGGCGCACGATCGTCGCATCGGGGAAGGCGGATTTTACCGCAAGCTCGCCTTCGCCGCGGCTGCGGATGTAGGGCGAATCGGAGCCGGGATCCGCGCCGATGCCCGAGACGTGGATCAAGCGTTCAACGCCGCCGCGGCGGGCCTGGCGCGCGACGCGCGCGGCTCCCTCGACGTGCACCGAGCGGAACGTGGTGTTTCCGCGCTCGACATAGAGGCTCACCGCGTTGACCACGCCTCGCGTGCCGGTGAGTGCCGCGGCGAGCGAAGTCTCGTCCTCGATGTCGGCGCGGATCGACTGCAGGCGCTCGTCCGTGATCGGCGATCGGGTGCGTTGCGGATGCCGCGACGCAATGCGGACCGCGTGGCCATGATCGCGCAAACGGCGAACGATGCGCCGGCCTAAAAATCCGGTGCCGCCGAGGACGCAGATCAGGCCATTGCGCAACGACAGCATTCCGCAAGGAGCATGGGATCAGCCGCTCGCACGGGCGGCTTCGAGCGCCCGCTGCAACATCTGCAAAAGCTTCTCGGCTTCCGCTTTTTCCACCTGAACCGTCACTACCTCGCCGGCGGAATTGCGGAAGCTCAAGGTGATGGTTCCGGCATCGTGGGATGCGCCGGTCCTCTCCGCCACCATCTGGATCGGCTCTCGCGGCACGATGCGGCCGCCGGATTGGTCGGACACGATTTCCTCCTAACGGTCGATCTCGCCGAACACGATGTCGAGCGAGCCGATGATCGCCGAGACATCGGCCAGCATGTGGCCGCGCGTCAGGAAATCCATCGCCTGCAGATGAGCAAGCGAGGGCGCGCGGATCTTGCACTTGTAAGGCCGGTTGGTGCCGTCGGCGATGAGGTAGACCCCGAACTCCCCCTTGGGCGCCTCGACCGCCGCATAGACTTCGCCTGGCGGCACGCGGAAGCCCTCGGTGTAGAGCTTGAAATGATGGATCAGGGCTTCCATCGAGCTCTTCATCACCGCGCGCCGGGGCGGAACGATCTTGTTGTCGGGGAAGACCACCGGGCCCTGGCCCTCCGGCAGGCGCAGCTTCTCCAAGCACTGCTTCATGATGCGCACCGACTGGCGCATTTCCTCCATGCGCACCAGGTAGCGATCGTAGCAGTCGCCGTTTTTTCCGACCGGAATGTCGAACTCCATTTCCGCGTAGCATTCGTAGGGCTGCGCCTTGCGCAGGTCCCAGGCCGCGCCGGAGCCGCGCACCATCACGCCGGAAAAACCCCAGTTCCAGGCATCCTCCTGGCTGATCACCGCGATCTCCACATTGCGCTGCTTGAAGATGCGGTTGTCGGTGAGCAGGCCCTCGATGTCGTCGCAAACGACGAGGAACGGGTCGCAGAAATTCCAGATGTCGTCGATGAGCTTTTCCGGCAGATCCTGATGCACGCCGCCGGGCCGGAAATAATTGGCGTGCATGCGAGCTCCCGAGGCGCGCTCGTAGAACACCATCAGCTTCTCGCGCTCCTCGAAGCCCCACAGCGGCGGTGTGAGCGCGCCGACGTCCATGGCCTGGGTCGTGACATTGAGCAGATGCGACAGCAGCCGGCCGATCTCGGAATAGAGCACTCGGATGAGCTGGGCGCGTCTCGGCACCTGGATGCCCAGCAGCCGCTCCGTCGCCAGGCTGAACGCATGCTCCTGGTTCATCGGCGCGACGTAGTCGAGCCGATCGAAATAGGGCAGGGCCTGCAGATAGGTCTTGTATTCGATCAGCTTCTCGGTTCCGCGGTGCAACAGGCCGATGTGCGGATCGACGCGCTCGACGACCTCGCCGTCGAGCTCGAGCACCAGGCGCAACACGCCATGCGCGGCCGGGTGCTGGGGCCCGAAATTGATGGTGAAATTGCGGAGCGAGGCTTCGTTCATCGCACGTCGACGTCTTCCCCGAGGCAACCGCGCGGCAGGCCCGGTGTTCCGACCTGTGCCCGCCGCGGCGCTCAGTAGATCTCCCACAGGCCGCGCGTCGCCAACTCGACGAGGTGCCCGTCGGGATCGCGAAAATAGATGCTGTGCCCGCCGCGCGGCCAGTCGGTCCGGCCCTCGATGGCGATGTTGTGTGTATGGAGCCGCGCTTCCCAGGCCGCGAGCTTCTCGCTGCCGATCCCGAAGGCGACGTGCAAGGGCCCGCTGCCATCGTGCGGCGGAATGGTGCCGCCCGGCATCCTGGTGGTTTCCAGCGAGGCTCCGCGCCGGAACAGCAACAGGACGTTGCGTCCGCCGACCGCGAATGCACGCAGACGGTCATCGGCAAATAGCGGACGGAGCTCCAGGATGTTGGCATAGAATCCGGCCGCGCGCTCGAGATCGTCGACGTAGAGCGCGGTCTCGAGCACTCGATCGAGCTTGGGCATGAGGCGCCTCCCGTCGAGCCGCTCTCGCGTAAGGTTTCATGAGCGCGAGCAAACCGCGGGGCGATCCGGTGTCCGCGGAGCCTGCGCGCTCGGCTCGCCTCGCTCTACGCCGATAACAAGCCGGAGTTCCAATCGCATCCTGCATTGTTGTGGACCGACCGGGATTGGCGGATCATGTGTCAAATACACGAGGATCGAGCCCGGAGGCGGCGGTGGACGCCATCATCATCGGAGGCGGGATCGGCGGCCTGACGCTGGCCTTGGCGTTGCACCGGGCCGGGATCGCGTGCCGGGTCTACGAGGCGGCGCCGGAGATCAAGCCGATCGGCGTCGGCATCAACTTGCTTCCGCATGCGATGCGGGAGCTCGCGGGCCTCGGCCTCGAGGCGACGCTTGCCGCGCGCGGGGTCATCACGTCGGAGGCGGTGTTCTTCAATCGCTTCGGACAGCTGATCTATCGCGAGCCGCTGGGCCGCGCCGCCGGCTATGCCTGGCCGCAGATCTCCATCCACCGCGGCGATCTGCAGATGGTGCTGGTCGATGCCTTTCGCGAGCGGGTCGGCTCCGACCGGCTGATGCTCGGGTGGCTGTGTACCGGGGCCGCCCAGGACGAACGCGGGGCCACCGCGCGTTTCGAGCAGACCGGAACACGCCAATCGCTGCCGGTGCAGCACGGGGATGCCGTGATCGGCTGCGACGGCATCCACTCGACGATCCGCAGGCAGCTTTTTCCCGACGAAGGCGAACCGATCTATTCCGGCGTGAACATGTGGCGCGGGGTCGCGCCCTGGAAGCCGATCTTGTCCGGTTCCAGCATGATCCGCGCCGGCTGGTTCACCCCGGCGAAAATCGTGATCTATCCGATCCGCGACAGGATCGACGCGCAGGGCCGACAGCTGATGAATTGGGTGGTGGAGATCGAGACGCCGGACTACTCGCACTGGAATTGGAGCAGGCCCGGGCGGCTTGCGGATTTTCTCGGCGCCATGGCGGATTGGCATTTCGATTGGCTCGACGTGCCGCAATTCCTCCGCAGCACCGAGGTCATCCTCGAATATCCGATGGTGGACAAGGATCCGCTGCCGCGCTGGAGTTTTGGCCGGATCAGCCTGTTGGGAGACGCGGCCCATCCCATGTATCCACGCGGCTCGAACGGAGCGGGCCAGGCGATCCTCGATGCCCGGGCGCTCGCCGAGGCGCTCGGCGCTTCGCCCGCCGATCCGGTCGCGGCGCTCCAAGCTTACGAAAGCCGGCGGCTGCAGGCGACAGCCCAGGTGGTCCGGACCAACCGGACCGCGCCCCCGGACGCCATCCTGGGGGAGGTTTTCCGCCGCACCGGCGACCAGCCGTTCCGCTCGATCGACGAGGTCATCGGCCGCGAGGAGCTCGCCGCCATCAGCGAAGGCTACAAGCGCATCGCCGGCTATGATCAGGACGCGCTCGGCGCGGGTGACAGGCCGCGTTGACGGCCCGGTGCGGCTGCGTCGGGTCATTGTCTGGCGCAGCTCAATGTGCACACTAGGGCCCGCCGCAGACGGGGTCGGCAGCCGGACCGGGGATGCCGTCGGTGTGAGGTCGGCTACGCAGGCCTTGGATGCCGTCCTGGTAGGATCGGTGCGCAGGCCGCGCAAAACACTGGGTTGAAGAGCCAATGCATCTCAACGATCTGATCAATATGTACCATACGATGAGCTTCGCCGAGCTCTACCGCATGGGCTACGACACGGCCATCGACCAGCTGTCGAATTTAAATTTCGCCATGGTATTTGCCTTCATCGGCGCCATGTTCTACGTGGTGACCTACTACATGAAGACCATGGTGCCGCTGCGCATCGTCGGCATCATCGGCAATCTGTTCTTCATCGCCTACGGCTATTTCTACCCGTCGTATCTCACGCTCGTTCTGTATCTGGGCATCCTGCCGATCAATTGCCTCCGGCTGGTTGAGATGCGGCGGCTGATCCGGCAGGTCAGGGATTCCGCCAACACCGATCAATCGATGGACTGGCTCAAGCCGTTCATGACCAAACGGACCTACAAGAAGGGCGAGGTGCTGTTCCGCAAGAACGACCGCGCCTACGAGATGTACTATGTGGTCAGCGGCAAGTTCCTGGTGAGCGAGATCGGGGTCACGATTCCGGCCGGCCAGGTGTTCGGCGAGCTGGGCCTGCTGGCGCCGGACAACCGCCGCACTTCGAGCGTGGAATGCGTGGAGAGCGGCGTGGTCCTCACGATCACCTATGACAAGGTGCAGGAGCTGTATTTCCAGAATCCGACCTTCGGCTTTTATTTCCTGCGGCTGACCACCGAGCGGCTGCTGCAGAACATCACGCGGCTCGAAACCATGCTGGCGCAGCGGGAATTGGCCGCGAGCGCGGCCCCGGCGGCCGCGCCGGAGCGCAAGCCGGCGAGGCGGGCCGAAGCCTGAGCGGGTTCCGCCGTCCGAAAGACCTGCCCGGAAATGATCAACAAGCAACTAGCCGAACTTGCCGCGGCGCTCGACGGCATCCAGCACGGATCCACCGTGCTGCTGGGCGGGTTCGGCGCCGTCGGCCAGCCCGACGAATTGATCGATGCGCTGCTGGAGCAGGGTGCAACCGATCTCACCGTGGTCGCCAACAACGCCGGCACCGGCACGCGGGGGCTGGCTGGATTGATCGCGGCGGGCCGGGTGCGAAAGATCATCTGCTCGTATCCCCGATCCGATGATCCTCGTGCCTTCGATGCGGCCTACAAGGCCGGCCGCATCGAGCTCGAGCTCACCCCGCAGGGCACGCTGAGCGAGCGCATGCGCTGCGCCGCGGCCGGCCTCGGTGGCTTCTATTCGCCGGTCGGGGTAGGCACCAAGCTCGCCCAAGGCAAGGAATTGCGGGAGATCGACGGCAAGCGTTATGTCTTGGAACAGCCGCTGAAGGGCGACGTGGCGCTGCTCAAGGCGCTGCGCGCCGACCGCTGGGGCAACCTGACCTACCGGAAATCGGCTCGCAATTTCAACCCGGTGATGGCCATGGCGGCCGAGCTGAGCGTCGTGCAGGTCAAGGAGATGGTCGAGTTGGGAGCGATCGATCCGGAATGCGTGCATACGCCGGGAATCTTCGTCGATCGCATCGTCGTGGTTTGAGGAGCCGTGCATGAAGCCGCTTTCGCGCCCGCAGATGGCCTGGAGGGCCGCCCAGGATCTCGGCGACGGTGCCTACGTCAACCTCGGCATCGGGCTGCCGACGCTGGTCGCCGACCATATTCCCGCCGGCCGCGAGATCGTGTTCCACAGCGAAAACGGCATTCTCGGCCTGGGTCGGGCGCCGGCTCCCAACGAGGTTGATCCCGATCTCATCAACGCCGGCAAGGGCGCCGCGAGCCTGCTCCCGGGCGGAGCGTTCTTTCACCACAACGACGCCTTCCTGATGATCCGGGGCGGCCACATCGACGTGGCGTTGATGGGTGCTTTCGAAGTCTCGGAGCAGGGCGACCTCGCCAATTGGACCACCGAGGATCCGAATTTCCCGCCGGGCGTCGGCGGCGCGATGGATCTCGCCGTCGGAGCCAAGGAAGTCCGCGTTCTGCTCGAGCACACCACGCGCGACGGCGCGCCGCGGCTCCGCAAGCAATGCCGCTATCCGCTGACCGCCGAGCGTTGCGTGAGCCGGATCTACACCAACCTCGCCGTCATCGATGTCACGTCCGAAGGGCTGTTGGTGCGCGAGATGGTGGAGGGGATCGATCTCGATGGCCTGCAGGGCCTGACCGAGGCGGACCTCAAGCTTGCGAACGATTGGCAGCCGCTGAAGGTATCATTGTAAGTCTCGGCGCCAAGTGCGGGAAACGCTTGGCTTAATTCAGCTGGCGCCCGATCACCGATCGAGCGGCGCGCCTTCCGGGCGATCGTCCGGAGAGCGCGAAACCAGCCGGTCGGCCGATACGAGCGGGTGCGGCTTCGGGCCGGAACTTCGGGGTCGACCGCCGCGCCGTCGGACCCGGCAGCGGCAATTTTCGTTCTCTCTTCGAGAGTCGCACTTGGTGCCCGGGGAGCCAAGTCGTCAACTTGCCACCCGTTGTGCACTGCGCTAAGGGTCGCACTCCGTTGGCAAAATCCCGCACCGGGGCGTGGAGCGGGCGACGCGCCCGATCGGTGGGGTTTTGCAGCGTTGCCCATTCCCGCAACGCGGTGAGAGGCGAGAATCGAATGATCACCGCTCTCTGGGCCGCTTATCTGCCGCTCGTCATCTTCCTCGGGGTCGCCCTGGTGATCGGCGCCGTGCTGCTCGTCGCGCCGTTCCTGATCGCCTACAAGCAACCGGACCCGGAGAAGCTCTCGGCCTACGAATGCGGGTTCAATGCGTTCGACGACGCGCGGATGAAATTCGACGTTCGCTATTATCTCGTCGCGATCCTCTTCATCATCTTCGACCTCGAGGTGACCTTCCTGTTCCCGTGGGCGGTGGCCTTCGGCAAAATCGGGCTGTTCGGCTTCTGGTCGATGATGGTGTTTCTTGCCGTGCTCACCATCGGATTTATCTACGAGTGGAAGAAGGGAGCACTGGAATGGGATTGACCGGCGAGCGAACCGGCATCGTCGCGCCCGCCAGCAAGGGCATCATCGATCCGCGAACCGGCCGGCCGGCCGGCGAGGACGATGCGCTGTTCCGCGGCATCAATGTCGAGCTCGCCGACAAGGGTTTTCTGGTGACCGCGACCGACGACCTCATCACCTGGGCCCGGACCGGCTCGCTGATGTGGATGACGTTCGGGCTCGCTTGCTGCGCGATCGAAATGATGCAGATGTCGATGCCGCGCTACGACGCCGAGCGCTTCGGCTTCGCACCTCGCGCGTCGCCGCGCCAGTCCGACGTGATGATCGTCGCCGGCACGCTGACCAACAAGATGGCCCCGGCGTTGCGCAAGGTCTACGACCAGATGCCGGAGCCGCGCTACGTCATCTCGATGGGCTCCTGCGCCAACGGCGGCGGGTACTACCATTATTCCTACTCGGTGGTCCGCGGTTGCGACCGCATCGTTCCCGTCGACATCTACGTGCCCGGGTGTCCTCCGACCGCGGAAGCGCTGCTCTACGGCGTACTGTTGCTGCAGAAGAAGATCCGCCGCGTCGGCACCATCGAGCGCTGAACCGTAAGAGCCCGCTGCATGGACGAATCGCTGGAAGAGCTCGGAAACACCATCGTTGCGGCGCTCGGCGGAGCCGCGAGCGCCCATACGGTCGCGCTCGGGCAGCTCACGCTCGCCGCCAACGTCGCCGATATCGTTCGCGTGATGCAGTTCCTGCGCGACGACGAGCGTTGCCTGTTCTGGTGCATCATCGACATCACCGCGGTCGATTGGCCGGAGCGCGAGAAGCGCTTCGATGTGGTTTACCATCTGCTTTCGCCGAAGCGGAACCAGCGCATCCGCGTCAAAGTGCAAACCGACGAGGCGACGCCGGTGCCCTCGATCATCTCCGTCTATCGCGGGGCCGACTGGTTCGAGCGCGAGGTCTATGATCTCTACGGCGTGTTGTTCTCGGGCCACCCGGACCTGCGGCGGCTGCTGACCGACTACGGTTTCGAGGGCCATCCATTGCGCAAGGATTTTCCGCTGACCGGCTTCGTCGAAGTGCGTTGGGACGACGAACTCAAGCGCGTGGTCTACGACCCGGTGCGGCTGGCGCAGGAATTCCGGAATTTCGATTTTCTCTCGCCGTGGGAAGGGCCGGAGTACATGCTGCCGGGCGACGAAAAGGCCAAGACGCCATGAAGGCCAGGACGCGATCAGCGGCGGCATTCGAGCTGCGGTACGGCAGGTGAAATGCCCGAAGCCGCGCTGCGCAATTTCACCATCAATTTCGGGCCGCAGCATCCGGCGGCGCACGGCGTGCTGCGCCTGGTACTCGAGCTCGACGGCGAGGTCGTCGAGCGCGTCGATCCGCACATCGGGCTCCTGCATCGGGGCACCGAGAAGCTGATCGAGCAAAAGACCTATCTGCAGGCGATCCCCTATTTCGACCGGCTCGACTACGTCGCGCCGATGAACCAGGAACATGCATTCTGTCTCGCCGCGGAGCGCCTGCTCGGCATCGAGGTGCCGAGACGCGCCCAGCTCATTCGCGTGCTCTATTGCGAGATCGGCCGGCTGCTCTCGCATCTTCTCAACGTCACCACCCAGGCGATGGACGTCGGCGCGCTCACGCCGCCGCTGTGGGGTTTCGAAGAGCGCGAGAAGCTGATGGGGTTCTACGAGCGCGCCTCGGGCAGCCGCATGCATGCCGCCTATTTCCGCGTCGGCGGCGTCCACCAGGATCTACCGGAAAAGCTCATCGACGACATCGGGGCGTTCTGCGATCCTTTTCTCAAGGTCTGCGACGACATCGAAGGCCTGCTGACCGACAATCGGATCTTCAAGCAGCGCAACGTCGACATCGGCGTGGTCAAGCTCGAGGATGCCTGGGCCTGGGGCTTTTCCGGGGTGATGGTGCGCGGCTCGGGCGCGGCCTGGGACCTGCGCAAGGCGCAACCCTACGAGTGCTACACGGAAATGGATTTCGATATTCCGGTCGGCAAGAACGGCGACTGCTACGACCGTTACTGCATCCGCATGGAAGAAATGCGCCAATCGGTGCGGATCATGAAACAATGTCTGGAGCAGCTGCGCTCGGCGCAGGGGCAGGGGCCCGTGGTGGATCCGGACAACAAGATCGTGCCGCCGCGGCGCGGCGAGATGAAGCGCTCGATGGAATCCCTGATCCATCATTTCAAACTGTACACTGAGGGCTTCCACGTCCCGGCCGGCGAGGTCTACGCCGCGGTCGAGGCGCCGAAGGGCGAGTTCGGGGTCTATCTCGTCGCCAACGGCGGCAACAAACCATACAAGTGCAAGATCCGCGCGCCGGGATTCGCGCATTTGCAGGCGATGGACTTTCTAACGCGCGGGCACATGCTCGCGGACGTCTCGGCGATCATCGGCTCGATCGACATCGTGTTCGGCGAGGTCGATCGATGAACCTCTGCTGCCGCAAATGCTGCTCCACCGCCTCCGACGGGAGGAAGGTCGGCCGCGAAGCGGCCGAGTGTGCATCGCGCCCATTCCGGCTCGCGCGGATCGGGTCGTAACGATGGCCGTCCGTCGTCTCGCCCCGGTCGAGATCCAGCCCAAGAGCTTCGCGTTCTGCGCGGAGAGCCTCGAATGGGCCAAGGCCGAGCTCACCAAATATCCGCACGGCCGGCAGGAATCCGCGATCCTCGCCCTGCTGTGGCGTGCGCAGGCGCAGTGCGGCGGCTGGTTGCCCGAAGCCGCGATCCGGTACGTCGCGGATTTTCTCGGCATGGCGCACATCAGGGCGCTCGAAGTCGCCACCTTCTACACGATGTTCAATCTGGAGCCGGTCGGGCGCTATTACGTCCAGCTGTGCGGCACGACACCCTGCATGCTGCGCGGCGCCGAGGATTTGAAGAATGTATTGCGGGAAAAGATCGGCGATGAGCATCACGTCAGCGACGACGGCAAATTCTCCTGGACCGAGGTGGAATGTCTGGGCGCCTGCGTGAATGCGCCGATGCTGCAGATCAACGAGGACAATTACGAGGATCTGACGCCGGAGATCCTGGCGCGAATTCTCGACGATCTCGCGGCCGGCAAGACGCCCAAGCCGGGTCCGCAGATCGAGCGGCAGCTTTCGGCTCCCGTGGGCGGACCGACCACGCTGACCGACGGCGCGCTCTATGCGAGGAATGGCGGGCCCGGGCCGGGCACCGCGACCCATGCGGGGGCGGGGTTGCACGATGCGGCGGCCAAGAAGCCGTCGGAACCGGCGGAGCGCCGCGAAGCTCCCGCCCCCAAGCCGCCGGAAGCGGACCAGACCGAGCCGAGGCGCGACTGATGCTCGCAGACAAGGATCGCATCTTCAAGAATCTCTACGGGCTCCACGATTGGGGACTCGAGGGCGCGCGCGCGCGGGGTGCATGGGACGGCACCAAGTCGATTCTCGAGAAGGGCCGCGACTGGATCATCAACGAGATGAAGGCGTCGGGGCTGCGCGGGCGCGGCGGAGCCGGATTCCCCACCGGGCTGAAATGGTCGTTCATGCCCAGGCAGTCCGACGGCCGCCCGCATTATCTGGTGGTCAACGCCGACGAATCCGAGCCCGGCACCTGCAAGGACCGCGAGATTCTCCGCCACGATCCGCATCTCTTGATCGAGGGCTGCCTGATCGCCTCGTTCGCGATGGGGGCGCATGCCGCCTACATCTACATCCGCGGCGAATTCATCCGCGAGCGCGAGCACCTGCAGGCCGCCGTCGACCAGGCCTATGCGGCGAACCTGATCGGCAAGAACAATATTCACGGGTTCGATTTCGACCTCTACGTCCACCACGGCGCCGGGGCCTATATCTGCGGCGAGGAGACCGCGCTGCTCGAAAGCCTGGAAGGCAAAAAGGGCATGCCGCGCCTCAAACCGCCGTTCCCGGCCAACGTCGGGCTCTACGGCTGCCCGACCACCGTGAACAACGTGGAATCGATCGCGGTCGCGCCCGACATCCTACGCCGCGGCGCCGCCTGGTTCTCCGCCATCGGGCGGTCGAACAACACCGGGACCAAGCTGTTCTGCATCTCGGGACACGTCGAGAGACCGTGCAACGTCGAAGAGGCGATGGGCATCACGTTTCGCGAGCTCATCGAGACCCATGCCGGCGGCGTGCGCGGCGGCTGGGACAATCTACTCGCCATCATTCCCGGCGGATCCTCGGTGCCGCTGCTGCCGGCCTCGCAATGCGAGAACCTGATCATGGATTTCGACGCGCTCAAGGACCTCAAGTCGGGGTTGGGCACCGCGGCGGTGATCGTAATGGACAAGTCGACCGATGTCGTGCGCGCCATCGCCCGCATCGCCTATTTCTACAAGCACGAGAGCTGCGGGCAATGCACGCCGTGCCGCGAGGGCACCGGCTGGATGTGGCGCGTACTCACCCGCATGGCCGAAGGGCGCGCCGCCAAGCGCGAGATCGGGCTGCTGCTCGAAGTAGCGGGGCAGGTCGAAGGGCACACCATCTGCGCGCTCGGCGACGCGGCCGCGTGGCCGATCCAGGGCTTGATCCGGCATTTCCGTCATGAGATCGAGCGGCGCATCGACGAATACGCCGCACGGCCGCCCGCCGAGCCAGCGGCGCTGGCGGCGGAATGACGGAGTCGATCATGGAGAAGAGAGATATTCTCTTGGAAACCTTGCAGGTCACCCCACACGACAGAGTCGGAGGTCCGATTTCGACAGAGTCGGATGTCTTGAAGTCGCGCGCACCGTTGATTCGGGGTTTCATCCCCGTTGCGTACTTCGCGCCAGGTCTGGCGATCCTGCTTCCATTAGGCTCGCCCGACCGTAGATTGTTGGCAGCGGCCGCGGTCGGTTTGGCTTCTGCACTGTTCGGGGCTTTTATCCTGAATCGGACGGATAAGCACCGGCTTCGTCTGATGATTACGGGAGGAGGAATTGCGCTGACATTTCTGTACTTCGTGCTGAAGCAGTTCCTTGGGAAATGAGCGAGCGTTTGCAGCTATGACCAAGCTCAACATCGACGGCAAAGAGATCGATGTGCCGCCGGAATACACGCTGCTGCAGGCGTGCGAGGCGGCGGGCGCGGAGATTCCCCGGTTCTGCTTTCACGAGCGGCTGTCGATTGCCGGCAATTGCCGCATGTGCCTGGTGGAGCTCGTCGGCTCGCCCAAGCCGGTGGCGAGCTGCGCCTGGGGCGTTCGCGACTGCCGACCGGGGCCCAAGGGCGAGCCGCCCGTGGTGAATACCAGGACGCCCATGGTCAAGAAGGCGCGCGAAGGGGTGATGGAGTTCCTTCTGATCAATCACCCGCTCGATTGCCCGATCTGCGATCAAGGCGGGGAATGCGACCTGCAGGACCAGGCCATGGCCTATGGGGTCGACGCCAGCCGCTACCAGGAGAACAAGCGCGCGGTCGAAGACAAATATCTGGGCGCGCTGGTCAAGACCATCATGACGCGCTGCATCCATTGCACGCGCTGCATCCGCTTCGCCACCGAGGTCGCCGGAGTTCCCGAGCTCGGCGCGATCGGCCGCGGCGAGGACATGGAGATCACCACGTATCTCGAGCACGCCATGAGCTCGGAGCTGCAGGGCAACGTGGTCGACCTGTGCCCGGTGGGCGCCTTGACTTCGAAGCCCTACGCGTTCGCGGCGCGACCCTGGGAGCTCGCCAAGACCGAGTCGATCGACGTCATGGACGCGGTCGGGTCCGCGATCCGCATCGATTCGCGCGGCCGTGAGGTCATGCGCATCCTGCCGCGCACCAACGACGACGTGAACGAGGAATGGATTTCCGACAAGACGCGGCACGTGGTCGATGGACTGAGGGTCCAGCGGTTGGATCAGCCCTACATCCGCTCCGGCGGACGCATGCGCTCCGCATCCTGGCGGGAGGCATTCCAGGCGATTGCCGCGAGCCTCAAGGGGACGCGGCCGGAGCGCATCGGCGCGATCGCCGGCGACCTTGCCGCGGTCGAGGAAATGTTCGCGCTCAAGGATCTGATGACCCGGCTCGGGGTCGGCAATTTGGATTCGCGTCAGGACGCGACCGCGCTCGATCCGCGCTGGGGCCGGGCGACCTACCTCTTCAACGCCGGCATTGCCGGAATCGAGGGCGCCGACGCGCTGCTCATCGTCGGATCGAATCCGCGCAAGGAAGCCGCGGTGCTCAACGCGCGCATCCACAAGCGCTGGCGCATGGGACGTTTTCCGATCGCATTGATCGGCGAGCGGGCGGACCTGACCTACGGGTACGACCATCTCGGTGCCGGTCCGGAAACCCTCGCCGAAGTCGCGGCGGGCCGCCACCGCTTCGCCGAAATGCTGAAAACGGCGGAACGGCCGATGCTGATCATCGGGCAGGGGGCGCTGGCGCGGCCCGACGGCGCGGCGGTGGCCGCGCTTGCGGCGAAGCTCGCGCTCGAGATCGGCGCGGTCAAGGAGGATTGGAACGGCTTCTGCGTGCTGCACACCATTGCCTCCCGCGTGGGCGCGTTCGACATCGGCTTCGTGCCCGCCGGTTCGGGGCGGACGGCGTCGGAAATGGGGCGGGCGGGCGCGCTCGAAGTCGCATTCCTGCTCGGGGCCGACGAGATCGACATCGCGCCCGGAGCCTTCGTGGTCTATATCGGCACGCACGGCGATCACGGCGCGCATCGCGCCGACGTGATCCTTCCCGGCGCGGCCTATCCGGAAAAGTCCGGCATCTTCGTCAACACCGAAGGGCGAGTGCAGATGGCGGCCCGAGCCACCTTTCCGCCCGGCGAGGCGCGCGAGGATTGGGCGATCCTAAGGGCGCTCTCGGACGTGCTGGCTCGCAGACTGCCCTACGATTCGCTTGCAGCATTGCGGGCGGCTCTATTCAAGGCGCACCCGCATCTGCAGCGGATCGATCAGATCGCGCCCGCGGACGCTGCCGATATCCGCAAGCTCGCCGATCGCGGCGGCACGCCCGACAAGGCGCCGTTCCGCCCCGCCATCGCCGATTTTTATCTTACCAATCCGATCGCGCGGGCTTCCGCGGTGATGGCGGAGTGCTCTGCTCTCGCCCGCGGCAAAGCCACGGCAACGGCGGCCGAGTAGGGGATCGGAATGGTCGAGTTCTGGTGGACCTACCTTTGGCCCCTGGTGGTGATCGTGGCGCAGAGCGTGCTGCTCCTCGTCGTGCTGCTGGTCGCCATCGCCTATGTGCTCTACGCCGACCGCAAGATCTGGGCCGCAGTGCAGATCCGGCGCGGTCCGAATGTGGTCGGCCCGTGGGGTCTGCTGCAATCCTTTGCCGACCTCCTCAAGTTCATCCTCAAGGAGCCGATCATCCCTGCCGGAGCCAACAAAGGTGTGTTTCTGCTGGCGCCGCTCGTCACCTGCGTGCTGGCGCTCGCCGCCTGGGCGGTGATTCCGGTCAACGTCGGTTGGGTGATCGCCGATATCAACGTCGGGATCTTGTACATCTTCGCCATCTCCTCGCTCGCCGTGTACGGCATCATCATGGCCGGCTGGGCGTCGAATTCGAAATATCCGTTCCTGGCGGCGCTGCGCTCGGCCGCGCAAATGGTTTCCTACGAAGTCTCGATCGGCTTCGTCATGATCACCGTGCTGTTGTGCGTCGGATCGCTCAATCTCACCGCCATCGTCGAGGCGCAGAACGGGCGCTTCGGATTGTTCAACTGGTTCTGGCTGCCGCTGTTTCCGATGTTCGTCATCTTCTTCATCTCGGCGCTGGCGGAGACCAACCGCACTCCGTTCGATCTCGTCGAGGCGGAATCCGAGCTCGTCGCCGGCTTCATGGTCGAATACGGCTCGGCCCCGTACATGATGTTCATGCTCGGGGAATACGTGGCGATCATGACCATGTGCGCCATGAGCACGATCCTGTTCATGGGAGGCTGGTTGCCGCCGTTCCCGATTCCGCCCTTCACCTGGGTTCCGGGGGTGGTCTGGTTCTCGCTCAAGGCGCTGTTCGTGTTTTTCCTGTTCGCCATGGTCAAGGCGTTCGCGCCGCGCTATCGCTACGATCAGCTGATGCGGCTCGGCTGGAAGGTGTTCCTGCCGATCTCGCTTGCCGCGGTCGCGATCGTCGCGGCGGTGTTGCAGCTCGCCGCCCTGGTGGCCAGATGAGTGCGGGCACGAGCATGGACGCGGGTCGAATACGGGCGCCGGCAGCGTCGCAAAGGATGAAACGATGAGGCTCGACCAGGCGGCGCGATCGATTTTTCTGAAGGAATTCGTGGAGGCACTGCTGCTCTCCATGCGGTATTTCTTCAGGCCGAAGGCGACGCTGAATTATCCGTTCGAGAAGGGACCGCTGTCGCCGCGGTTCCGCGGCGAGCACGTGCTCCGCCGCTATCCCAACGGCGAGGAGCGCTGCATCGCCTGCAAGCTGTGCGAAGCGATCTGCCCGGCTCAGGCCATCACCATCGAGGCGGGTCCGCGGCGCAACGACGGCACCCGCCGCGCCACGCGCTACGACATCGACATGGTGAAATGCATCTACTGCGGGCTGTGCCAGGAGGCTTGCCCGGTCGACGCCGTGGTCGAGGGACCGAATTTCGAGTTTTCGACCGAGACGCGGGAAGAACTCTATTACGACAAGGAGCGCCTGCTCGCCAACGGCGATCGGTGGGAGCGGGAGATCGCGAAGAATCTCGCGCTCGACGCTCCCTACCGGTGAGGCCGCTATGGTGGTCGCCAGCCTGTTCTTCTATGTGTTCGCCGGCATCTGCGTGGCTTCCGGCTTCATGGTGATCGCCGCGCGCAACCCGGTGCACTCGGTGCTCTACCTGATCCTGGCCTTCGTCAGCGCCGCGGGCCTGTTCGTGCTGATGGGGGCCGAGTTCCTGGCGATGATCCTCGTCGTGGTCTACGTCGGCGCCGTCGCCGTGCTGTTCCTGTTCGTGGTGATGATGCTCGACGTGGATTTTGCCGAGCTGCGCCAGGGCTTTCTCAATTATCTGCCGGTCGGCATCGTGATCGGCATCATCTTCCTGGTGGAGCTGCTGCTGGTCGTCGCGGTGTGGGCGATCGGGACCCAGGTTCCGGGGGCGATCACGGCGCCGATCCCGCCGCTGGAAAGCGTGAGCAATACCGAGGCGCTCGGACGCGTGCTCTACACGCGCTACATCTACTATTTCCAGGCCGCGGGGCTCATCCTGCTCGTCGCCATGATCGGCGCCATCGTGCTCACGCTGCACCATAAGCTCGGCGTGCGACGCCAGAACGCCGCCGATCAGATCGCGCGCACCCCGCGCACCGCGATCGAGCTCAAGCAGGTGCGGCCGGGGCAGGGGATATAGCGCGATGACCATCGGCCTCGGCCACTATCTCGCGGTTGCCGCGATCTTGTTCACGCTGGGCATTCTCGGGATCTTTCTCAACCGCAAGAACGTCATCATCATCCTGATGTCGATCGAGCTGATCCTGCTCGCCGTCAACATCAATCTCGTGGCGTTCTCGACGCACCTCGGCGACCTCGTCGGTCAGGTGTTCGCGCTCATCGTGCTCACGGTGGCAGCCGCCGAGGCCGCGATCGGCCTTGCCATTCTGGTCGCCTATTACCGCAACCGCGGCTCGATCGCGGTCGAAGACGTCAGTCTGATGAAGGGTTGAGCGCGCGTGTACCAGGCGATCGTATTCCTGCCGCTGATCGGCTGCGTCATCGCCGGCCTGTTCGGCCGCGCCATCGGCCCGCGCCCCTCCGAGCTCGTCACCACGACCTTGCTGTTCGCCGCCATGGTGCTCTCCTGGATCGCCTTCGCGTGGGTCGGTTACGGCCATCAGGACGCGCATATCGTGCTCGCCACCTTCATCGGATCCGGCGACCTCCACGCGGAATGGGCGCTCAGGATCGATGCATTGACGGCGGTCATGCTGGTGGTCGTCACCACGGTATCGGCGTTCGTGCACCTCTACTCGATCGGCTACATGTCTGAGGACCCGGGGCGGCCGCGGTTCTTCTCGTTCCTGTCGCTGTTCACCTTCGCGATGCTGATGCTGGTCACGGCCGACAATCTCGTGCAGCTGTTCTTCGGCTGGGAAGGCGTCGGGCTCGCGAGCTATCTGCTGATCGGGTTCTGGTATCACAAGCCCGAGGCCAATGCCGCGGCGATCAAGGCCTTCATTGTCAATCGCATCGGCGATTTCGGGTTTGCGCTGGGCATCTTCGCGGTGTTCATGATGGTCGGCGCGGTGGATTTCGGCACCATCTTCGCCCAGGCGCCCGCGCTCGTCGGCAAGACCATTTATTTCCTTGGTTACCAAATCGACGCCCTCACGCTGATCTGCGTGCTGCTGTTCATCGGGGCGATGGGCAAGTCCGCGCAATTCCTGCTGCACACCTGGTTGCCGGACGCCATGGAGGGACCGACCCCGGTGTCGGCGCTCATCCACGCGGCGACCATGGTGACGGCGGGCGTGTTCATGGTGGCGCGATTGTCGCCGCTGTTCGACCTCGCCCCCGCCGCGCTCGCCTTCGTGACCTTCATCGGCGCCACCACCGCGTTCTTCACGGCCACGATCGGGCTGGTGCAGAACGACATCAAGCGCATCGTCGCCTATTCGACCTGTTCCCAGCTCGGCTACATGTTCGTCGCCATGGGGGTCGGGGCGTATTCGGTCGGCATGTTCCACCTGTTCACCCATGCCTCGTTCAAGGCGCTGCTGTTCCTCGGCTCGGGCTCGGTGATCACCGCCATGCATCACGAGCAGGACATCCGCAAGATGGGCGGACTGCGATCGAAGCTGCCGTTCACCTATTGGACGATGGTCATCGGCACCCTGGCGCTCACCGGGTTTCCGCTGACCGCCGGCTATTATTCCAAGGATGCGGTCATTGAGGCGGCATATTCGGGCCACGGCTCCGTCGCGATGTATGGATACGTGCTCACGCTGGTCTCGGCGGCGTTGACGGCGTTCTATTCCTGGCGCCTCATCTTCAAGACGTTCCACGGCGAACCCGCCGACCATCACGCCTTCGAGCACGCGCGCGAGAGTTCGCTGGTGATGCTGGTTCCGCTCGGCGTGCTGGCGCTGGGTTCGATCGTGACCGGTTTTGCCTTCGATTCCGTGTTCGCCGGGCGCGGGGCTGAAGGCTTCTTCCGCGAGTCGCTCAAATTGAGCCACGAAGGCGGCCACGCGCCCTGGTTCATCGCGGTGCTGCCCACCCTGATGATGGCGGCCGGATTCCTGGTGGCCTGGCAATTCTACGTCCGCCGCCCGGACCTGCCGGCCGAGCTCGCGCGGCAGCAGCCGCTGCTCTATCGGTTCCTGCTCAACAAATGGTATTTCGACGAGATCTATGATTTTCTGCTGGTTCGGCCGGCCATATGGCTCGGCCGACTGCTGTGGAAAGGCGGTGACGAGCGCGTCATCGACGGGCTCGGTCCCGACGGCATTTCCGCGCGCGTCATCGACATCACCCGCAGTGTCGTCCGGCTGCAGACCGGATATCTCTATCATTATGCGTTCGCCATGCTGATCGGGGCCGCCGCCCTGATCACCTGGTTCATGCTGCGCGGGGGAATGCACCCATGACGGGCTGGCCGATCCTGTTCGTCGTCACGGTGCTGCCGCTGGTCGGCGCGCTCGTCATCGTCACGTTGCGGGGCGAGGACGAAATCATCGCCCGCAACGCGCGCTGGGCAGCGCTGTGGACGACGCTCACCACTTTTGCGGTCTCGCTGATCCTGGTCTGGCGGTTCGACCCGGCCTCGCCGGATTTCCAGTTCGAGGAAAAGGCGGCGTGGCTTGGCGGCGCGATCGGCTATCACATGGGGGTCGACGGGATCTCGCTGCCGTTCGTGATCCTGACCACCGGCCTGATGCCGATCTGCATCATCGCCAGCTGGCAGGCGATCGAGCGGCGCGTGCGGGAATACATGATCGCCTTCCTGGTGCTCGAGACCCTGATGGTCGGCACGTTCTGTGCGCTCGACCTGGTGCTGTTCTATCTGTTCTTCGAGGGCGGCCTCGTTCCGATGTTCCTCATCATCGGCATCTGGGGCGGCCCGCGGCGCGTCTATGCGACCTTCAAGTTCTTCCTGTACACGCTCACCGGCTCGGTGCTGATGCTGCTCGCCATCATGGCGATGTACTGGAACGCGGGGACGAGCGACATTCCCGCCTTGCTCAAATACTCTTTCCCGGCCGGGATGCAGACCTGGTTGTGGCTCGCCTTCTTCGCTTCGTTCGCCGTGAAGCTGCCGATGTGGCCCGTGCACACCTGGCTGCCGGACGCCCACGTCGAAGCGCCGACCGCGGGTTCGGTGATCCTCGCGGCGATCCTGCTGAAAATGGGCGGCTACGGCTTCCTGCGGTTCTCGCTGCCGATGTTCCCCGCGGCCTCCCACGAATTCGCGCCGCTGATGTTCGCGCTGTCGATTGTCGCCATCGTCTACACCTCGCTGGTCGCCCTGGTGCAGGAGGATTTCAAGAAGCTGATCGCCTATTCGTCGGTCGCGCACATGGGATTCGTGACGATGGGGATTTTCGCCGGCACCATGCAGGGCGTCGCCGGCGGCATCTTCCAGATGATCTCCCACGGCATCGTCTCCGGCGCGCTGTTCCTGATCGTTGGCGTCGTTTACGATCGCATGCACACCCGCGAGATCGCTGCCTATGGCGGGCTGGTCAACAACATGCCGGTTTATGCCGCGGTGTTCATGGTGTTCACGCTGGCGAATGTCGGACTGCCGGGCACGTCGGGCTTCGTCGGCGAGTTCCTCTCCCTGATCGGCACCTTCAAGGTCAACACCTGGGTCGCGTTCCTGGCGACCACCGGCACGATCCTGTCGGCGGCCTACGCGCTGTGGCTCTATCGCAAGGTGATCTTCGGGACGCTCGAGAAGCCGAGCCTTGCCGCACTCGCCGATCTCGATGCGCGCGAGATGCTGATCTTCGCGCCGCTGGTCGTGCTCACGCTGCTGCTCGGCTTCTTTCCCACGCCCGTTCTCGACATCTCGGCGTCCTCGGTCACGGCGCTGCTCGAGAGCTACAACCATGCGCTCGCCGTGGCGAAATCCGCGGCGCTCGCCGCACACTGATCGGCGTACCCGACGATGAACGAGGCTCAAGCCGTCCCCGCGATGCTGCCGGTGCTGCCGGAGATGGTGCTTGCCGTCGGCGCGATGGCGCTGCTGATGTTCGGCGTGTTTCGCGGCGAGCGCGCTTCCTCGATGGTGAACTGGGCCGCCATCGCGCTGCTCGTGCTCGTGGCGATCATCGTCGCGTTGCTGCCGCAAGGGCGGCTGACGAGCTTCGGCGGCAGCTTCGTGCTCGACAATTTCGCTCGCTTCATGAAGGTGCTGGCGCTCGCCGGCTCGGCGTTCGCGATCGCGATGCTGGTCGGCGACGTCGAGTCCGAACGCCAGCGGCGGTTCGAATATCCGGTGCTGATCGTGCTCTCGACCCTGGGCATGATGGCCCTGATCTCGGCCACGGATCTGATCGCGCTCTACCTCGGTCTGGAGCTGATGAGTCTCTGCCTCTACGTGCTCGCGGCGATCCGGCGGGATTCGGTGCGCTCGACCGAGGCAGGGTTGAAATATTTCGTGCTGGGCGCGCTCTCGTCCGGCATGCTGCTCTACGGCGCTTCGCTGATCTACGGCTTCACCGGGACCGTGAGCTTCGCCGGCATCGCCAAGGCGAGCACCCAGGCCGACCTCGGCCTGGTGTTCGGGCTGGTGTTCCTGTTCGCCGGGTTCTGTTTCAAGGTTTCGGCGGTGCCGTTCCATATGTGGACGCCCGACGTCTATGAAGGCGCGCCGACGCCGATCACGGCCTTCTTCGCCGCGGCCCCGAAGGTGGCGGCGATCGCCATGTTCGTGCGCCCGACTGTCACGGCGTTCCCGGGGATCATCGGGCAGTGGCAGCAGATCGTGGTGTTCGTCGCCATCGCCTCGATGACGCTCGGCGCCTTCGCGGCGATCGGCCAGCGCAATTTCAAGCGGCTGATGGCGTATTCCTCGATCGGCCACATGGGATTCGCGCTGATCGGGCTTGCCGCGGGCACCGAGGAGGGCGTGCGCGGCGTCATCATCTACATGGCCATCTATCTGGCGATGACGCTCGGCACCTTCGCCTGCATTCTGGCGATGCGCTATAAGGAGGGCAGCGTCGAAGACCTTGCGGATCTGTCCGGCCTGGCCCGCACGCACCCCGGCATGGCGGTGTTCCTCGCGCTGCTGTTGTTCTCGCTCGCCGGCGTGCCGCCGCTCGCGGGCTTCTTCGCGAAATTCTACGTATTCCTTGCCGCGATCAAGGCCGGACTCTATGCGCTCGCCGTGATCGGCGTGCTCGCCAGCGTGGTGGGGGCCTATTATTATTTGATGATCGTCAAAACCATGTATTTCGACGAGCCGAAGGCAAGCTTCGAGCCGATGACTCGGGAGCTCAGATTGGTGCTCGGCGTGACCGGCCTGTTCAATCTGTTGTTCTGCGTCTATCCGGCGCCGCTCATCGAGGCGGCCGGCGTGGCAGCGAAATCGCTGTTTTGACCGCATGGAGCTCGATCCCGCTGCTGCTGCCACCGGGGCTCGGCTGATCGTCCACGACACCGTCGGTTCGACCAATGCCGAGGCGCTGTCGAAAGCACGGCTCGGCGAGCGCGGCCCGTTGTGGGTCACGGCGGCGCAGCAGACCGCGGGCCGCGGACGGCGCGGCCGCCCCTTCGTGTCCGAGCGCGGCAATCTCTATGCGAGCCTGCTGCTCACCGACCCGTCGCCCGCCGATCGCGCGGCCGAGCTCTCGTTCGTCGCTGCGCTCGCGCTTCACGACGCAGTCTGCGAGCTTGCCTCGATGCTCGGCCCCCGCGTCCGGTTCAAATGGCCCAACGATCTGATCTGCGACGGCGCGAAGTTCGCGGGCATCCTGGTCGAGGGCGAAAGCACGTCGGGGCGGCCGCTCGCGGCCGTGATCGGCATCGGCGTGAATTGCGCGCACCACCCTGCCGGCATGACCTATCCGGCGACCGATCTTGCCGCGGCGGGGGCCGCGGTGCGCCCCGAAAGCCTGTTTCGCGCGCTCTCGCGTACCATGCCGGTGCGGCTTGCCGAATGGGATCGGGGGCGCGGCTTTGCGGCGATCCGCGCCGCATGGCTCGCGCGCGCCATCGGGCTTGCCGAGGTCATTCGGGTGAGCCTTCCGGAACGCGAGCTGCAAGGTCGGTTCGAGAACCTGGACCATGCCGGGCGGCTGCTGCTCCGCCACGAGGATGGGGGGCTGGAGGTCATCACGGCCGGGGATATCTTTCCCGTCACATCGGGAGATTCGGGTGCCGCCACGCCCCGCGTTGCGCCTCTCCCTGGGACCGAATCTCCGACCGAGAAACGCGGGGTCGACCGCGCGAGCCCGCGTCCGATCCGCCGCGAAGGCCCCGATCGATGAACGGGCCCGGCGAGCTCGTTTTCGCGCCGCTCGGCGGGGTCGGCGAAATCGGGATGAATCTATCGATCTACGGCTTGGGCCCGGAACGTAGCCGAACCTGGATCGCGGTCGACTTCGGCGTGTCGTTCGGAGGCGAGGATCTGCCGGGCATCGATCTCGTCCTGCCCGACATAAGGTTCCTGGTCGAGGAGCGCCGCAATCTCGCCGGCATCGTGCTCACCCACGCCCACGAGGATCATTTCGGCGCGCTGCTCGATCTTTGGCCGCAACTGCGCGTGCCCGTCTATGCCACGCCGTTCACCGCGGCTTTGCTCGAGGCCAAGCGCCGCGGCGAGCCCGGCGCGCCCGAGATTCCCGTGCGTGTGGTCGCGCTCGGATCGCGGTTCGCCATGGGCCCGTTCGATATCGAGCTGGTATCGGTCGCCCATTCGATCCCGGAATCCAATGCGCTGATCATCCGCACCGCCCTCGGCACCGTGCTCCATACCGGCGACTGGAAGATCGACCCGACCCCGGTCATCCAGCCGCCGACCGACGAGGCAAGGCTCAGTGCCGCCGGCGAAGCAGGCGTGCTGGCGATGGTCGGCGATTCCACCAATGCCATTCGTGACGGGCGCTCGCCTTCGGAGCGCGACGTGGCGAAAACCCTGGCCGAGCTGGTCCGCACCGCCCGCGCCAGGGTCGCGGTCACGACCTTCGCGTCAAACGTGGCAAGAATCCGCTCGGCCGCCGAAGCGGCCGCTGCGGCCGGCCGCGAGGTCGTCGTGATCGGCCGGGCGATGGAGCGCATCGTGCAGGTCGCACGCGAGACCGGGTATCTCGAAGGCATCGGCGCCTTTCGCGGCATCGAGGTCTACGGCCAGCTGCCGCCAAACAAGGTGGTTGCGCTGTGCACCGGCAGCCAGGGCGAGCCGCGCGCGGCGCTGGCGCGGATCGCGGATGAATCGCATCCGGAAATCACGCTGACGCGCGGTGATCGGGTGGTGTTTTCGTCGCGGACCATTCCGGGCAACGAGAAACCGGTGAATCGCATCATCAATGGCCTGGTGCGGCAGGGCATCGAAGTCGTCACCGATCGCAACGAGCTCGTCCACGTCTCCGGACATCCGCGGCGGGCGGAGCTCGAGGACATGTACCGCTGGGTACGGCCGCAAATCGCCATTCCGGTGCATGGCGAAGCCTTGCACCTGCACGAGCACGCGGAGCTCGCCCGCCGTCTGGGTGTGAAGCAAGTGATCGAGTGCCAGGACGGCGACCTGATCCGGCTCGCGCCGGGGCGGGCGGGGATCATCGACGAAGTGCCGTCGGCGCGGATGTACAAGGACGGCCGGGTGCTGGTGGAGGCCGAAGCCCGCACCGTGCCCGAGCGGCGGCGGCTGGCTTTTGCCGGCGTGGTGTCGGTCGCGCTGGTCGTCACGGCGCAAGGGGAGCTTGCCGCCGACCCCGAGCTGCGGCTGACGGGAATTCCCGAGCGCGACGCCGACGGCGAGCCGATGGCCGAGATCGCCTATGCGGCCGTGGTCGATACCTTCAAGTCGCTGCCGCGGCCGCATCGGCGCGATCCCGGCGCGGTTGCCGAATCGCTCGGCCGCGCCGTGCGCTCCACGCTTGCGGCGCACTGGGACAAGAAGCCGGTATGCCACGTTCACGTCCTGACGGTATAAGCGGGCCGCGCGGCGGAATTCGACGAGGGAACGCGAATGATCGGACGGCTCAACCACGTCGCCATTGCGGTCCGCAATATCGCGCAAGCCGCGAAAGTCTATCGGGACACGCTGGGCGCCAGCGTATCCGAGGTGGTCCCGCAGCCCGAGCACGGCGTCTCCACGGTGTTCATCAGCTTGCCCAACGCCAAGATCGAGCTCCTCGAGCCGTTGGGCGAAGCCTCGCCGATCGAGAAATTCCTGGAACGCAATCCCGACGGCGGTATCCACCATCTGTGCTACGAGGTCGACGACATCCTGGCCGCGCGCGAGCGCCTCAAGGCGAACGGGGCGCGGGTTTTGGGCGACGGCGAGCCGAAGATCGGCGCCCACGGCAAGCCGGTGCTGTTCCTGCACCCTAAGGATTTTTGCGGTACTTTGGTCGAGATCGAGCAGGCCTGACGCGATGTCGGTAGCGAGTGCACTCGCCATCTATTTCGTCGTGTGGTGGACGGTGCTGTTCGCCGTGCTGCCCTGGGGCGTGCGCTCGCAGCTCGAAAGTGGCGAAGTGGTGCCGGGGAGCGATCCCGGCGCGCCGGCGCTGCCGAAGCTGCGCAGCAAGCTGATCTGGACCACGGTCGTGGCGACGATCACCTTCGCGCTGATCGATGTGGTTTACGTCTACCGCCTGATCGCCCTCGACGACGTTGCGACCTGGTTCGGCATCCCGAAATGAGCGCAGGAGCGTTCAAGCCCGCGCCGGGGTCACCAATTGCGTCTGCGTCACCACCGCGGCCAGCCGCCCATCGCCTCGCGTGATCCGGGTCTGCCAAACCATGGTGGTCCGGCCGCGGTGAAGCGGGGTGCATTCCGCCCGGGCCACGTCGCCGGCCGGGATCGCGGTGAAAAAATTCGTCTTGCTTTCGATCGTCGTGGTCCAGGTGCCTTCGGGCAGATTCTGGACCGTGGCAATCGCCCCCAGGGTATCGGCGAACGCCATCAAGGCGCCCCCATGGAGCACGGCCGGGCGGGTGCACAGCTCCTCGCGCACCTTGAGCTCGGCTTCGACCCGCTCGGGGGTCACGCTGCGGAGCTCGATCCCGAGCAACTCGGAAAAGGGGAGGGGGTCGATGGCCATGCCGGGTTGCCCACGATTTAAAAAAAGAAGAGCAGGGTCAAAGCCCTGCTCGCTGTTTTTAATCTAGCCCTCGGTCCCTGAGTATGGTTTTTCTGGTGTTCTCTCCGGGTGGCAGCGGATGATCGCGCCGTCGGGCTTTCCTCCCAAGACTTGGACCGCATGGCGGACTGCGGTTCTGACGCCGTCATGCCCGTACCCTGCGCGATTTCGAGACTAGCCGATGTCAGGTACCTTGATCAAGCAGAACGCGACGAAAAGCTCACGAATCCGGGCCGGGATGACAATGCCATGATCCCGCAGTTCCGCGACAAGGTCATGACAGGGGGAACCCGGCGCATTGACGCCTTGTATTTTCGGCGATGATCCGGTTTCACTCCGCCAGCCCCCGCCCGCCCTCCGGAACTGCTTCCGCCCATGCGACTCTCCCGGTATTTCCTGCCGCTCCTGCGCGAGACCCCCAAGGAAGCCGAGATCGTCTCGCATCGGCTCATGCTGCGGGCGGGCATGATCCGCCAGGAGGCGGCCGGCATCTACGCCTTCCTGCCCCTGGGGTACCGCGTATTGCGCAAGGTGTGCCGCATCGTCCGCGAGGAACAGGACCGCGCCGGCGCCATCGAAATGTTGATGCCCACCCTGCAGCCGGCCGAACTGTGGCGCGAGAGCGGACGCTACGAGGACTACGGCAAGGAGATGCTGCGCATCCAGGATCGGCACGAGCGCGACCTCCTCTACGGGCCCACCAACGAGGAGATGATCACCGAGATTTTCCGCGCCTATGTGCGCTCGTACAAGGATTTGCCGCTGAACCTCTACCACATCCAATGGAAATTCCGGGACGAGGTGCGGCCGCGGTTCGGCACCATGCGATCGCGCGAGTTCCTCATGAAGGACGCCTATTCGTTCGACCTCGATCAGGCCGGTGCCCGGCATGCCTACAACAGGATGTTCGTCGCCTATTTGCGTACCTTCGCCCGCATGGGGCTCAAGGCGATCCCGATGGTTGCCGAGACCGGGCCAATCGGCGGCAATCTCAGCCACGAGTTCACGATTCTGGCCTCGACCGGCGAGAGCGAGGTCTATTGCCATCGCGATTACCTCGATTTCGAAGTGCCGGGTGCGGAAGTCGATTTCGAGAACCGGGAGGGGCTGCAGGCGATCGTGGATAAATGGACGTCGCTCTACGCGGCGACCTCGGACAAGCACGATGCGGCCGCATTCCAGGCGATTCCCGCGCCCGACCGGGTTCAGGCGCGCGGGATCGAGGTCGGACATATTTTTTATTTCGGCACGAAATATTCGGAGCCGATGAAGGCGCTGGCGACAGGCCCGGACGGGAGCGAGCGTCCGGTCCACATGGGATCCTACGGCATCGGCCCCAGCCGGCTCGTCGCCGCCATCATCGAGGCCTGCCACGACGATGCCGGCATCCAATGGCCCGAGCCGGTCGCCCCGTTCCAGGCGATCGTGCTCAACCTCAAGCAAGGCGATGTCGCGACCGACGGGGCTTCCGAGTATCTCTATCGCTCGCTTGGCGCGCGAGGCCTCGACGTGCTCTACCACGACCTCGATGAGCGGCCCGGGTCGAAGTTCGCGACGGCCGACCTGATCGGTATCCCGTGGCAGATCCTGGTCGGCCCCAAGGGCCTCGCCGCGGGGAAGGTCGAGCTCAAGCGACGCGCGGATGGCGCGCGCGAGCTCCTCCCCCCGGACGCGGCAATCGACCGGCTTGCGGCATAAAGCTGTTCGCTTCCTCGATTTCACCGTCTTTGGCGCTAGCGTAGCGAGTGGAATCGGATGAAATCGAGTAGGCGGGGACTTAATTCATGAGCCAGCCGATCGCGACCAGGCCGTTTGCCGCGTTCGAGTGGATGTTGTCGCTGCGCTACCTGCGCGCGCGCCGCAAAGAGGGGTTCATCTCGGTCATCGCCGGGTTCTCGTTCCTCGGCATCCTGCTGGGCGTGGCGACGCTGATCATCGTCATGGCGGTGATGAACGGGTTCCGCAAGGAGCTGCTCGAGAAGATCCTGGGGCTCAACGGCCATCTGCTGATCCAGCCGCTGGATTCCCCCCTCAACGACTGGGAACAGGTCGCCGCCCGGGTTGCCGGGGTGGCAGGCGTGAGGCTGGCGGCGCCGATCGTCGAAGGCCAGGCACTCGCCTCCTCGCCGTTCAATGCCTCCGGGGTGCTGGTGCGCGGCATCCGCGCCGCCGATCTGATGCAGCTTCCCTCGATCGCCAACAACGTCCGCCAGGGCACGATTGACGGATTCGACCAAGGCCAGGGCCTGGTGATCGGCAAGCGACTCGCCGATCAGCTCTCGGCCCACGTCGGCGATTCCGTGACCCTGGTCGCGCCCCGCGGCGCGGTCACCGCCATGGGCACCACGCCCAGGATCAAGACCTACAAGGTCGCCGCCGTGTTCGAGATCGGCATGTCGGAATACGACGCCGCTTTCGTGTTCATGCCGATGCCGGAGGCGCAGGCCTATTTCAACCGCGCCAACGACGTCACCGCGATCGAGGTGTATTCCAACGATCCCGACGACATCGATCCCTTGCGCGGCCGGATCAGCGAGGCCGCCGGCCGGCCGATCTTCATGATCGATTGGCGGCAGCGCAACGCCACGTTCTTCAACGCGCTCCAGGTCGAGCGCAACGTGATGTTCCTGATCCTGATGCTGATCGTGCTGGTCGCCGCGCTCAACATCGTCTCCGGCCTGATCATGCTGGTGAAGGACAAGAGCGGCGACATCGCCATCCTGCGCACCATGGGGGCGACCCAGGGCGCGGTCATGCGCGTGTTCCTCATCACCGGAGCCTCGATCGGGGTGATCGGCACCTTGACGGGCTTCATCGTCGGCACCCTGGTGTGCCTCAACGTCGAATCGATCCGGCAATTCCTGTCCTGGCTCACCAGCACGGAGCTGTTCTCTCCCGAGCTTTATTTCCTCTCGCGGCTGCCCGCCGAGATGGACCCCGGGGAGACGTTCGCGGTTCTCCTCATGGCCCTCATGCTGTCGCTGCTCGCGACGCTCTACCCGTCCTGGCGGGCGGCGCGCCTCGATCCGGTCGAGGCGTTGCGTTACGAATGAGTGCCATGGCCGACAACGACCCGGTGCTGTTCCTGGACGGAGTCGAGCGCCGGTATCATCAGGGCGAATCCACGCTGGAGATTCTCGGCGGCGCGAAGCTCGCGGTCTGGGCCGGACAGTCGGTGGCGCTGATCGGTCCCTCGGGCGCCGGCAAGTCGACGCTGCTGCACATTGCCGGCCTGCTCGAGCATCCCGACGCCGGCGAGGTCTATGTGGACGGAATTCCCACATCCAGTCTGTCCGACGGCGAGCGCACTCGCATCCGCCGCACCGAGATCGGCTTCATCTATCAGTTCCACCATCTCCTGCCGGAGTTCTCGGCGCTGGAGAACGTGATGCTGCCGCAGATGATCCGCGGGCTGTCGCGGCAGGAGGCACGACGGCGATCGGCTGAACTGTTGACCTATCTCGGGCTCAAGGAGCGGCTGCAGCACCGTCCGGCGGAACTCTCGGGCGGCGAGCAGCAGCGCGTCGCCATTGCCCGCGCGGTCGCCAACGCGCCCCGGGTGCTGCTTGCGGACGAGCCGACCGGAAACCTCGATCCGCGGACCTCCGAGCATGTGTTCGGGACGTTGGGCCAATTGGTCCGCGCGTCGCGGCTGGCCGCGATCATCGCCACCCACAATATGGATCTGGCTCAGCGCATGGATCGCCGGGTCACGATCCGGGAGGGACTGCTGGTCGAACTCGCGTAAAAATGGCGGAAATCAGGGCCCTCTTTCGAGAAATATTCAGACCGGACAATGGCTTAAGGTGCTTCAATTCGTCAAATTACACCTTTAGAGTGATACTGGTGATCATTTAATTTCAGTTGCCAGCTTGCTCCGCGCGATTTCCAGAGGGAACTTAATGCGCGGTTCTGCGTTCCGCCGGCACGTGTCAAGCGTTGATTTGCCGGGCGCGCTCCCCAAGACCTTGCATTTCGCCAGAAAGCCCGGCCGACACGAGCCCCAACTCGGCAACGGGGTGCGCGGTTGGGGCAGGGCGGGCGGCCGCAGCCGATCGGAATTACGCTGCTCAGCCGCCCTGCCGAGGCGGCGAGTCCGGCCCGCCGGCGCCGCCGCCGGTGAGAACGGCGCGCCCTCGCGCCGTCAGGCTCACGGTCTTGTCGCCGTTCTCGAACCGGACCAGCCCACCGACCACGCAATCCTCCCACACCGAAGTGCGCGGGCAGCTGTGCCAGGCCTCCAGCACGTCGGCCCGGGTGCGGGGTCGATCCGCTACCCAGAGCAGGAATTGCAGCGTGAGGAGATTCGCCGATTGTTTCATCGCCGACGTCCAATGACTTGAATTATACCACAAATTACCTCCGGCGCGATCGCGCCGATCGAGCCGCGAGCCCTGCTCCACTTCAGTGAGCATCGGTGCCATAGTTCGGTCCATGGCAGACGGACAAGCGGTGCTGATCATCACGGAGCCGCTCGGCGGCGGCGAGCCGCAATACACGCTCTGCTACGTCGCCGAAGCGGATGCTGCCAAGGCCGAGCAGATCGTCGCCTCGCTGGCCGCCCCGAACGAGAAGGTCAAGACGCTCGGCCCGATCCCGGAGGCTGCCATCCGGGCATTCGGGCTCAAGCGCGGCGAATTTCGACACGCCTGAGCCCAGATCGATCCGGAGCCCGGATGAAGCGGCGCGAAGCGCCGCGCGATCCGGGGGAAGCCGCTCCCGGGTTACGCTTCGCTCCATCCGGGCTACGCTTCGCTCCATCAGGCTACGGGAAAACCGGTGCTTGACTCTAGAACAAAAACAGAACAATGTTCCTCCTCTGTTCCTCGGGAGGATTCGATGGTCCGGGCCGTTGTCGAAGAGGCCGCCGCACTTGCCTCGGTTGCGCTGTTCGTCGGTATGATCGCCATCTGGGCACAATTCATCGCCGCCTTGTGAGCCTGAGCGCGGCGGTGCGCCGGGCAAGCTCCGAATATTGAGCGCGGCCGAACCGGATGCCCGCGCGGGCTTCCCAGGAAGCGCGCTTCGAGGAATCTGTGCATGCCCGGTCCTGGGCCGATGCGGACGGTGGACACCGGCTGCGGCGATGGCCACCTTGCGGTCTTTCAGGGAAGGACG
>WNGF01003192.1_pt1 | contig 33043 bp, 31 predicted proteins | sample 5400641 | NCBI WGS metagenome assembly WNGF01 (sample SAMN13153371, study PRJNA577476) | soil metagenome | isolation source: 80 cm soil or saprolite under grassland replicate 2 | place: USA:California | collected 2016-06-15 | reverse complement strand
AGCGGCCTGGCCGCCCGCTACGCGCACCTCGTCGGTGCGGAGCCACCGCCCCTGGGCGCCGACCCGGCCGACCAGGCCGCACCGTGGAGCCGCTGCGACGACTACCCGGGCGGCGACCGCTGGCGCACCGAAACCCTGCCGGCCGGCACCCTCGTCGTGGCCGCCGGCTGGCTGCTCCCCGAGGGGCGGGAGGTCGAGGGCGGCGGGTCCGGTTTCGTCCTGCCGGCGGGGTCGGTCGCCGAGTTCGGCGACGCCGCGGGACTGTTCGAGTCGTGCCAGGTCGCGCCGCAGTACGTCGACGGCCGCTGGCAGTACCCCGCCACGCTGTCCGCGTACCGCCTTGGCGAGCCGCTCGATGTCGGGGCCTGCACCGCGGTCGCCAACCCGCACTGGGGCACCGGCGGTGGCACACAGTACTTCGTGCCGGACTTCCGGGCCCTCGTGCTGGCCGGCGTCATCGAGTACGCCGGCAGCACCGCGCTCGCCGACCGGCATGCCCGCATCGACGCCGACCGGGTACGCGCCGGCCTGCGGGCACGCCGAACGGTGGTCATGTGACCCGCATCCCGGTGGCCGCCGACTCCGCCAGCCTGGACACGCCGGTCGCGCACCTACTGCCACTGCTGGCCGGGCTGGTCGGGCGCGGTGCCCGGATCCGCTACCGCACCGACCTGTTCGGTTTCCACCCCGCCCGCGACGGCTGGCGTTGCGAACTGCTCGACCCGATCGACTTCGGGTACGTCGAGCGGACCTTCCGGTTCCCACCCACGATCCGGCCGGACCCCGCCGCCGGCCGCATCGACGACACCCGCAACCACGTCACCATCACCGGTCCCGCACCGGCCGGCCCTTGATCCGAACCGGACCGCCCGGACCGCCCGGACCGCCCGGACAGCCCGGACAGCCCGGACAGCCCGGACAGCGCCGCGGCGCCCGGCAGGCCGCCGACCCGGCTACGCCGAACCGGCTACGGCGCGGGCAGGATGCCGCGTGCCATGGCCGCGGTCACGGCGGCCGTGCGGTCGTTCACGCCGAGCTTGTCGAACGCCCGCAGCAGGTGCGTCTTCACGGTGGCCTCGCTGATGAACAACGCCCGCCCGGTCTCCACATTGGACAGTCCGCGGGCGACGCAGCCGAGCACCTCGACCTCCCGCGGGGTGAGGACGTCCACACCGGCGCCGCGCACCCGGGTGACCAGCTTCGCCGCGACCGGCGGGGCCAGCACCGTCTCGCCACGGGACGCGGCCCGCACCGCCTCGGCCAGCTCCCGCCGGGGCGTGTCCTTCAGCAGGTAGCCGGTCGCACCGGCCTCCACGGCACGCAGGATGTCGCTGTCGGTGTCGTACGTGGTGACCACCAGCACCCGCGGCCCGCCCTGGCCGGCGGCCGCGGTGATCGCTGACGTGGCGGCGACCCCGTCCATGCCCGGCATCCGCAGGTCCATCAGCACCACGTCGGGCCGCAGCTCCGCGGCCAGCCGCACCGCATCCCCGCCGGAACCGCACTCCGCCACCACTTCGATGTCCGGCTCCACGGCGAGCATGCCGCGAAGCCCCTCCCGCACCACCGGGTGGTCGTCCACCAGCAGCAACCGGATCCGCCGGCCGGAATGCGCCGTCGGTGCGGTCATGCCGGCACCACCACGGTCACCGTCGCCCCCTCGCCCGGTCCACTGTGGACGGTTAGCCGGCCGCCGACCTGGCGCAGCCGGGCACGCATGCCGGACAGTCCGTACCCGGCCGGCGCGGCCGACGGGTCGAACCCGCAGCCGTCGTCGGAGACCGACAGCTCGGTCGAGGACCGGCCGAAGGTCAGCGTCACCGCGACGGTACGGGCGGCCGCGTGCTTGCGCACGTTGGCCAGCGCCTCCTGCGCCGCCCGCAGCAGCACCACCTCGCAGTTTGCCGGCAGCGACCGGACCGGACCTGCGACGTCCACAGTGGACAGCATCTGAAGCTCGTGGCCGAACTGGTCGACCAGCCGGCGCAGCGCCGCCGGCAACCCGCCGGCCAGCCCGGGAGGAGCGAGCGCCGCGACCAGCGAGCGCGCCTCGGCCAGGTTGTCCCGGGCGGTCCGCTGGGCGAGCACGAGGTGCCGGCGTACCGCGTCCGGATCCCGGTCCATGTCCGCCTCCGCCGCCTGCAGCAGCATCAGCACGCTGGTGAACCCCTGCGCTAGGGTGTCGTGGATCTCGGCGGCCAGCCGCTCGCGTTCCGCCAGCACCCCGGCCTCACGGCTGACCTCGGACAGCTCGTCCCGGGTGCGCCGCAGCTCTTCGATCAGGTCCGCGCGCTGCTCGCTTTCGGTGACGATGCCGCTGACCCAGAGCCCGAGCAGGCCGGACAGCACCAGGTTCGCCAGGGCGACGCCGGTCGCGGCGATCCAGCCGTCCCCGGTCCAGCCGGACCGGCCCGCCATCACCACCAGCAGGCCGGCCACGAACGCCACGTTGGCGAGGATCGCGTCGCGCTGCCGGACCAGCATCGCCCATGTCTGCGGGAACACGGCGAACAGCAGCATGAAGGCGGACTCGTCGATGACGACCAGCGCGTACGTGGCGGCGAAGAGCCCGGTCAGGTAGGCGACCGCATACCGTCGGTCCGCCACCCAGATCGCCGGCCGGCCGACCACGGTGTACCACAGCGCCAACCCGGCCAGCAGCAGTTCGCCCACCACCCGGTTGCCCGACGGCGTGTAGTCGATGGCGAGCCGCACCGCACAGAGCCCGACCAGGCCGTAGAAGACCGCGTGCCACCCGACGACCATCCGTTCCCAGAAGCTCCGGTCGCGGTCCGGGCCTTCCCGGTCCGAGCTCACGTCGGCCTGGCCGCCCCGTGCGTCACACGTCGTCTTGGTCATCCGTCCCGGCGGCCCTTCCAGCGGAACGTCCGCAGTGCCAGCACCAGCCCGCCGAACGTCCAGGCGAGCAACACCAGCGCCGTGCGGCCAGTCTCCCACGAGCCGGTCACCTCCTGCGTCGCCGGCCACCAGTCCGGCAGGAACACCGACCGCAGCCCCTGGCACATCCACTTCAGCGGGAACAGCGCGCCCACGTGCTGCAGCCAGGACGGCAGGTCCCGGTAGAGGAAGTACACCCCGGAGATGAACTGCAGCACGATGTACGGGACGGTGACCACCGCGGACACCGCCTTGCCGCTCTTCGGGATGCTGCTGAACGCCAGGCCGAGCAGCGCGCACGCGGTCAACCCGAGGACGAACACCCAGCCGAAGGTCAGCCACCTGCCGGGCGCGGTGGGCAGGTGGACGCCCAGGAACAGCGCGCCGATCAGCAGCAGCAGGGCGACCTCGAGGACCCCGGTCACGAACACCACGGCGATCTTCCCGAGGAAGTACGCCGACTTCGGCATCGGGGTGCCCCGCAGCCGCTTGAGGGTGCCGTCGTCGCGCTCCACCGCGACCGCGATGGCCAGCGACTGGAAGCTCACCGACATGATCCCGGACGCGATCATCCCGGGCACGAACACCTGCCGGAAGTTGATCCCGGTGCCGTCGATCGGGTGGCTGAACACCGCCCCGAAGATGACCTGCAACAGCGGCGGGAACAGGAACGTGAAGACCACCGCCTCCCGTTCCCGGAAGAACTGCTTCAGCTCGATCCCCCCGCGCAGCAGCCCGAGCCGCACCGCGGACGCCATCCCGACCGGCACCTGCGCGTGCACCGCGGCGGCCTCACCGCTCCTCGCTCGTCCCTCGCTGCGATGCTCACTCGCTGTCGCCTCAGTCATCACTGCTCGGCTCCACGCCCGCTCCGCTCCTCGCTCGTCCCTCGCTGCGATGCTCACTCGCTGTCGCCTCAGTCATCACTGCTCGGCTCCACGCCCGCTCCGATCATCGCGAGGTACGCGTCCTCCAGGGTGGGTCGGGCGATGGTCAGCTCGGGCAGCTCGCCGTACCGCGCGAACAGGTCGTGCACGGTCCGGGACGGCTCCCCGGTCGACACCGACTGCGGGCCGGCCGGGCCGCGCCAGCGCACCACGGCCTCGGCCGACGAGCGACCACCGAGCCGCGCCGGGCTGTCCACCGCGACCACCGAGCCGCGGACGATCACCGCCACCCGGTCGGCCAGCCGCTCGGCCTCGTCCAGGTAGTGCGTGGTGAGCAGGATCGTGGTGCCGTCTGCGGACATTGCCTCGATCAGCTCCCAGAACTGCCGGCGCGCCTGCGGGTCGAAGCCGGTGGTCGGCTCGTCCAGGAACACCAGTTCCGGGTTGCCGAGAATGCCCAGCGCCACGTCCAGCCGGCGCCGCTGCCCGCCGGACAGCTCGCGGGTACGGGCGTTCCGCTTCTCGGTCAGGCCCACCATGTCGATCACCTGGTCCGGCCGGCGCGGTTTCGGGTAGTACGCGGCGAGGTGGCGCACGACCTCGGCCACGGTCAGCTCCGACACGTCGTTGACCTGCTGCAGCACGATGCCGATGCGGGCCCGCCACGCCCCTCCGGCCCGCGCCGGGTCCGCCCCGAGCACCTGCACCTCGCCGGCATCCCGGCTCCGGTAGCCCTCCAGGATCTCCACCGTGGTGGTCTTGCCGGCGCCGTTCGGGCCGAGCAGCGCGAAGCACTCGCCGCGGCGCACCTCCAGGTCGACGCCGGCCACCGCGGGCTGGCCCCGGTAGGCCTTGCGCAACCCGGCCACCCGGATCGCGGTGTCTGTCGTCATGCCGGCCAGCCTGCCGGGACGGCCGCGAGCGGCGGGACGACCACCGGTCTGGTTCCAGAGTCCACCGATCGGATGACAGCCGGATACTCCGGATGCCTTGACCGAAGTCGAGGGGGGCTCAGATACTGGCCGGTAACTTCCCCGACGCTTCCGATCCCCTCCGGAAGAAGGCCCCCCCGATGCGTCCGTCCCCCACCGGCCGCCGCCTGCTGATCGGCGCCACCGCAACCCTCGCCGCCTGCCTCGCCACCGCGGCCACCGCAACGCCTGCCCAGGCCACCGACCTGTCGGTCGTCTACTCCGTCGTCCCGGCCGGCCTGGCCACCCTCGCCCATCCCGGCGCCGCGCCGCCGGGCGCCAACGACTGGGCCTGCCAGCCGACCGCGGCCCACCCACGGCCGGTCGTGCTCGTACACGGCACGTTCGCCAACATGACCGACAACTGGAACACGCTCTCACCGTTGCTGAAGAACAACGGCTACTGCGTCTTCGCCTTCAACTTCGGCGGCCTCATCGCCGGCCAGGTCGGCGGGACCACGGACATCCCCGCCTCGGCCGGCGAGCTGCGCGACTTCGTGGACAAGGTGCTGGCCGCGTCCGGAGTGTCCAAAGTGGACATCGTCGGGCACTCCCAGGGCGGCATGATGCCCCGGTGGTACCTGAAGTTCCTCGGCGGCGCGGCGAAGGTGAACGCACTGGTCGGGCTGTCGCCGAGCAGCCACGGCACCACGCTGGACGGCCTCGGGCAGCTCGCCGACACCTTCCCGTGGTTCGGCGACCTGGTCTCCGCGGCCTGCCAGGCGTGCACGCAGCAACTGAACACCTCCAGCGTGATCAGCGCATTGAACGCCGGCGGCGACACGGTGTCCGGCGTGCGGTACACGGTGATCCAGAGCCGGTACGACCTGGTGGTCACACCGTGGTACTCGGCGTTCCTGTCCGGTGCGGGCGTCACCAACGTCACGCTGCAGGACCAGTGCTGGAACGACTTCGGCGACCACGTGTCGATGGCGTTCGACCACGTGGCCCTGCGGGACGTGCTGAACGCGCTCGACCCGGCGCACGCCCAGGCACCGGACTGCACCTGGCCGGTCTGGCCGGGCATCGGCGGTTGACCCTTATCAAGGGGGGCCGCACGGCGGGCGCCGTGATCACCGTCGCACTCCTCATAGACTCGGCGCCGACGCAACCCTCTGCTCGCAGGAAGAACCGGCAACTTCGGATGAATCAATGCGACGTGTCGGGAGCGTGTCGAGTGAGGTAGCCGGCTCGCGATGAGTAAACAACCGCGTGTCGCCTAGGCCAGGCCTCACTCGCACGCTACCATTCCTCCACCTGCACGGCGTCGAGCGGGCGCGAGTGACGCCGCCTGATCGATCTTCCCACCGTCAGCGTGCATGCCTGCGGTTGAAGCCCGAGAAGCCGACCACGACTGGAGGCCGCAAGTGCCGGCGCAGTTGGATGAGCAGGTGCATCATCAGATCATCTGTTCGAACGTCTTCATCCGAAAAGGTGACAAGTTTCTCCTCATACGACGTTCAGCGAGCAAGAGGTACGCTCCCGGCATAGTTCACCCGGTCGGGGGAAAGGTGAACCAGGACGAGAACCCGTACGAGGCGGCCAAGCGGGAGGCGCTGGAGGAGACCGGCCTGTCGGTCCGAGACCTACGCCTCGAAGCGGTCCTTCTCGACATCAAGCCGGTTCTTGACGAGCCGTACAACTGGTTGGTTTACCATTTCTCCGGCGAGCCGGATTCGGGGTCCATGCACGAGACCGACGAAGGTGAGCTCGTCTGGCTCACCCGAGAGGAGCTCTTGAAGCAGTCGCTCCATCCCTCAATACAGCCAATAATTGATAAGATTCTCGACGGGTCGGTTGGGACCATCTTTGTAACGAACCAGTATGACGAGGCAAGGAAATCAGTGCAGGTCTCGACCACCGCGGTATGTGGACAGTAAGGCGGCAACGATTGGCCAATCGAGATCCGGATGTTCCGCGGGTAGTGGTGAGCGGATTCGCCGCTCTCGATCACGCCATGGGGGTTGGAGAGCTGCCCGGACCCAACCGTGGCACTTTAGTGACTCGGCGCCTCAGCGAGCCCTTTCCTCGGCAAGGAGGGAGTGCCCCGCAGATCGCTGGACATCTGTCCTTGAGCGGTGTGCCGGTCGACCTGCTGACGCGGTTAGGGAACGACGAGGCCGGCATGCGATACCTCAATGACCTTCGCTCCCGGGGCGTAGGGGTCTCCGCGGTCGAGGTGACTCCGGGACGGAGTGCCGCGGCCTGGCTGTTCTACGACCCACTCGGAAGGTCGCTGTTCTTCCTCGATCCCGGCGGCGCCGAGTCTACGGAACTTAATCCCGCTCAGCGCCTGGCCCTGTCACGGGCGGGATGGCTCTGCATCACGGCCGGCCCTCCCTTGGTTAGCGAACGTGTACTGGACGCCTCCGCAGCCGCCATCGCATGGTGCGTCAAGGCCGACCCCGTCGTATTCCCACCGCCGCTCTCCCGACGCCTGCTCCGCACTGCGGCCTTGATCGTACACAACCGGAGTGAGGAGGATTTCCTCCAGGATGCCGCCTCGCCAGATCCACTGGATGAGCTAGTCTCTCCCGAGAGCCTGATCATCGCTACGGACGGAGCTGGCCGCATTCGATTCGCGCACCGGGACGTCATGGGGTTTGTCGACGTGCCGCCAATCAGTCCGATCGATGTCACGGGTGCCGGCGACGCGTTCCTGGCTGGAGTGCTGAAGTCATTGGTCACGGGCGCTGCGGATCCGCCGACGGCTGTTCTCGGCGGCATATCGGCCGCGCATTCCCTACTTAGTCGGCCAGGCAACATCCTATGACACCCCCTATGTCGGCCCAGCGACCTTTGCGGAAGACTCGAGATCAGGGGACGGTATCCTTCTGAAGAATCTGACGCACGCGTGTGTCGCTCTGCAGCGCGAGGAGGTCCAGCGGGCGACTCGCGCACAGGTCCGAGAAGAGTTCGGGTGACAATCGCAGCCTTCGAAGGATCTTAGCGTAGGACATTCGGAACCGGGCGTTACCCGGAATGGTGCGGCGTGCATAGACAAGGTCGTCGACGTACCCAGCCTGGAAGTCCTCGGTCAGTACCCTGAAGAACAGAGAACAGATGACTGCCGAAAGGTAACCCAGGAGGATCTTGTTGCGCCCGTTGAACAGGTATGCGTAGGCGTTCTCAGCGACGAACGCCCGAGGGCCGAGCATCTCCGGCAGATCCGACACCGCTCTCGCGACGTCACCCACGAACGAAATCTGTTCGCGAACGATCCTTCGTGGGTCCAGCAGTTGATCGCCGACTGGCACAACCAGCCTTCGCCAGGCGCCATGCAGTGCCAGCGTTGTATTGCGGTATGAGCCCAGCAGTGGCGGATACCTGTTTCCGATGGGATCCATTCCTGAGTAAATCTCGTGCTGACGGGTGCCGACGAAATACTCTCGCAGCCGGTTCTCTTGGAACTCATCCCAGCCATGGGCGTCTCCAATGAGCTTGATCACCCCGAGATCGAACATCGGCCTGTGCTGATCGAGGATTCTCCGACACAGCGGGGACTGGAAGTAAGATACTGCAGGAATGAGTACCTCGTCTGCGGCCACCAACGACAGCCGGAACGCAAGCGTAGCCTCGCCCGCGATCTTGCGGTCCAGCCAACGGTTCCCCCGCCCGTATCCCGACAACTCCAGCACGTAGTGATCCAAGAAGTGCGCCACAATACGCTTCGAGGTGATCGGCGAAGTAAGCGCCACGTCGGCCTCGCAATCGTCGGCGCCGCCACCTCTGGCAGATCCGACTGCTCTTGCCGAGATCAGCGGTGCAGCGCCGGAATATCTGCCGAAGAGCGCCTTCAGGAGGATTTCATACGACGAGGTCGAGTACGGGTTGCCCCGAAGGTCGATATATGCTCGTCCGAGCGCCCAGGAAGGGGCGGCACTCTTCCATTCACCTTCTCGAAGGACTGGTATGAACTTGAATTCACTCCTGTCGGCCAGCAACTCGGACGTGAGAATGTCTCCCTCGTATCCCACACCCCCGACTCGCTTGTCGAACGAACTCTTGTAAGCTGGCGTACAGATTGCTAGGACGAAGTCCGACTCACGGACTGCCGTCTCCATGAACTTCGTAAGTTGAGCACCCGGCCGGATCAGCCATCGATCTAGCCATACGTTCACGCCATCCTCGCGCAGTTGGTTCGCAAAGTCCTCCACCCACCGTAGTTGAGCCTCGCTCTCCCAGTTGTACGAGATGAAGACTCTTGGCGCGGCATCCATACCCATCACCCGCTCAGCCACGAGCCGGGCCAGCCCCGCCGCGGCGCGTCTCTTCACTGCACCCGGGTCCCGGGAAGTTTTCCGGAGGCCAGTTGGTGCGGTGGTTCTCCAGTGGCCGTCGGATCGGCGCAAAAACGGAGTAGTGGGGGAACCTCCGAAGCTGAGATCGAGCCATCGCGTTCTCGTGTTGTACGCCACAGTCCAGTGCATATCTCTCGAGCTATTCCCACGATTCCTCCTGACCGATGGGCAAACGCGACTAGGGCTCGAAAAACTTGATTGGCCTCAGGCAACGCGGCGAAGTGCGCGCTGTAGATGAAGTTGCCCGCATCGGACAAGATCTCGTAGAATCCGCTACCCTCCAACGACTCTTTGAGTTCTCTGGCGGGGTGGTAGGCGTCCGGGTCGACGGAGTCTCGCGGTCGAGTCCATTCGGGAAAATTGCCCGGAATTTTCACGTGGATATCCGCTGCCCGTCGCCCGTCAATCGATGGTTCAACAGCGCCACCGTCCAAATCTCGGTCCGGGTCCGGGGCCGGGTCGGATTGGAATGTGTTATTGGTGAACGGGAATGGCTCAGAACGGCTCTGCGAGAACCGTGTGGGCGGCAGTGCGATAGAGTATTCGCTGCGATAGATCTCGGTCTCTACGTAGCCGACGGCCACTGGATGGTTCTGAAGAACTTGGGCCGCCTCCTGCGCACTCCGCGCGACGTCGCCGTACAGGACCCGCGCTCGAGTTCCAGATCCGCAAGTGTATTGAAGTGTGAAGTGGAAGCGGTACTTGGCCGGACTCATCTTCGCGAAGTTGTCCGGCTCGTAGCCAAGATCCACCAGAGCGCGAGTTAGTAGACTGTCGACCATGGTGAGATCTATGTGAGACTCGACAACGACGTACTTTAGCGGCGTCTCAGTCCGTTGGCCGGCCAGATGACGCACTGCACTCGTCAGGCGTCCCCGGCGCTCCGGCGTTCGCAGGGCCCTGTTTGCGACTTGCCACAGTAGATCGTCTGGCATATCCGCGAAGGGCACCCGTTCATTGCTGAGCCGGAGAGTTTGCGGCGGAACAACGTACTTTGCCAGGCGTCGTCGGAAAGACTCCCATGGTGGGAGCGGCGCCGAGTCGGCGGGAGCGGAGTCTGCCGGAGATGAGTGGCCAGCTGCACTAGCCATGGTGGCTCACCGCCTCCTCGTGTCACTGAAGGTTGGTCTCCAGGGTCGCCGGTTCCCCGCGGGCCGTCAAGAAGTGGCGGCTTCCCTATTTGCCAAACACGCGCCAGGTCCGCCACCTCGGGGCTTGCGCACGATCTTGGGGAAGGTCACGGGTGTCGACTTGCGGCTGGCGCAGCGATACTGGCCATAGCGCGCCCGCGAAAGGTGTCACGAAATTGTCACGAAATAATGCAATCGACGGAGCGCCAGACCCGTTCGCGGTACTCCGCGTCCAATGTCGCGTAGGTCTTCGGTAGAAGCTCGCGACATGGCGTTGGCGCAGGTGGTCAACGACGCCGATGCCGCCAACCACTCGTGACGGCAACGGCCGGCCGGTGCGGTCCGTCCACCTGGCCGGTCTGGCCGGGCATCGGCGGTTGACCCGCGCCGGCCCCGAGAACACCCCCGAGATCACCCGGGATGGCACGGCTCGTGGTCCGGTGACGACGAGGTGTGCCATCTCGCGGTGCCCGGACTGCCCGGCGCGGCGATGAGCTGGGACACACCCCAGTCAGGCTTCGATCCGGTCGATGATGAGGGGGAGGTTGGCCGGGGCGGCACCGATGGTGACCGCGCCGTCCAGTGCGGCCAGCGCGCGCTCGATGCGCTCCGGCTGGTCGGTGTGCAGTTCGAGCAGCGGCTGGCCCGCGGTGACCCGGTCGCCGGGCCTGGCCCGCAGCACGACCCCCGCCGAGGCCGTCACCGGATCCTCCTTGCGGGCACGGCCGGCGCCGAGCCGCCACGCCGCGACGCCGACCGCGTAGGCGTCGAGGGCGGACACTATGCCGGACGACTCCGCCCGGACCGGGTGGATCTCGCGGGCGACCGGCAGCGGCGCGTCGGGGTCGCCGCCCTGGGCACGGATCATCCGGCGCCACACGTCCATGGCCCGGCCGTCGGCCAGCGCGGCGGCCGGATCGGCGTCGAGGCCGGCCGCGGCGAGCATCTCGCGGGCCAGCGCGAGGGTCAGCGCCACCACGTCCGGCGGCCCGCCCCCGGCCAGCACCTCGACCGCCTCGGCGACCTCGACGGCGTTCCCCGCGGTCAGCCCGAGCGGGGTGTCCATCGCGGTCAGCAGCGCCACCGTGCGTACCCCGTGCGCGCCGCCCAGCGACACCATCGTCTCGGCCAGCGCGCGGGCGTCGGCGGCGTTCTTCATGAACGCACCGGAGCCCACCTTGACGTCGAGCACCAGCGCGGACGCGCCCTCGGCGATCTTCTTGCTCATGATCGAGCTGGCGATCAGCGGGATGGACTCCACCGTGCCGGTCACGTCGCGCAGCGCGTACAGCTTGCGGTCCGCCGGTGCCAGGGTGTCCCCGGCCGCGCACACCACCGCGCCGACGTCCCGCAACTGGGCCAGGTACTCGGCGTGCGAGAGCCGCGCGCGCCAGCCCGGGATGGACTCCAGCTTGTCCAGGGTGCCGCCGCTGTGGCCGAGCCCGCGGCCGGACAGTTGCGGCACCACCGCGCCGCAGGCCGCCACCAGCGGGGCGAGCGGGAGGGTGATCTTGTCGCCGACGCCGCCGGTCGAGTGCTTGTCCACGGTGGGTCTGTCCACACCGGACAGATCCGTCCGCTCACCTGACTCGATCATCGCGCGGGTCCACCGGGCCACCTCGCCGGCGGTCATGCCGCGCAGCAGGATCGCCATCAGCAGCGCTGACATCTGCTCCTCGGCGACGGCGCCCCGGGTGTACGCGTCGACCACCCAGTCGATCTGCTCGTCGGAGAGCCGGCCGCCGTCGCGCTTGGTGCGGATCACGTCCACCGCGTCGAACGCCGTCACCGTGCGAGATCCACTGCGTCGAAGGCGTCCGGCAGGATCTCGGTCATCGGGCGGGCGCCGTCCGCGGTCTCCACCAGCAGCGCCGGCCCGCCGTGCTCCCACAGCAACTGCCGGCACCGCCCGCACGGCATCAGCGGCGCGCCGTGACCATCCACACAGGACAGTGCCACCAGCCGGCCGCCGCCGCCGGCGTGCAGGGCTGACACCAGCCCGCACTCGGCGCACAGCCCCAGCCCGTACGAGGCGTTCTCCACGTTGCAGCCGACCACCACCCTGCCGTCGTCCACCAGTGCCGCCGCCCCGACCGGAAACTTCGAGTACGGCGCGTACGCCCGGCGCATCGCCTGCACCGCGGCCGCCCGCAGCGCCGTCCAGTCCACCGGGCGCGACGCTGCGCCCGGCGGCTGTGGGCCGGCAGCGGGCGGGTCGGTGGTCAATGCCCCTCCCCCTTGCGGTAGATCAGGCCGTCCGCCTTCGGCATCCGCAGCCGTTGCGCGGCCAGCGCCAGCACCAGCAGGGTCACCACGTAGGGTGCCGAGCCGACCAACTCCGGCGGCAGCTCGTCGGTGGTGGCGAACCACGCCACGAACGCAACCCCCAGCACGGCCGCGACGGCCGCCAGCACGCGGTGCCGGGCCAGGACCTGCACGACGGCCAGGACCAGCAGCGCGATGCCCAGCAGCAGCAGCAACGCGTGCACCGCGTTCGAGCCGCGAAGCTGCGTCGCGTCGGTGTACCCGAACAGGCCGGCACCGGCGGCCAGCCCGCCGGGCCGCCAGTTCCCGAAGATCATCGACGCCAGGCCGATGAAGCCGCGGCCGCCGGTCTGGCCGTCCCGGTACTGCCCCGAGCTGACCGCCAGGAAGGCGCCGCCGAGCCCGGCCATCGCACCGGAGATGACCACCGCGGCGTACTTGTGGGTGAGCACCTTCACGCCCAGCGACTCCGCCGCGTACGGCGCCTCGCCGCAGGACCGCAGCCGCAGCCCGAACGGGGTGCGCCACAGGACGTAGAAGGTGAGCACGAACAGCGCCGCCGCGACGATCGACAGCAGTGAGACCTGGGTGGTCAGCCCGCGGACGAACGCGGCCAGGTCGGAGACGAAGAACCAGTGCTTGCGTTCCACGTCGAGCAGGCCCGAGGACAGCCCCGGTACGGACAGGTGCTGGACGTCGCTGACCGGCGGGGACTGCTTCTGCCCGCCGCCGGGGGCGTGGCTGAACTCGAGCTTGGCCAGGAACAGCGCCACGCCGGGCGCGATCAGGTTGATCGCCACACCGGAGACGATGTGGTCGACGCCGAAGGTCACCGTGGCCAGCGCATGCAGCAGGCCGCCGAGCGCCCCGAGCAGCAGCCCGAGAGCCACCCCGGCCCACGGGCCCCACTGGTACCCGGCGAAGCCGGCACCCCAGGTGCCCAGCACCATCTGGCCCTCCAGGCCGATGTTCACCACCCCGGCGCGCTCGGACCACAGGCCGCCGAGGCCGGCCAACGCGATCGGCACCGCCGCGGTCAGCGCGGCGGCGACGGTACCGGAGGAGGTGAGGTCCTGGGCGCCGGTGCCGACCCGGACCGCCGACACGACGGCCAGCACGGCCGCCGCCACGCCCAGGTAGGCCAGCGGCGGGATCCGCCGCCGCCGGGCGGCCGCCGCCACGTTCTCGGCGCCGACGGTGAGGCCGATGCTCATTGCTCGCCTCCGCGGTCGCTCCGCGCCTCGGACCGCCGTGCCGCAGTGCCGAGAACGTGCCGACCCGCGAGCGGTCCTGCGATGCTCACTCCCTGTCGGCTCGCGGTGCTCATTGCTCGCCTCGCCGGGCGCTCCGCAGGATCGCAGTGCTCACGCAGTCACCTCCACGGCGGGTGGCGCGCTGGCCGTGCCCAGGGCCCGGCCGACGTCGCGCTGTTCCAGCCGCAGCCGGTAGCGCCGTACCAGTTCGTATGCGACGACCACGGACAGCACGATCACACCCTGCATGACCGCCACGATCTCCTTGGGCACACCGCTGATGTCCAGCGCGTTCGCGGACTGGTCCAGCACCCCCCACAGCAACGCCGCGAAGGCCATCCCCACCGGCGAGTTTCGACCGAGCAGGGCGATCGCGATGCCGGTGAAGCCCAGCCCGGTCGGGAAGTCGAGGGCGTAGGAGTGCGACGAGCCGAGTAGCTGCGGCATGCCGACCAGGCCGGCGACCGCGCCGGACAGCAGCATCGCCGCGGCCACCATCTTCTTGACGCTGACCCCGCTGGCGACCGCGGCCGACTCCGACAGCCCGGTGGCCTTGATCTCGAAGCCGAACCGGGTCCGGGACAGCACCAGCGAGTACACGACGCCGGCGACCACGGCCAGCAGCACCAGACCGAAGACCTTCGTACTGGTGCCGTGCACCGCGAAGCCCGGCACCTGCCCGCCAGGCGAGATCGGCCGGGTGCCGATGTTGTTGCTGCCCGCCACCGAGACGGCGAGCCGGTGCGGGTTGAGCAGGTACGCGACCAGGGCCGTGGCCACCGCGTTGAGCATGATCGTCGAGATGACCTCGCTGACCCCGCGGGTCACCTTGAGCAGCGCCGCCACGCCGGCCCACATGGCGCCGACGAGCATGGCCACCACGATGGTCGCGGTCACCCGGAGCACGGCGGGCACGCCGTCCATGAACGTGGAGCCGGCAAAGGCTGCCGCCAGCATCGCGGCCAGCCGGTACTGGCCGTCCACCCCGATGTTGAACAGGTTCATCCGGAAGCCGATGGCCACCGCCAGCGCGGAGAAGTAGTACGTGGTGGCGCTGTTGACGCTGTTCGCCAGGCGGCGCAGGTCGCGGGGCCTCGGCCCGATGTCCGACATCCGCGGATCCGGCCACAGCGAGCGGTACATCGCGTGGAAGACGTCGATCACGCTGTGCCCGGTGGCGGCCAGGATCGCCGCTGAGACCAGCGCCGCGAACACCAGCGCGGCCACCGGCGCGGCGATGCCCAGGACGATCGAGCGACCGGACAGCCGGCGGATCATCGCCGGGCCCTCGCAGCCTGGCGGAGCATCAGGCGACCTCCTCGCCCGCGCCGGTCATCGCCGAGCCGAGCTGCTCGGGCGTGACCTGGTGCGGGTCGTAGCTGGCCACCAGGTGGCCGCGCAGGATCACCGCCAGCGAGTCCGACATGCCGATCAGCTCCTCCAGGTCCGCGGAGATCAGCACTACGGCGAGCCCGGCCGCCCGCGCGGTGCGGATCTGTTCCCAGATGGCGGCCTGCGCCCCGACGTCGACGCCCCGGGTGGGATGCGCGGCGATCAGCAGCACCGGGTCGCCGCTCATCTCCCGGCCGACGATGAACTTCTGCTGGTTGCCGCCGGACAGCGACGCCGCGGTCACCTCGATCCCCGGCGTCCGCACGTCGTACTCGCGCACCAGCCGCCGGGTGTCCGCCTTGGCGCCGCGCCGGTTGAGCAGGAAGCCGCGCGCGTTCGGCGCCGCGTTCTGGTGGCCGAGGATGCGGTTCTCCCAGAGGGTGGCCTCCAGCAGCAGGCCCTGCCGGTGCCGGTCCTCCGGGATGTAGCCCATGCCGAGCATCCGGCGGGCCCGGGTACTGGCCCGCGTGACGTCGCCGCCGAGCACGGCGATCCTGCCCGCGGAGACCGTCCGGATGCCCATCAGCGCCTCCACCAGCTCGGCCTGGCCGTTGCCCTCGACGCCGGCAATGCCCAGCACCTCCCCGGCGTGGATGGTGAAGGAGATGTCCTCCAGGACCGACCGACCGTCCGCGGCACGCACCGCGAGGTCGGCCACCTCGAGCACCACCTTGTCGGTCACGGTCGACTCGCGCAGCTCCGGCACCGGCAGCGCGCTGCCCACCATCAGCTCCGCAAGCCGCCGGGCCGTGACGTCGGCCGGCGACACGCTGGCGACCGTCGTGCCGCGCCGCATGACGGTGATGGCGTCGGCCACCGCGAGCACCTCGTCCAGCTTGTGCGAGATGAACAGGATTGTGAGCCCCTCGGCCTTCAGCTCCCGCAGGTTGCCGAACAGCTCCTCGACCTCCTGCGGGACGAGCACCGCGGTCGGCTCGTCCAGGATGAGGATCTTCGCGCCGCGGTAGAGCACCTTGAGGATCTCCACCCGCTGCCGCTCGCCGACGCCGAGGTCCTCGACCAGCCGGCTCGGGTCGATGTCCAGGCCGTAGGTCGTGGAGATCTCCTGGATCCGGTTCCGGGCCGCCCGGAAGTCCAGCCCGGGGCCCTTGACCCCCCCGATGGACCGGTGCGGCTCGCTGCCCAGGACGACGTTCTCCAGGACAGTGAGGTTGTCGGCCAGCATGAAGTGCTGGTGCACCATGCCGATACCGGCGGCGATCGCGTCGGCGGGAGAGTGGAAGCCCGCCTCCCGGCCGTCCACCCGGATGGTGCCCTCGTCCGGCCTGATCATCCCGTAGAGGATCTTCATCAGGGTGGACTTGCCGGCCCCGTTCTCGCCGACGATGGCGTGCACGGTGCCGCGGCTCACCGCGATGTCCACATCCGAGTTCGCGACCACGCCCGGGAACCGCTTGGTGATCCCGTGCAGCTCGACGGCGTGGTCGCCGGTGGCCTCGGGCGGCGTTCCGGCCGCGGAGTTCTCGGTAATCGCGCACGCTCCCCGATAGGCGGGCGGGCCCGGGACGACGCTACCGCCGCCCTGGGCCCGCCACCGTCACGCCAACCTACGAGACCGTCGCGGGCACCTTGATCTCGCCCGAAATGATCTTCTGCTTGTACCCGTCGATCTGCGACTTGATGTCGTCGATCTTGCCGCCGCTGGTGGAGTAGTCGACCCCACCGGCCTTCAGGTCGTAGACCTTGTTGCCGGCGGCGAACTTGTTGTCCTTGACCGAGGTGATGAAGTCGTACACCGCGACGTCGACCTTCTTGATCATCGAGGTCATGATGACGCCCTTGACGGCGGCCAGCGCCGGCAGGTTGTACTGGTCGGAGTCCACCCCGATGGCCAGCTTGCCGGATGCCTTCGCCGCCTTGAACACGCCCGATCCGGATCCGCCGGCCGCGGCGAAGATCACGTCGGCGCCCGCGTCGTACATGCCCTGCGCCGCGGTCTGCCCCTTGGCCGGGTCGTTGAACCCGCTGAAGTCCGGTGGCTGGGTCAGGTACTTGACGTCGACCTTGGCGGACGGCTTGGCCGCCTTCACCCCGGCCTGGTACCCGGCCTGGAACTTCTGCAGCAGCGGGGTGTTCACCCCGCCGATGTAGCCGACGTGCCCGGTGGTGCTCTTCAGCGCGGCCGCGACGCCCACCAGGAACGAGCCCTCGTTCTCGGCGAAGGTCAGGTTGGCGATGTTGGGGCCGGTGTCGGTGCCCTCCGTGAAGTCGTCGATGATCGCGAACTTCACGTCCGGGTAGTCCTTGGCGACCTTGCCCACCGAGCCGGCGTAGGCGAACCCGACCGCGATGATCGTGTTGTACCCACCGTCGGCGAGCTGCCGCAGCCGGTCCTCCTTCTGCGCGTCGGTCTCACCCTGGGTGGCCTCCAGCTCCTTGACCGCGACGCCGTAGTCGGACTTGGCCTTGTCCAGCCCGCGGGCGGCCGCGTCGTTGAACGACTGGTCGCCGCGGCCGCCGATGTCGTAGGCCATCCCGACCTTGACGGTGCTGGCCGGGGTGGTCGCGGCGCCGCTCGGGGTTCCGCCCGATTTGTTGTTGTTGCTGCCACAGGCGGCGAGTGACAGGCCGGCAAGCGCGAGAACGGCCACGCCGACCACAAACGATCCACGGACCCGACGCATGCAGGTCTCCTCTCCGCTGAAACGAAGGACTCCTCCGGGGGGCTCTGCCGCCCCTCGACGGGAAGCGATCACGATAGCGCTCCTGCCACCCGTTCGTGTCCGGACGTGCCGTATGACGCCACATCGTTGCACTCCGCGTGACCGCCGGCGGACCGACCCCGGCCGCCGCGGCAACCTGCCCTGCGGCTCGCCCGTTCGGCGGCACCGCGGACCGGCCCAGTAGCCTGCCGGTATGCCGCCATGTACCTCCCGTCGCCTGGCGCCGGCCCTGCTCGCCGGGATGCTCGGCCTGGCGCTGTGGGCCCCGGCCGCAGGCGCAGCAGGGCCCACCGGGCAGACCGTCGGCGGCCCGCTGCTGGCCGGCCGCGGCGTGGTGGTGGGCCGCGGCACGCCGGCGCTGCCCAAGGACATCACCGCGCGGGGCTGGCTGGTCGCCGACCTGGACACCGGGGCGGTGCTCGGCGCGCGCGACCCGCACGGGCGGTACCCGCCGGCCAGCACCCTCAAGACGCTGACCGCCCTGACGCTGCTGCCCAGGCTGACCGACCGCAGGCGGGTCGTGGCCGCCTCGACCGCCGACTGCTCGATCGACGGGACCCGGGTCGGGCTGGTACCGAAGGGCAGGTACCCGGTCGAGATGCTGTTCCAGTGCATGCTGATGATGTCCGGCAACGACTGCGCCGCGGCGCTGGCGCGGGCCAACGGCGGCGTGCGGCAGACGGTCACCGAGATGAACGCCGAGGCGAAGCGGCTGCAGGCCGATGACACGCACGCGGCGACGCCGTCCGGGCTGGACGGCCCGCGGCAGTCCACCTCCGCGTACGACCTGGCGCTGATCATGCGGCAGGTGCTGACCGTTCCGGACTTCCGGCGGTACAACACCACCATGATCGGTGTGGTGCCGGCACAGTTGAAGAAGTACGGCCGGTTCCAGTTCGCCAACGACAACAAGCTGTTCTACAACTACCCCGGCGTGCTGGCCGCCAAGAACGGCTTCACCGACGCCGCGCGGCACACCTTCGTGGCCGCCGTGGCCCGCGGCAACCGCCGCCTGGTTGTCGCCATGCTGCACGGCGAGCAGGCGCCGATCCCGATCTGGCAGCAGGTCGCCCGGCTGGTCGAGTGGGGGGCGCGGGTGCCGGCCTCGGCGTCGGTCGGGCAACTCGTCCAGCCGGCCGACCCCGACGCCGCGCGGCCCACCGCCGCGCCGGCCCCGACGCCGGCCGCCGGCCCGCCGGCCGCGGCGGGCACCGCCGGTGGCGGCGCGGTTCCCGTGCTGCCGATCGGCCTCGCCGTTGCCGGTGCGTTGGCCGCGATCGGCACGCTGGTCGCGATCGGCGCCGTGGCCAGGCGCAGCAGCCGGCGTGGGGCGTTGTAGCCGGCGTTTCCTCTCGCCTCCGTCCGCCGGTCCCCGGTCCCCTGCCACCCGGCCACGCGGCTCGGGCATCGAGTTGCCGGGACTGGTCGACCTCTACGATCCCCGCTGGCTCGATGATCGGCGGCCGGGCGAGCGCGGATCGTCGGAAGACCGGCGGCCGGGACCGTCGGGGGATCGGCGGCCGGGGGAGCGGAACCGGCTGGCCAGGGCGGCGACGGCTGCCCCGCCGAGGACCGCGCCCGTGCCGAGCAGCGCGCCCGCAACCGCCACCGGCTTCGACTCCGACGGCGGGTGCGCCGCGGCCCCGTCCGGGGACTCCTCCACGTCCGGTTCGGTGGCCGGCCCCGGCACCGGCGACAACACACCCTCGGTGAACACCCGGTCGGTGGCCGTCCAGGCGGCGGCGAACATCAGGAACCGGGACACCAGGTTCAGCCAGACCAGGATGCCGATCACGCTGCCGAAGAGGCCGGCCGTCGGGCTGTGCGAGACGCGCTGCACGTAGTACGTACCGACGACCTTGAGGATGCTGAACCCGACGGCGGCGAACACCGCGCCCTTGAGCACGCTGCGGTACGGCACCCCGACCCGGGGCAGCCGGGCCAGCAGCCAGCCGAAGACCAGGGTGTCCCCGGCCGCCGCGACCACCAGGCCGAGCACCCGGGACAGGGTGCCCATCCCGGCCACACCGTCCAGCCCGGTGACCCGCAGCAGCCACCCGGTGGCCGCCGTGGCGGCCGCGGTCAGCGCCAGCGACAACACCGCGGCGAACCCCAGGCCGACCAGCGCGAGCAGGTCGCCGGCCTTGCCCACCACGACGTTCGGCTGCTTGTCCCGGTCGGTGCACCAGATCAGCATCGTGGCCTTGCGCAGGTTGCCGATCCAGCCCATGCCGGCGTACGCCAGGCCGACCAGGCCGACGACGCCGACCGTGCCGCGGTTGTCCACCGCCGCGGTGACCGCCTGCACCAGGGTGCTGCCGAAGTCGCCCGGGATCGCCTCTTTGATGCTCGCGATCAGCCTCTCCAGCAGGTCCGGCCGGGCGTTCAGCACGAAGCCGGCCACCGACATGGCCAGCAGCAGCAGCGGGAACAGCGACAGGAAGCTGAAGTACGTGATGCCGGCGGCGAGGTAGTCCCCGTTCGTGCCCTTGTACCGCGAGCCCGCCCGCGCCAGGTGGTCGAACCACTCGCGCCTTTCGCGCTGCCGGCGTAGCGCCGCGGCGGCGCGGTCCTTCAGCCGCATCAGCCATCCCACCACCGCGCTCCTCCCCCGCCCGCGACCCCCTACCCGCCTCCTCTTAACCGGAACTCACGCTGCGGCTGCCATACCCCGTCCATGTCCTGCTCGAACATGGTGAAGGACTCGACGTCGAAGCGCGCCTCGTACTCGGTCAGGCACTCGTACGCGAACTCCAGCGACTCGGTCGGCACGTCGTGCGCGATGGTCACGTGCGGGTGGTACGGGAACTGGGTGGTGCGTGCCAGCGGGCCGGACCGCACGCCCCGCTCGAGCCGTTCGCAGCCGGAGATGCCGGCGGCCACCGCCACGAACACCACCTCCGACAGCGGCCGGAACGTGCCGGTGCCCCGCAGGTGCATCTCGAACGGCTCGACTGTGGCGGCCACCCAGGCCAGGTGCTCGACGATCGCGGGCAACCGGCCGGCAGCCACCTCCGTCGGCGGCAGCAGCGTCACGTGCGGGAACACCTGCTTGGCCTGCGGGTCGCCGGCCCGTTCCCGCCACTCCCGCAGCTCGGCCGCGTACGGGTCGGGGATGCCGATGGCCACCCCGATGGTCTTCAGCTCCGGCGCCACGGCATCAGCCCTTGGCCGCCGGGAGGAAGCCGAGGCGGTCGTACGCCCGGCTCAGCGTCTCGGTGGCGACCGTCTGCGCCCGCTCGGCGCCCAGCGACAGCAGCCGGTCCAGCTCGGCCGGGTCGTCCATCAGTTCGGCGGTACGCCGCTGGATCGGCTCCACGAAGGCAACCACCTGCTCGGCCAGGTCCTTCTTGAGGTCGCCGTACCCGCGGCCGTCGTACGCCGCCTCCAGCTCCGGGATGCCGCGGCCGGTGAGCGTCGAGGCGATGGTCAGCAGGTTGCTGATGCCCGGCTTGCCGACCAGGTCGTACCGCACCTCGCGGCCGGTGTCGGTCACCGCGCCGCGCACCTTCTTACGCAGCGCCGCCGGGGCGTCCAGCAGCTCCAGGATGCCGCCCGGCGCGGAGGCCGACTTGCTCATCTTCGCGGTCGGGTCCTGCAGGTCGGTGATCTTCGCCGTCTCCTTCAGGATGTACGGCTCCGGCACCACGAACGTCGTGCCGTACCGGGAGTTGAACCGCTGGGCCAGGTCGCGGGTGAGCTCCAGGTGCTGCCGCTGGTCCTCGCCGACCGGGACCTGGTTGGCCTGGTAGAGCAGGATGTCCGCGGCCTGCAGGATCGGGTACGTGAACAGCCCGACGGTGGCCCGCTCCGCGCCCGCCCTGCCCGACTTGTCCTTGAACTGCGTCATCCGGCTGGCCTCGCCGAACCCGGTGATGCACCCCATCACCCAGCCGAGCTGGGCGTGCTCCGGCACCTGGCTCTGCACGAACAGGGTGCACCGCTGCGGGTCCAGCCCGAGCGCGATCAGCTGGGCCGCCGCCAGCCGGGTGCGGCGGCGCAGCACGGCCGGCTCCTGCTCCACCGTGATCGCATGCAGGTCCACCACGCAGTAGAACGCGTCGTGGGTCTCCTGCAGCGCCACCCACTGCCGCAGCGCGCCCAGGTAGTTGCCGAAGTGGAAGGAGTCGGCGGTCGGCTGGATGCCGGACAGCACGCGGGGCGGGACGTCGGGGCGCATGGGCTGCATTCTGTCAGGAGCCGGCCGGTTGCCGGGTCAGCGGATGGCGGTGCGTCAACGGGGTCATCAGGTCAGGTTGGCCCCCGCCGCCGGGGCGTCGGCGGCGCCGGCATCCACCCGCGACGGGTCCGCGTCCGGGCCGTCCTGATCGTGCTCGTCCACCGGGCGCACCCGCATCCGGGAGACCCGCCGGCCGTCCAGCTCGGCCACGGTGACCAGCAGCCCGTCCACCTCCACCGCGTCGCCCGCCTGGGGCAGCCGACCCAGCGCACGCATCAGCCAGCCGGCCACCGTCTCGTACGGGCCGTCCGGCAGCCGCACCCCGGTCTGGGCGGCGAAGTCGGCCAGGTTGCACAGCCCGTCGACGTCGTACTCCCCGGAGCTGAGCCGGCCGACCACGATGGTCGGGGCGTCGTACTCGTCGCGGATGTCGCCGACGACCTCCTCGATCAGGTCCTCCAGCGTGACGATGCCGTCGGTGCCGCCGTACTCGTCCACCACGATCGCCAGGTGGTACCCCTCGCGGCGCATCTCCGACAGCGCGATCAGCACCCGCTTGGAGCCCGGGAGCTGCGCGACCTCCCGGGTCACGTCGCCGACGGTGGCGGCCCGGCCGGCCGGGTGGTTGGGCTGCATCAGGTCCCGGATGTGCACGAAGCCGACCACGTCGTCGGAGTCGCGGCCCACCACCGGGTACCGCGAGTGCGGCTCCGCCATCGCCTGCTTGAGCGCCCGGCTGATCGTGGTGCTCGCCTCCAGGAACTCCACCTCGGTACGCGGGATCATCACCTCGCTGATCGGCCGGTCGGCGGCGGCGAAGACGTGGTCGATCAGGCCGCGCTCGTCCCGGGAGAGCACCTCGTGGGTGGCCACCAGGATGCGCAGCTCCTCGTGGGTGACCGGCTCCCGGTTGGCGGCCGGGTCGCCGCCGAGCAACCGCACCACGAGGTTGGTGGTACGCGAGAGCAGCCAGATCACCGGGCGGGCCAGGACGGCGATCCGTTCCAGCGTGGGGGCGAGCAGCTTCGCGGTGCCCTCGCTGCGCTGCAGGCCGAGCCGCTTGGGTGCCAGCTCACCCACCACAAGCGTGATGAAGACGATGACCAGCGTGACCCCGACCACCCCGATGAAGCCGGCCAGCCCCTCGGGCACGCCGTGCCGCTCGAGCAGGCCCTTGGCGTGCTCCGACAGCGTCACCGCGCCGAAGGCGCTGGACAGCAGCGCGGTCAGCGTGACACCGATCTGCACCGTGGCCAGGAACCGGTTGGAGTCCTTGAGCAGCCGCTCCACCGCGGCACCGCGACGACCCTCGTCACGCAGCCGGCGGACCTGCCCCTCGCGCAGCGACACCAGCGCGATCTCCGCCGCCACGAACACGCCCTCGATCACGATCAGCCCGAGCACGATGGCGACGTTGAGGAGTGTGTTGTTCACCGGACCGCCCCGGAATGGGCAGGATCATCCACACGGCCAAGTCTAGGAGCCACCGCGTCCGCCGGGAGACGGCGCGTCGCCGGGAGACTGACCGGCGGGAAACGACCGGCGGGTGACCGATCGGCGGAAACGACCGGCCGGAGACCGACCGGCGGGAGACCGACCGGCCGCTCAGGCGGAGACGGACTTCTGCAGGTTCTCGTCCAGGGCGGCGAGGAAGTCCTCGGTGGACAGCCACTGCGCCTCCGGGCCGACCAGCAGGGCCAGGTCCTTGGTCATCCGTCCACTCTCGACGGTCGCCACGCAGACCCGCTCCAGCGTGTGGGCGAACTCGATCACCTCGGGGGTGTTGTCCAGCTTGCCGCGGTGCTCCAGCCCGCGGGTCCACGCGAAGATCGAGGCGATCGGGTTGGTGGAGGTCTTCTCGCCGCGCTGGTGCGCCCGGTAGTGGCGGGTCACGGTGCCGTGCGCCGCCTCGGCCTCTACGGTGCGGCCGTCCGGCGTCATCAGCACCGAGGTCATCAGCCCGAGCGAGCCGAAGCCCTGCGCCACGGTGTCCGACTGCACGTCGCCGTCGTAGTTCTTGGCCGCCCAGACGAAGCCGCCCTCCCACTTCAGCGCGGCGGCGACCATGTCGTCGATGAGCCGGTGCTCGTACGTCAGCCCGGCCTTGTCGAACTCCTCGGCGAACTCGGCCTCGAACACCTCGGCGAACAGGTCCTTGAACCGGCCGTCGTACGCCTTGAGGATGGTGTTCTTGGTCGAGAGGTACACCGGGTAGTTGCGGTCCAGGCCGTACCGCAGAGAGGCCCGGGCGAAGTCCCGGATCGAGTCGTCGAAGTTGTACATCCCCATCGCGACGCCACCGCCGGGGAACCGCGCCACCTCGAACTCCATCGGCGCGCCGCCGTCGGCCGGGGTGAACGTCAGGGTGAGCGTGCCGGGGCCGGGGACCACGAAGTCGGTCGCCTTGTACTGGTCGCCGTGCGCGTGGCGGCCGATCACGATCGGCTTGGTCCAGCCGGGCACCAGCCGCGGGACGTTCGCGCAGATGATCGGCTCGCGGAACACCACGCCACCGAGGATGTTGCGGATGGTGCCGTTCGGGGAGCGCCACATCCTCTTCAGGCCGAACTCCACGACCCGCGCCTCGTCCGGGGTGATCGTCGCGCACTTGACCCCGGTGCCGTGCTGCTTGATCGCGTTGGCCGCCTCCACGGTGACCTGGTCCTCGGTCGCGTCACGGTTCTCGATGCCGAGGTCGAAGTAGAGGAGTTCGACGTCCAGGTACGGCAGGATCAACTGGTCCTTGATGAACTTCCAGATGATCCGGGTCATCTCGTCGCCATCGAGCTCGACGACCGGTCCGGCAACCTTGATCTTCGCCATCGGCTGACGCTGTCCTCTCGGTATGGGCTCGGCCCGAGCGTACTGGCCGCGACCCGGCGCCGCCCTACCCGAGCCCGGGCGTCGCGACCGGCAGGCCCACCGCGCGGGCGACGTCGGCCATCCGCTTGTCGTACGTCACCAGGGCGGTGAGCTCGGGGCCGAGCTGCTCGGCGCTCGCCACATGTATCGCGTCCAGGCAGCGCAGCCGGCCGGGCACCATCGCGGCCATGTCCCGGATCCGCTCCGTGACCGGCACCTCGACATGCACCCGCAGCAGCCGCGTCAGCAGGCTCGGAAAGTCACCAGCAGCGTCGCAGGTGCGCACTGTCTCGACAAGGCCGACCGTGCTGGTACAGGTCGTATCGGTCGGGTGCAGAAGGAAGAACTGCCGCAACGCGTCCACGTGCGTACGGCCGAGCACGAGCGTCACGAGCGCGGAGGCATCCAGGTAGATCACCGCTCGTCCTCGAGCGCGTCGAGCATCCCGATGATGTCCCGCTCTTCGCGTATCCCCTCCAGGATCGCGAGTGGATCAACGTCGTCAGGGACGTCGATGTGGACGAAATCGTCCCACTCGCCGGCCCTCACCCCGCCGCCCGCCGGAGGCTTGATCACGCCCTGCGCGACAAGCTCGTCGTACCGGCTGCGCGGATGCTCCGGCATGGTCACGACCGCGATCACCTTGCCGTGCCTGGTCACCTCGATCCGCTCGCCGTGCTCGACCCGAGCGAAGATCGCGCTCGGGTTGTAGGAGAACTCGCGCACCGTCACCGCCGTCATGAGGACACCTCCCGACGGCCAATGTACCTACATGAGCGTACACCGCTATGAGTACATGGGAACCGGTTGGGGGACCGCGATGCAGTCCGGCGACGTGATCGGCAGCCTTGATCTACAACCCCTGGATGTCGGACTGCTTGGCGCGGACGGCTTCGGCGGCTTCGCGCAGGCCGGCCAGCTCGGAGTCGGTCAGGTCGGTCTCGACGACGCGCCGGACGCCGCCGGTGCCGATCTCGGCCTCGACGCCCAGGTAGACGCCGGAGATGCCGTACTGGCCGTCCACCCAGGCGCACACCGGCAGCACCTCGCCGGAGTCGCTGGCCACCGCGCGGGCCATCTGGGCGGCCGCGGCGGACGGGGCGTAGTACGCCGAGCCGGTCTTGAGCAGGTTGTTCACCTCGGCGCCGCCGTTGCGGGTGCGGACCACCAGGTCCTCGATCCGCTCCGCGGACAGCAGGTCCGCCAGCGGCTTGCCGTCCACGGTGCAGCGCGACGGCACCGGCACCATGGTGTCGCCGTGCGAGCCGAGGGTCAGCGTCCGCACCGACCCGACCGGCACCGCCAGCTCCTCGGCGACGAAGTAGGTGAACCGCGCGGTGTCCAGCATGCCGGCCTGACCCATCACCCTGGCCCGGTCGAAGCCGGACGCGTGCTGGGCCAGCGCCGTCATCTCGTCCAGCGGGTTGGACACCACGATCAGCACCGCGTCCGGCGCGTGCCGGGCGACGCTCTCCGCCACGCCGCGGACGATCTTCGCGTTCACGTCGAGCAGGTCCATCCGGCTCATGCCCGGCTTGCGCGGCAGCCCCGCGGTGATCACCACGATGTCGGAGCCCGCCACCACCTCGTACCCGGAGCCGTCCGCGCCGGTCGTCCTGCCGACCACCCTGGTCTCGAAGCCCTGGATCGGGCGGGACTGGTTCAGGTCCAGGGCGAGGCCCTCGGGCCTGCCCTCGACGATGTCGGTCAGCACGACGGTGTCGAAGATGTCGTACTCGGCAAGGCGCTGCGCGGTCGTCGAGCCATAGAAACCGGCTCCCACCACGCTCACCTTGCCCCTGCGCTCAGCCATGGATACGGCCTCCTGAGTGTGTTGCGGGGTTGACCGGCAGGTTATCCGAGCGTCACGGCGGGCAGCGCCCCGGGCGGCGCACGCAGGACGCGACCGCGCTCACGAACGGGTCGGCGGGATGAGCAGGCCGACGACCCACAGCGCGGCGCCGGCACCGGCGTAGCACAGCACGTCCACCATCCGGCCGCGCACCACGAGCAGGCCGGCCTGCCGCGCCGGCAGCACCAGCCGGAACAGCCCCGCGATGATCAGCGCGCCGGCCATGAACAGCACCCCGCGCAGCCAGTGCTCCGGGATCACCGCCGAGTAGGCCAGCCCGCCGGCGGCGCAGGCCAGCACGACCAGCACCGGGATGTTGTGCAGGTTCAGGCTGGGCAGCCGGCCACCGGAGCGTCGTCCGTGCGGCGTGCTCACGAGAACACCTCGCTGGCGCTCGGCGTCCGCGTTCGCGTGGCTGCTGTGCTCATTGGTTCGCTCGCAAGCTCGCTCACTGGGCCGACCCCGCCGGCGCCCGGCATCCACGTCCGCGTGGCTGCTCTGCCCATCGGTCCGCTCGCGAGCCCGCTCATCAGAGGCGTTCCTGGATCGGCATCCACACCTGCCGCTTGGGGCCGATGTAGGCGGCCTCCGGGCGGATCAGCCGGTTGTCCGCGTGCTGCTCCATCACGTGCGCCGTCCAGCCGGCCATCCGGGACACCGCGAACACCGCGGTGAACAGGTCGGCCGGGATGCCGAGGCCGCGGTAGACGCTGGCGGCGTAGAAGTAGACGTTCGGGCGCGGGCCCTCGGCGTCCCGCACCGCCCGCTCCACCGCGGTGTAGAGCTCGTGGTACCGCGGGTCGCCGGACGCTTCGCCGAGGCGCTGCGACATGGTGCGCAGGTGCTTGGTCCGCGGGTCCTCCGCGGGGTAGGCCCGGTGCCCGAAACCGGCGATGCGCTCGCCGCGGTCCAGCCGCTCGCGGACCGCGGCCGGCACCTCCTCCACCGACCCGATCCGCTCCAGCGTGCGCAACACGTTCTCGGTGGCGCCGCCGTGCAGCGGGCCCTTCAGGGTGCCGATCGCCGCCGTCACCGCCGAGTGCAGGTCGGACCGGGTGGCGGCGCAGACCCGGGCGGCGAACGTGGACGCGTTCATGGCGTGGTCGGCGTTCAGTACCAGGCACTGGTCGAACATGGCCACGTGCTGCGGGTCCGGCCGCGTCCCGGACAGTTGCAGCAGGAAGTTGCCGGCCACGCCGTGGTCCGGGTCCGGACCGGGCAGGCCGGTGCCGGCCCGGGCCGCGGCGTACCGGGCGAGGAGCACCGGGAGCTGAGCGACCAGCCGGGCTGCCTTGCGGCGGTTGGCCGCTGGTGTGTTGTCGGCCGCGTCCGGGTCGTCCGCGCACAGCGCCGAGACCAGCGTGCGCAGCGCCGCCATCGGCTCGCACCGGCCGGCCACCGCGGGCAGCACCGCGTCGATGGTCGGACCGAACGCAGTGCGCGCCTGCGCCAGCTCCGCGCGGTACGCCGCCAGGCCGGTGCGGCCGGGCAGGCTACCCCGCTGCAGCAGGTGGGCGACCTCCTCGAAGGAGGTACGGCCGGCGAGCTGGTCGATGTCGTACCCGCGGTACGACAGGACTCCGGCCCTGCCGTCGATGTCGCTGATCGCGGTGTTCGCGGCGACGATGTCGGCCAGCCCTCTCGTCGCGCGTTCCACCATGTGGCCGATCGTAGTGGGCAAAGGGGTGTGCGACGGATCCCGGTGGATCGATGGCACATCGCTATCCGCGGGCGGCCTGCTCCGCGATCGCCACCACGTTGGTGAGCAGCATGGCGCGGGTCATCGGGCCGACGCCCCCGGGGTTGGGGGCGACGAAGCCGGCCACCTCGACAACGTCCGCGGCCACGTCGCCGGCGATCCTGCCGTCCACCCGGCTCACCCCGACATCCAGCACCGCGGCGCCCGGCTTGACCATGGCGGCGTTGACCAGCCCGGGTACGCCGGCCGCGGCGACCACGATGTCGGCCTGCCGGACGTGCCCGGCCAGGTCCCGGGTGGCGGTGTGGCACTGGGTGACCGTGGCGTTCTCGGTGCGGCGGGTGAGCAGCAGCGCGAGCGGCCGGCCGACGGTGATGCCGCGCCCGATCAGCACCACGTGCGCGCCCGCGATCGGCACCTCGTACCGCCGCAGCAGCTCGACCACGCCGGCCGGTGTGCAGGGCAGCGGGGCCGGCCGGTGCAGCACCAGCCGGCCGAGGTTCACCGGGTGCAGCCCGTCCACGTCCTTGGCGGGGTCCACCCGCTCCAGCACGGCGTACTCGTCCAGGCCGGCGGGCAGCGGGAGCTGGACCAGGTACGCGGTGCACGCCGGGTCGGCGTTCAGCTCGTCGACCACGGCCTCGACGTCGGCCTGGGTGGCGGTCGCGGGCAGCTCGCGGCGGATGCTGGTGATGCCGACCTCGGCGCAGTCCTTGTGCTTGGCGTTCACGTACCAGGTGCTCGCCGGGTCCTCGCCGACCAGCACGGTACCGAGGCCGGGCACGGTGCCACGGTCGCGCAGGTCCGAGATGCGCTGTTTCAGCTCGGACTTGATCGTCGCCAGGGTCGCCCTGCCGTCCAGCACCGTCGCCGCCATGCCGCCTCCTCGCCGCCGTCCGCCGTCGCCCAGTCTTCCACGCACCGTTCGGGTGTTCAGTGGTAGAAGTGCCGGGTGCCGGTGAGGTACATGGCCACGCCGGCCCGCTTCGCCGCGGCGACCACCTCCTCGTCGCGCACCGAGCCGCCGGGCTGCACCACCGCGCGCACGCCGGCGTCGACAAGCACCCCGAGCCCGTCGGCGAACGGGAAGAACGCGTCCGACGCGGCCACCGAGCCCTTCGCCCGGTCGCCGGCCCGGGACACCGCCAGCCGCGCCGAGTCGACCCGGTTGACCTGCCCCATCCCGACCCCGACGGTCGCCCCGTCCGCGGCGAGCAGGATCGCGTTGGACTTCACCGCGCGCACCGCCCGCCAGGCGAACGCCAGGTCGGCCAGGGTTGCCGCATCCGCGGCCTCCCCGGCAGCCAGCGTCCACGCCGCGGGGTCGTCGCCGGGGGTGTCGATGCGGTCGGCGGTCTGGGCCAGCAGGCCGCCGCCGACCTGCTTCCACTCCACCGCGGACGGCGCCCACTGCGGCGCGACCAGCAGCCGCACGTTCTTCCTGGTACGCAGGACGTCCAGCGCGCCGGCCTGGTACCCGGGCGCCACCACCACCTCGGTGAACACCTCGGCCACCTGCCGGGCCATCTCGACGCTCACCGGCCGGTTCGCCGCGATCACGCCCCCGTAGGCCGACGTCGGGTCGCAGGCGTGTGCCTTGCGGTGCGCCTCGGCCACGTCGGCGCCCACCGCGATGCCGCACGGGTTGGCGTGCTTGACGATCGCCACGCACGGCTGGTCTACGTCGTGGGCGGCACGCCAGGCGGCGTCGGCGTCCACGTAGTTGTTGTAGGACATCTCCTTGCCGTGCACCTGCTCGGCCTGGGCCAGCCCGGGCGGCACGTCATGGTTCACGTACAGCGCGGCCGCCTGGTGCGGGTTCTCGCCGTACCGCAGCACCGCCGCCCGCTCGACCGCCAACCCGGCGAACGCCGGCCAGGCCGCGGCGCCCGGCCCCATCGGCTCCAGCGGCACCAGCCGGTCCGCCATCCAGCCGGCGACCGCCACGTCGTACGCCGCGGTGTGCGCGAACGCCCCGGCCGCGAGCCGCTGCCGGGTGCCCAGGTCGAACCCGCCCTCCCGCACCGCGGCCAGCACGTCGGCGTACGCCTCCGGGTCGACCACCACCGCGACGCTGGCGTGGTTCTTGGCCGCGGCCCGCACCATCGACGGGCCGCCGATGTCGATCTGCTCGATGGACTCGTCCTCGCTCGCGCCGCCGGCCACCGTCTGCCGGAACGGGTACAGGTTGCAGACCACCAGGTCGAACGGGGCGATGCCGAGCCGGTCGAGCTGGGCCACATGCTCGGCGTTGCGGGTGTCGGCAAGCAGGCCGGCGTGCACCGCCGGGTGCAGCGTCTTCACCCGGCCGTCCAGGCACTCGGGGAAGCCGGTCAGCTCCTCGACCGGGACCACCGCGACGCCGGCCGCCCGTAGCACCGCCGCGGTGGAGCCGGTGGACACGATCTCCACCCCGGCCGCGGCCAGCCCGGCGCCCAGCTCGGCCAGCCCGGACTTGTCGTACACGCTGACCAGCGCGCGGCGGACCGCCCGCCGGGTGTTGCCGGGTTGCGTCACGGGATCAGCACCCTTCGCCCTTCGGTGTGGTAGCCCTCGCGGACCATCCGGCCGACGGTGCCGACCAGCAGGGTCCGTTCCACGCCCTTGATGCGCTCGTGCAGCGTGGCCTCGTCGTCGTGGGGCAGGACCGGCACCGCGGCCTGCGCCACGATCGGCCCGGTGTCCACCCCGGGGTCGACCATGAAGATGGTGACCCCGGTGATCTTCACGCCGTACGCCAGCGCGTCCCGCGGACCGTGCATGCCCGGGAACGACGGCAGCAGCGCCGGATGGGAGTTGATGAACCGGCCGCCGAACTCGGCCAGGAACGCCGGCCCGACCAGCTTCATGAAGCCCGCCGAGATGACCAGGTCCGGCTGGTGCTTGGCCACGGCGTCGGCCAGCGCCCGGTCCCACGCGTCGCGGTGCGGGTGGTCGGCCAGCCGCAGCACGAACGTCGGCACGCCGGCACGCTCCGCCCTGGCCAGCCCCTCGATGCCGTCCCGGTCGGCGCCGACCGCAACCACCTGCGCGCCGTACGCCCGGTGCGCGGCGGCGTCCAGCAGCGCCTGCAGGTTGGTGCCCGCACCCGAGACGAGTACGACGAGTCGCGCTGCCACCCAGGCACCCTAACCCGGGCGCCGCCGACGGGTGGCCGCGGCGGTGGCGGCGCCGACCGCGGCGAGCTCCACCGCGGCGGCCAGCCCGACCTGCCATGGGGACGGGCCGAGCGCCGCCATCCGGCCGGAGCCGAGCGGCCCGCCGGCCAGCGCGGCCAGCGCCGCCACCACCACCCCGGCGCCGGCACCGCCCGCCGCCGCCCAGCCGGCCGCCGGCAGCGACGCGCCCTCGTACCGCCGGCCGACCAGCACCCCGGCCAGCACCCCCGCCAGCAGCGGCCCGGCCAGGGCCAGCAGCGCGGCCGCCGGTGGGTGCTCGGTGTCCGGCAGGGCGGCGAGCAGCGGGAACGCCGGCACCGGGCCCAGCGTCGTGCCGAACGCGCTCACCGACGTGCCGGTCCCGATGGCGAACCCCGGGCCGACCGCGTACCCGGTGGCCCACACCGCGGCGTTCGGCACGCAGAGCAGCCCGAGCAGCAGCAGGCTGACCCCTTCGACCGGCCCGGGGGCCAGCGCGCGCGACAGGGTGGCCGCGCGGGCATGGTCGACCACCAGCGCCCCGGCCGCGAGCAGCGCACCAGCGGCCAGCAGCACCGCCGCCCCGGCGAGCGCGGCGCGCAGCGCGTGCCGGGCGCCGGCCGGCAGGCGGTCCAGCAGCCGCACGGACAGCGGCGAGCCGCGCAGCAGCCCCGCGCCGCCGGCCACCGCCGCCAGCACGCCGGCCCCGACCAGCGTGCTCACCGGCTCGACCTGCACCGTGTCGGTGCTGGCCAGGCCGGTGCCGAGCACGACGAGCACCGCGTAGGTGCCGGCCAGCGCCATCACCGCAATGACCGCGGTGGCCGGCTCGGCGTGCTCGGCGCGATCGAAGGAGAGCGTGCGGGCGAGCGAGCCGCCGGCCCGGTACAGCAGCCACGCCGGCAGCAGGGTCAGCCCCAGCGGCGCCAGGCCGACGTCGCCGAGCGGCAACTGCAGCCGGCCGTGATGGGCCAGCAGCCAGGCCTGCGCGGCCAGCCGGACGGCGCCGCCCGCGGACGCCCCGGACGAGGAGAGCCCCCAGCCGACCAGCACCACCGCCGCCGTCACCGCGAGCCCGGCCAGCGCCGCGGCGGCCGCGGCCAGGAACGCCGCCCAGACGGTGGACGGCCGCCGCACCCGCGCGGCGCCGCGAGGGCCGGGCCTGGCCAGCGTCCCGGTGCCGTCGGTCACGACCACCGACTGTTCCATCGCGCGCGGCCGGAGACAGCCAGGCGCGCCGGGCGGGACCCGGCGCACCTGCGCTGTCGTCCTGACGCGGCTGGTGGCGGCGTTTGCGGGTGCCTCTGGTGTGTCAGGAGCAGCCTTCCAGGGCGGGTGCGCCGAGGCCTGGCGCGTCGTGGCATTCGTCGCGTGTGCGGGCGCGGGCGGTCTCATGGGACGCCGTGAGCCGCCGCGACCGGAGGGTGCGCCGCCGGTGGAGCTGAGCAGGTTCGTCGAGGCCAAGGGGCGGATGCCGGGTTGCGTCACGCCGGCCGGTTACTTGTTCGGTGGCGGGGTCTGCGGTGTGGTGG
>WNGF01003174.1_pt1 | contig 33115 bp, 31 predicted proteins | sample 5400641 | NCBI WGS metagenome assembly WNGF01 (sample SAMN13153371, study PRJNA577476) | soil metagenome | isolation source: 80 cm soil or saprolite under grassland replicate 2 | place: USA:California | collected 2016-06-15 | reverse complement strand
AAGCGGCGAAGCTCGCGGAGCAGCGCGCCAAGCTCGCCGCCGGCGAAGCCGTCCGCTGCGCCTGCTGCTTCGAGCCGATCACGTCACCCGCCGACGCAGCAGAGAAGCACGGCAGTCTCGTTCACACGGGCGACTGCGAGCAGCAATGGGGCAGCGCCTACGACGAGAGCGCCGACCAAGACGAGGAGCCCGACCGATGATCCGTCCGCCCGATCTACTAACCTCGATAACAGGCGAGACACAGATGCATCATTCGACCCATAAATGGGTCGAGATGCTATAGTCGGACGTTGTGTTGAGCGTCCCGCGAAGCTGACGCCGGGGCAGGAGGGCTACTACGAGCGCTCGGTCGCTGCGGGCCTCGACGACTACTACGCGGGCCGCGGCGAGTCGCCCGGCGTCTGGACGGGCCGCGGCGCCAGGGAGCTCGAGCTCGAGGGGCTCGTGCACGAGGGCGAACTCGGCCGGCTGATCCGCGGCAGCCACCCACACACCGAGAAGGAACTCCGCCGTCACTACCGGCCCCGGCGGATCACGGTCGAGCGGATCGACCCGTTCAGCGGCGAGCGCAGTCTCGAGGTGAAGAAGCTGGCACCGGTGGCCGGCTTCGACCTCGTCTTCAGCGTCCCCAAGAGCGTCAGCCTCCTGCACGCGCTCGGCGACGAGGAGACCCGGCGCGCGGTGAACGAGGCCCACCTGTGCGCCTGGCAGGCAGCACTCGCCTACCTCGAGGACGAGGCCTGCGTCACCCGCCGCGGCCGCAACGGCGTCTACCGCGAGCACGCCGGCGGGTTCGTCGCGGCCGCGTACCAGCACCGCACCAGCCGGGCGCAGGACCCGCACCTGCACACGCACGTGATCGTTGCGAACATGGCGAAGACGCCGAGCGACGGAAAGTGGCGGGCGCTCGACGGCGAGCCGATCCTGAAGGGCTACCGGCTTGCTGCCGGCTACCTGTACCAGGCGCAGCTGCGCGCCGAGCTAACGCACTCGCTCGGCGTCGAGTGGGAACAGCCGCGCAAGGGGATGGCCGAGCTGCGGCACGTGCCGCGCGAGGTGATCCGCGAGTTCTCGACCCGGCGAGTTCAAGTCGTCGAGGAACTCGCTCGTCAGGGCGACGGCGGCTTCTACGCCGCGCAATTGGCGGCGCACGAGACGCGCGAGCGCAAGGAGCACGTCGACCTCGCCAGGTTGCGCGACGACTGGCGCGCCCGCGCCGCCGAACTCGGGCTCGGCAGCCGCGAGCTGCGCGCGCTGCTCGGGCGCGTACGCCAGCGCGAGCTCTCCCGCGAGCAGCTGCTGCGGATCGCGCACCATTTGCTCGGGCCCGACGGCCTGACGGAGAGGCAGACCGCGTTCTCGGAGCCCGAGGTCGTGATGGCCTGGTCGCGGGCGCACACGCAGGGGGCCCCGGCCGAGCGCGTGCGCACGCTCGCCGCCCGCCTTACCCGCACCGACGGCGTCGAGCGCGTGGGCGAGCGGCCCAGCCCAGGGAGGCCCGCCCGCTACTCGACCACCGACCTCCTGAGCATCGAGCGGGCGGCGCTCGCGCTGGTCGAGCGCGGCCGCGACGCGGACGCGCCCGCGGTCAGCCCGCAGCGGCTCGACGAGATCGAGCGCGCCGACCGGATCGCCCTCTCCGCCGAGCAGGAGCGGATGGTCCGCGAGGTCGCAACGGGCGAGAACCGGGTCGTCTGTGTCGTCGGGCTGGCCGGTGCGGGCAAGACGACCGCCACCCACGCCGTCGCCCAGGTCTTCGCCCACGCCGGCGTCGAGGTCTGCGGCGCGGCCCCGTCCGGAGTCGCCGCCGAGAAGCTCCAGGACGAGACCGGCATCCCCTCCCAAACGCTGCACCGGCTGCTCGAGCACGCCCGCTGCCAGGGCGGCCTGCCCCACGCGTCCGTGCTCGTCGTCGACGAGGCCGCGATGGCGGAAACGCGCGTGCTCGCGCCCCTGCTCGAACTGGTCGAGCGAGCGCGGGGGAAGGCGATCCTGATCGGCGATCCGCAGCAGCTCCCCGCCGTCGGCGCCGGCGGCCTCTTCGCCGGCATCGTCCAACGCGAAGGCGCCGTCATCCTCGGCGAGAATCGGCGTCAGCGCGACCCGCTCGAGCAAGACGCTCTCGCCCACGTCCGCGCCGGCGTCGGCCGCGACTACCTCGCCTACGCCGAGAAGCGCGAACGGCTCGTCGTCTCCGAGAGCCCCGTCACCACGCGGGCGCGCCTGCTCGCCGACTGGTGGCACTGCGCGCGCGACGACCTTGCCGGCAACGTCATGCTCGCCCTCCGCCGCCGCGACGTCGCCGACCTCAACCAGCTCGCCCGCCAACTCATGGACACCGACGGCCGCCTCGGCAAAGACAGGCTGCGCGTTGCAGAGCGCGAGTTTGCCGCCGGCGACCGCGTCGTCTGCCTCCGCAACTCGGACGTGCTCGGCGTCAGGAACGGCACCACCGGCACGGTTCAGAGCGTCGACCGCGAGCGGCGCACGCTCACCCTCGCCACCGACCGCGGCCCCACCGTCCAACTCAGTCGCCGCTATCTCGAGACCGGGAACGTCCGGCACGCCTACGCCCTCACGGGCCACGCGGCCCAAGGACTCACCGTCGAGCGCGCCTTCGTCCTTGGCGCCGGCGAAGCACGGCTGCAGGAGTGGGGCTACGTCGCCCTCTCCCGCGCCCGCCACGAGACGCGCCTCTACGTCACCGGCACCCCGCGCGAGCACGAAAGCCACTTCCACGAGCTCGACGACCACGACCCGCTCACCCGCTTCGGCCGCGGCCTCGAAGAATCCGCGATCGAGCAACTCGCCCTCGACCAACGACCACTCCCATCCGGACCAAGGCACGAGGCGCGCCCCGAGGTCGAACGGCGCGAGCTCAGCCCGGACGAGCGGCTGCACCTCCGACTCCTCGAGCAGAAGCGCCGCGCGCTCACCAAAACGCGCGACATCGCCGAGCGCAAGCTGGCGACCGCCGAGCGCGAGCTCGCACGCAGCAGTCCACTCCGGCGCCGCCACCGCGAACAGCTGCGCGCCGAGATCGAGCTGCACCGGCACGCGATCGAGCTCGCCGGCGAGCAACTCGAGAGAACGGCGACGCTGATCGAGCAGACAAAGCTCGACACCCGCCGGCCTGAGCGGGCGCGGGAGCGGCCAGAGCGCGAGCGGACGCTGGCGCGGCATCGCGAACCGCCCGCGCCGGCACTTGACCGCTGAGCGCCGTTATCGCTCGATCACGCGTGCGCGGACGCGTTCGAGCTCGACGAGGCGGCGGAGCTGCATCAGCTGCGGGATCCGCTCTTCGTCTGCGAGCGAGGAGACCATGCGGGCGAGGTCGCCGATCGAGGCGACCGAGGGGCGGACGCCGCGCCCGAGCGGCTCGCGGGTGGCGGCGCGGCGGAGGTCGTCGTAGCCGCGTGTGCCGAGCGGCTCGGGCACGATCTTCAGCTCGCCGTGAGCGGTCTCGAGCTCGAGCATCGGCCGAGCGGCGATCGTGTCCTCGTCGAACGTCGGCTCCCGCCCGTCGGCCTCCCTGGCGTCGAGGTCGCGCAGAGCCGCGTCGAGGCGGCGCAGGTTCTCCGGGCGGGTGGAGGGGACGATGTCGAGCCCGCGCGTGATCTCCTCGGTCCCCTGGACCGTATGGAGCGCCCACGGCGGCTGCCACCCGAGGATCTTGACGTCGTCAGCGTCACCTCGGCCGACGTTCCGCTCCTGCTCGTCGAGGCGAAGCCCGGAACGGAGCTGAACGCGGTGGCGATCGTCGCCTATCTCGGCTCTCGCCGGCACGCCGTCGCCGCGCTCCGGCTGCGTGATTACAACAGGAAGACGGGCGAGATCCGCTTTCGGGAGAAGGGCGCCAAAGTGATCTGGAAGCCGATCCCCGCCGAGCTCCGGCAGATCCTCGACGCCTCGATCGCTCGTGGTGAGATTCGCGAGCCGGACGACTACCTCGTCCCGCCCGAGGGCTACCTCGTCCGCAAGGGCGACCGCGACGACCGTGTGATCTGGCGCGTCATCAAGCGAGTCGCCGACCGGAGCGGGGTGGAGGCGCACGTCCACGCGCTTCGAGCCGCGTTCGCTGTGTACTACCTCGAGCAGAACAACCGCGATACCTATGGGCTCAAGAACCTGCTCGGCCACTCCTCGATGCAGACGACGGAGGTCTACCTGCGCCGCTACGACAAGCGCGCCGCGATGCAGCCGGTTAGGAGCCTCTCCTGGGCCGGTGCCGCATCCGGCAACGCCGAGACTCCTGAATCTCCGCAAATTGCGGCAAAATGGTTGGAGTCCTCTTCAGTAGTGGGGGCGGGAGGATTCGAACCTCCGTAGGCTGAGCCGACGGGTTTACAGCCCGTTCCCTTTGGCCGCTCGGGCACACCCCCGCGAGCGAGCGGCCATTGTAGCCTTGCCGGTATGGAACGGTTCGACGCCGTTGTCGTCGGCGCGGGGCCGGCCGGATCGCTGACTGCTTACCACCTCGCGCGCGCGCACGCGCGCGTGTTACTAGTCGACAAGGCCCGGTTCCCGCGCGACAAGCCTTGCGGCGGCGGTCTGACGTACCGCGCTCTGCGCCAGCTGCCCTTCTCCGTGGAGCCCGTCGTCGAGGACGTCGTCTCGCGCGTCGAGTGTCGCCTGCAGTACCGGCGGACCTTCGAGCGCGGGGATCGGCCCGTCGCGGTGATGACGCAGCGCCGGAGGCTCGACTCCTTCCTGGTCGAGCGCGCCGTCGAGGCTGGAGCGGAGTTCCGCGACGGGTCGCGCGTCGACGTCGACAGCGACACGCAGGTTCGCGTCGCCGGTGCAGCCGTCGAGGCCGCTGCTCTCATCGGTGCCGACGGCGCGAACGGCGTCACCGCCCGCACACTCGGCCTGGCGGGGGAGATCGTCCACGGTGTCGCGCTCGAGGGGAACCTTCGCTACGGACCTGTCTCGCGCCGCCGCTACGGCGGGCGGATGGTGCTCGAGCTCGCCGTCGTTCCGGGCGGGTACGGCTGGGTCTTTCCGAAGGGCGACCACGTCAACTTCGGCGTCGGCGGCTGGGACTTCGAGGGCCCGAAGTTGCGCGGCCACCTGCGTCGCCTCTGCGAGGAGCACGGTGTCGACGTGGAGGAGCTGACCGACGTCCGCGGCCATCGCCTTCCGCTACGCAGAGCGGGCGCGCTCCTCTCCCGCGGTCGCGCCGCGCTCGTCGGCGACGCCGCCGGACTCGTCGACCCGGTTTCCGGCGACGGCATGTACGAGGCGTTCTTCAGCGCGCGGCTCGCCGCCGCCGCGGCGATCGACGTGCTGGAGGGACGCGCGGAGACGCTCGCTCCGTACCACGCCGTCGTCGCACGGGCGCTCGGCTCGGTTGCGGCGGCCGGTTGGGGGGCCAAGGTCGCGCTCGACCGCTTCCCGCGTGCGACCTTCGCCCTGATGCGCCTGCCCGTGACGTGGCGCGCGCTCGAGCAGATCGTCCTCGGGGAGGTCTCCAGCCCGAGCACGACGAAGGGCGCCGAGCGGCGGGCGATGAAGCTCGTCGAGGCGCTCGCCAGGCGCGCCGGCGACCCCGGCCGCGCGTTCAAAGCCGCCGCCGCCTAAAGAGCGGCGCCTTGCCTGCCGATGCAGGCAAGACCGCTCATGGAACTGAATCCCCTGCTTCAAAACGCCGTCGAGTTCGGCGCGAGTGACATTCACCTCAAGATCGGCCAGCCGCCGATCCTTCGCCGCGACGGCTCGCTCGCGCCGATGGAGGGTGTGCCGCCGTTCACCGAGGAGGATCTCCGCTCCGTCCTCGAGGTCGTCGCTGCGATCGCCCCGCACAAGCTGCAGGCCTTCGAGGAGACCGGCGACCTCGACATCGCCTACCAGTCCGAGGATCTCCCGCGCTTTCGTGTCAACGCGTTCCGGCAGCGCGGCGCCACGTCGTTCGCCTTCCGCGTGATCCCGAAGAACGTCCCGAGCTTCGAGCAGTTGAGCCTTCCGCCCGGCGTGCAGAAGCTCGCGGACGAGCACCGCGGCCTCGTCCTCGTCACCGGCGCCACGGGCTCGGGAAAGACGACGACGCTCGCCGCGATGATCGATTACATGAACCGGTCGCGGCAGCAGCACATCGTCACGATCGAGGACCCGATCGAGATCATCCATCCCGACCACGGCTGCATCGTCAATCAGCGCGAGGTCGGGCTCGACACCACCGACTTCATGCAGGCGCTGCGGCGCGCGCTCCGCCAGGACCCGGACGTGATCCTGATCGGCGAGCTGCGCGACGCCGAGACGGCGCAGACAGCGCTGCAGGCCGCAGAGTCCGGCCACCTCGTCCTTTCCACGCTGCACACCGTCGACGCTGCCGAGACGATCGGGCGGATGGTCGAGTTCTTCCCAGGCATCAAGCAGCCGATGATCCGCTCGATCATGGCCGGCGTCCTGAAGGGCGTCGTCAGCCAGCGGCTCCTGCCGCGCAAGGACGGCGGACGCGTCGCGGCGGTCGAGGTCATGGTCACGAACACCCGCATTGCCGACCTGATCCGCGAGAACGAGACCGAGGACATCACGGAGGCGATCGAGGAGGGCTCGTTCCACCACATGCAGTCCTTCTCGAAGGCCCTGATCGACCACGTGCTCTCCGGCGAGGTCGACCGCGAGGTCGCGGCGAACGCGGCCACCAACCGGCACGACTTCATCGTCTCGCTGGAGCAGGCGCTCAAGCGGCAGGCCGCCGAGGAGAAGGCGCGGCAGAGAGAGGCGGGCGAGGACGAGCCCGAGGACGCCCCGCAGGTCTCGAAGCTGCCCGAGCCCGAGCCCCTCCCGCAGCTCCGCGTCGCCGACGCATAGGCTGATGAAGCGCCTGGCTGCCGCAGCATGCGCGACGTTCGCGCTCGTCGCCGGAACCGCCCAGGCTCAGCCGCCGATCGGCTTTTCCGTCTCGAGCGGCCCCAGGCCGGCGGCCTCCCAGGTCGCCCTTCCTAGCGCCTCGACGCCGAACTCGCCGGGCGGAGTCTCCGTCCCGGTCTCGTTCACGACGCCGCCCGCGCAGCCGCAGCGTCTGTCCGTCGCCGAGCTCCGGCCGCTCTGGCAGCAGGCCGGAATCGCATACGGGATTCCCTGGCAAGTGCTCGCGGCGATCAACAAAATCGAGTCGAACTTCGGCCAGAACATGGGCCCCAGCTCGGCAGGCGCGATCGGCTGGATGCAGTTCATGCCGTCGACCTGGCTCCGCTGGGGGACGGATGGCGACGGTAACGGGCTCGCCGATCCCTGGACGGCGGTGGACGCGATCTACTCGGCGGCGCGCTACCTCGCCGCCGCCGGCGGGCAGACCGACATCGAGCGCGGCGTCTTCGCCTACAACCACGCCGACTGGTACGTGAAGGAGGTCCTTGACCTCGCGCACGTGTACGGCCAAGCGGGGCCCGCGGAGACCGCCGGACTCCAGCACCTCCAGGCCTCGCTGGACGCCGCCCGCACGCGTGTGGTGGCGGCCAACCAAGCGGCCGTTGCCGCCGACCTGACCGCCAGCCGTCTCCGGAAACGAGCGCAGAAGCTCCACACGAAGGCTGAAGAGATCGAGCTCCTCTCGGATCGGCTCGCCGCCGAGAAGCGCGCCGTCCTGTTCGACGGCCGCGTCCATGCCGCCGTCGTGCGCGCCGAAGCGGCGCATGCCGCGCTCGGCCAGGCGGAGGACGGCCTTCGCTCGGCCCGCCAGAGCGCCTCAGCGCCGTCTTTCGCGCCCGGCGTCGGCACCCTGATGGGCGCGCCGGCCTACTCCAGCGGCTACGTCTTCCCGGTCGGCGGCGGGCCCCAGGTCGTCTCCGTCGGCCACCACCACCACGACTACCCGGCCGCCGACATCGCCGCGCCCGACGGTTCGCCGCTCTACGCGCTCGCGGACGGCGTCGTCGAGAGCGCCTGGCAGGGAATCGACCCGCGCTGCGGCATCGGCTTCACGATGCGCGCCTTCGACGGCCAGGTCTGGACGTACTGCCACATGGCGTACCGCGAGCCGGCCGTCGAGGTGGGCGCTGCGCTCCACGCCGGCACGCCGGTCGGCCTCGTCGGCTCGACGGGTCACGCGAGCGGCCCGCACCTGCATCTCCAGCTTCAACCCGCGACCTCCTACCCGCAGAACCAGGCGTGGTTCCAGGGCTTCGCCGGTGTCGCTTTCCGGTGGCAGGATGCGGCGACGCCGCTCCGCTCGCTTCAGGCCGTGTCCGATGTTTCCCCTGCACCGACGCGGTTTTTTGCCGTCGTTGACGACCCGGCGCCGGTGATCGGCTTCACCCGCTGAGGGGATTGAGTTGAGGGGGGCTTCTGCCGATGGCCGGAACATGGCAGCTCTTGCGGCTCGCTTGCCACGCCTTGCCGTGATCGGCGGCGTTCTCCTGTTCGCATCTGCGACCCTGACCTGGGGCGCCGCGAAGCGGCTGACGGCCGTGCCGGCGGCGAAGCACACCGTGGTGGCAAAGCCGACAGTGGTCGTCCCCGACGTGACCGGCCAGGCCTTCGTCTTCGCCAAGGGAACGCTCGAGGACGCCGGCTTCGCCTGGCAGGTGAACGGGCGCGTGCACGGCTACTCCGCCAATACGGTCGCCACGCAGACCCCGACCGCAGGTACGAAGCTGATCGACACCGGCGCGCCGGTCGTGAACGTCACCTTGACGCGCGGGAAGTATCCGGAAACCGGCGAGCCGGAGGACGTCTCCCCGTACCTCAGCACCGCCGTGGCGCTCGCCAACCCGCTGCCCATCGCCGCGCCGGTCACTCCCGCCGCGCCGAAGGCCGCGAAGCCGAAGGCCGCGCCCGCCAAGAAGGCCGCGCCCGCGAAGCGACCCCCCGCCTTCGCCGTTGCAGGCGCGCCGAAGGAGCCGCTCGACGAGATTCCGCTCACGGAGCGCGCCCGTCGGCTAGACGCCTGGCTGCGCGACCACCCGCACCAGACCTCGGCGAACGTCAGCCATTTCCTGTACCAGCAGTCCTGGATCGTGACCGGGGCCAAGTTCGGCTGGTGGCACGGCGCCGAGGCTCTACGCCTGCTGATCGCTGCCGACCGCCACGCCCAGGCCGCCTGGGGCATCGGACGCAAGAGCGAGCTCGCCGCCCGCAGAGCGCTCGCGGAGGTCGAAGCGAGATCTCGGTGATCCGGGTACGTTGGCGGCAGCTGCGGCGCAGCCGAGGGGAGGGCGGGTACTCGATCGTGGAGCTCCTCACAGCCATGGCGATCATGGGCATCGTCCTGAGCGGGCTGACGACGATCTTCGTCTCCGGTTCGAAGGCCGAGCTCGACATGAACCAGCGTTTCCAGGCCCAGGCGGACGGGCGGCTCGCACTCGACAAGATCCGGCGGGAGCTTCACTGCGCCAGCACCGCGTCGAGTACCGGCTCGAGCATCACCCTGACGATGCCGACGGGCTGCAGGACCGCGAGCAACACGACCGTCACGTGGTGCACGGGCCAGGTCGGAACGAGCACGACGCGCTACGCGCTCTATCGCCACGAGGGGAGCGGCACCTGCACCAGTGGAGTGCAGTGGGCCGACTACATCACGCAGGCGTCCGTGTTCACCTTCACTCAGCAGTCCAGCTCGAGCCTGGCGAAGGTGCAGGTCAACGTGCCGGTCAACCTCACTCCCGGCAAGAAGCGGAACTACACGCTCCAGGACGACATCTACCTCCGCAACTCGACGCGCACCTGCATCTCCGGGTCGCCGTCGCCCCCATGCTGACGATGCGGGCACTCCGGCATGTCATCCGTCGGATCGCTCCTGAGAGGGGATTCGCCCTGCCGCTCGCGCTCGCGTGCACGGTCGTACTGGGCATCTCCGTCACCGCGGCGATCACGTACACCTCGTCGAACTCACGGGCGGCCTACGTCTCGAAGTCGCGGAACAACGCGTACGACCTCGCGGAGGCCGGGATCAACAACGCCCTGAACACCATCACCACCTCCTCAACCCCGAACCTCCCGACGCTGTTGCCTCAGAGGTCGCAGACCTACGACAACGGGACGGCGACCTGGTCGGGAACGCTGGACGAGTCGGACCCGAACGTGAGCTGCCCGGGCCACCTCTCCTGCTGGAACGTCACGGCCGTCGGCACCGCGCGCAACCCCACCGGCGGCGCCGACCTGAGGCGAACGCTGACGATCAAGGTGCCGCTCGACCCGATCTACGTCCAGCACCTCGTCAACGACGTCTACGACTACGTCTTCGTCTACGGGACGGGAGACCCGACGGGCTGCGACTTCAACAACTCGAACAACACCACGTTCGACTCACCGCTGTACATCCAGGGGAATCTCTGCGTCAGCAACAGCACGGCGATCACGAACGAGCTCCACGTCTGGGGAACGGCAGCCGTGAACAGCCCTGCGTCGGTCGGCCAGAAGAACGGGAACACGATCACCTACGACACCGCCGGCGTCCACATCAAGAACGGCTGCGGGACGAGCTCGTCCGGCCCGTTCACACTCGCATGCGGCGATTCGCAGAGGGTCTGGGCAAACCCATTTGACAACTCGCCGCGGACGCTGACCGCTCCGAACCTGACGACGAGCGGGACGCCGAGCAATACCGGGAACTGGGCGACCGCCTTCGACGGTGACCAGGGGACGACGCCCGACCCCTCGCACATGAACCGCAGCGTGACGGGTGCGTTCGATCTCACGCCGGCCACCGCCTACTCGTGCAAGACGACGTGGGGTGAGCTGTCGTACAATCCGAGTCAGACGCTGAACAACGTGACCTTGCCGACGCTGACGGTTCACGGCACCGTCTTCATCGACGGAAACGCGCGGATCGCCCCCAGCAACAAGCCGCTGATCCGGGTGGTGGGCGTCGGGACGATCTACGTCGCCGGCTCGATGGTGATCTCGGGGACGAACGTCTGCGAGGCGGTTTCCGGCAACAACTGCGATTGGTCGCTGCCCGGCAGCGGCCACTGGGACGTCACCCAGAATTTCGTGGCGGTCGTCGCGGGCGTCGTCGGGGGAGGCGGGCAGTCCGAGACGACGGATTCGACGATCTCGATCTCGCTCAACTCCTGCGGCTTCCAGGGCGAGCTGACCGCGGCGAACAAGACCGAGGTATCGACCGCATCGTCGACGCAGGGACCGCTCGTCCAGAGGGGAATGATCCTCAGGAACTCCCTCAGGACGTACCGATTCGGCTCGCTCTCGGACGTCCCGACGGCGACGCCGGACAACCAGATCCTCTCCGTCAAGGTCGCAACACCGACGGGCTTCAGCGGCTAAGAACAAGCCACCATCGAGGGATGGGGCGGCGCGCCCTCGGACCCGAAATGAGTCCTGAGAAAGGCGGCGATGAAGACCAGACTGCGGCTTGGCGGTGAGAGCGGGGCTTCGCGCTCGTCATTGCATTGGCGAAAACGATCGTGCTCGGCATCAGCGTCACGAGCGCGATCGTCTACACGACCTCGAACCAGCGCGGCGCGCACCTGAGCAAGGGGCGGGTCACCGCGCGCGACCTGGCTGAGGCCGGGATCAACAACGCGCTCTCGATCCTCAACAAGGCAAACGGCTTCGACCAGCACGCCTTCCCCCCGCAGCCGCCGTACCAGCCCGCTGACTGCGCGAGCCCGCCGCTCCCGCCGAGCGGTTACCTGTGACAACCCGGGTCCGTCCGGAATCGGCTCGCGGCTCGCGAACACGACCTGGGACGACGATACGACCGCGCTGAACGGGACGGGTGGCAACGGCAGCGCAGCCTCGTTCAACCTCATGCCTTCCACGAGCTACAGCTGCCACACGACCGACGCCTACGCCAAGGTCGTCGGCGCTCTCGACTGGAACGCACCCACCCACGTCCTCAGCATCCGCGGCGTCATTTACATCGACGGCAGCGCCCACATCAACAACGGCGTCACCAACTCATACCGCGGCGTCAACAGCGCCGGGACGCACCCCTCGGGCTCCGGCGGCGACGACGGCCTCGGCGGTCAGGCGACGCTCTATCTTGCGGGCAGCTTCACGATGTCCCAAGGCGGGACGGAGCTTTGCGGCTGGGACACCGTCAACGATGCCGCCGCCCTCACGAACGGCAACTGCGACTTCTCGAAGTGGACGCCGAACACCTCCATGCTGATCGTCGCCGCGCACGGATCCCCGACCAGCGCCTCGTTCGCCAACGGTGCCTGGTTCCAGGGCGGGCTCTTCCCCCAGGCGAACGTCGACGTCGGCCAGTCGTCGCAGATCGAGGGCCCGATCATCTCGAACACGCTGACCCTCGGGAACTCCGTGACGATGAAGCCGCTGCCGATTATCGAGAACCTTCCGATCGGCGCGCCGGGCAACCCGAACAGCCAGGCGAGCGTCGACTACGTGTTCGCTGGCGGATAGCCCGGGGGTACGCGTCCCTCAACTCAGGGACGCCGCGTGCCGATAGGAACCGCATGGACTTCGCCCTCGCAGGGCTGTTTCTCGCGCCCGGCCTCGCAGTCGGCAGCTTTCTGAACGTCGTCGCGGCGCGTGTGCCGCTGCGCCGCTCGATCGTCTCGCCGCCGTCGGCCTGCATGTCGTGCAGCGAGCGGATCGCGTGGTACGACAACGTCCCGCTCGTCTCCTGGGCCGTGTTGCGCGGCCGGTGCCGACACTGCGGCACCCGGATTCCGTTCGTCTATCCGGCCGTCGAGCTCCTTACGGCGCTGCTCGTCGCGGGCTGCGTGCTCGCGTTCGGCTTGAGCGCAGAGTTCGCGGTCGCGGCTGCGTTCTGCGCCGTCCTGGTCGCGGTCTCCGCGATCGACCTCGAGCACCGCATCATCCCGAACCGGATCGTCGTGCCGGCCGCCGCGGTGGCACTCGTCGCTCAGACCGCGCTCGAGCCGAGCCCGGAGTGGGCGCTCGGCGCCGTCGGCGCCTCCGGCTTCCTGTTCGCGGCTGCGCTCGCCTATCCGGCCGGAATGGGCATGGGCGACGTCAAGCTGGCGCTCCTGATGGGTGCCGTGCTCGGCCGCACCGTCTCGGTCGCGCTGATGGCCGGGATGCTCGCGGCAATGATCCCGGGGCTCTACCTCTTCGCCCGCCACGGCAAGGCCGCGCGCAAGATGGGGATCCCCTTCGGCCCGTTCCTGGCAGTCGGCTCCGTCGTCGCCCTGTTCTGGGGCCACGACCTCCTGCACGCGTACTTCTCCACGCTCCGGTAGCTCTCCACCGCTCCGGTAGCGCGTACCCCTTTCGGCGCAGAGGCACTCAGCCTTTGGGCTGTTGATGCCGATACCTCATTCGAGGGATAAACATGGACTTCGAGCGTCCTCCGAATCTGCGCACCGCCGGGTCGCCTCCGGCCGGTGCGACGTCGCAAACGGGAGCGCGCTTCGGCGACCCACCGCCGATCAACGCACTCGCTGAGCTCGTCGCAGATCTCCTGGCGTCAACCGGCCTCGTTCCGGCCGACAAGCTTGCCATGGTCCGGGGCGGTGCCGGCCAAGGCTCCTTCGCCCAGGCGCTGATCGAGCAGGACGTCGCGACGAGCGAGGGCGTGGCCCGGACGCTCGCCGCCCGCTACCAGATGCCGCTGATCGACCTCGCGCTGACCGGCGTCGACGACGAGGCAGCCAACCAGGTCCCGCTCCACGTGCTGGAGCGGATCGTCGCGATGCCGTATGCGCTGACCGACGGGACGTTGAAGATTGCGATCGCCGACCCCGGCAACATCCAGGGGATCGACGAGCTCCGGATCGCCACGCGCTATCCGCTCGAGCTCGCGATCGCAGCGCGCGAGGACATCCTCGTCGAGATCCGGCGCCTCGCGCGTGCCTCGGAGGCGTTCGGCGCGCGGGCAATGGTCGAGGAGGAGCTTGCCGCCCAGGAAGAGGAGGAGTCTGACGATCTCGAAGTCGACGACGGCATCTCCGATGCGCCGCTCGTCCGCCTCGTCAACTCCGTGATCTTCCAGGCCGCCGAGGACGGCGCCTCCGACGTCCACTTCGAGCCGCAGGAAGACTCCCTGCTCGTCCGCTTCCGCGTCGACGGCGTCCTCCAGGAGGTTCAGCGCGTTCCGAAGCGGATGATGGCCGGGGTCGTCACGCGCATGAAGGTGCTGGCGAAGCTCGACATCGCCGAGCGGCGGAAGCCGCAGGACGGCCGGATCTCACTCAACGCGGCCGCCGCGGGGCGCATGCTTGACATCCGTGTCGCCACCCTGCCGACGGTCGAGGGCGAGTCGGTGGTCATGCGTCTCCTCGACAAGTCGAAGAAGGCGCCGACGCTCGAGGAGCTGGGGATGTCGGAGGAGATGCGAGCAAGGCTCGCGGAGATCATCCGCCGCCCGACCGGCGCCCTGCTCGTCACCGGTCCGACGGGCTCCGGTAAGTCGACGACGCTCTACGCCGGGCTGACCGAGATCAACCGGCCGGAGATCAACATCATCACGGTCGAGGATCCGGTCGAGTACCGCCTCGTCGGCGTCAACCAGGTTCAGATCAACCAGCGGGCGGGACTGACGTTCGCGGCGGCGCTGCGCTCGATCCTGCGTTCCGACCCGGACGTGGTGATGGTCGGCGAGATCCGGGACGGCGAGACCGCCAAGATCTCGATCGAGGCCGCCCTCACCGGTCACCTCGTCCTCTCGACGCTGCACACGAACGATGCGCCGCAGGCGATCACGCGCCTCAACGAGATGGGCGTGGAACCGTTCCTCGTGGGCGCCGCCGTCTCCGCCGTGCTCGCGCAGCGCCTTGCCCGGAAGCTCTGCACGCACTGCTGCGAGATGTACACGCCGTCCGTGGACGAGCTCCTGAAGGCGCGCGTCTCGCCGGACATCGCCGCCGCCGCCGACGGGATGGCCTTCTACCGGAAGCGCGGCTGCCCGCGCTGCGGCCAGACCGGCTACAAGGGCCGGATCGGCATCTTCCAGCTGCTGACGATGAGCGAGCAGCTGGAGACGCTGGCCGTCACGAAGGCGACGCGCGAGGAGATCGAGCGCGCCGCGATGGAGGAAGGTATGCGCACCCTCTGGGACGACGGCCTGGCGAAGGTCGCCAGCGGCCTCACCTCGATCGAAGAGCTGACCCGCGTATCGATCTGAGTGGCTCCGCGCGAAAGCTGGCGCTTTCGCGCGGTTTCTAGGTACGCCGCTCGTCGCGGGGAAAGCGCGGGGCGGAGCCCCGCGCTTTCAGAAAACCTGGTCGGCGGCTGTCTGCGGCGTGCGGGCGGTGGCGCTTGCGTCCCCGCCCGCATAAGTCCGGCCGCCGCGTAGACCGGCTTCGCCAGCTCTACGCGGCGTCCTCAGGGGCTCGCTGTCGTAGGGAAGCTCGCTGCTCGATGCGAAATCGAGGGGCAGCATGCGTTTGGGCCTCCGTCGCGACCACGTCCAGGCGGGCGTTTGCCGCGCGAGCAACCCGCGCTGACGCGTGGTCGGGCTCTAGCCAAGCGACGTGGCCTCAGAGGTCGGGCTGGGTTCGCGCTCCTTCGCGATGCTCGCCGTTGCGGATCCTCAAGCGCGTGGCCAACCGGCGGATGTCGTCTCCCAGCCGGTGAAGCTCCTCTTCGTCCACTGGATCGGCCAAGCGCATGCTTCCCAGCCTCCGCCTGAGGTCGTCGAGCTCTTCCGCGAGCGCCAGCGGCCTCGGTGGCCGCGGTTCCGTCTCGTTCACTGTTGCCTCCCGTCTCTCGGGAAGAAAGACTCAATAGAGCGGCAAAACCTGCGCGTAACCCGCGAGACTCTTTCCGCGTTGAAACACATATGCGGGGGCGGGGCCTACTTCGGCATGCCTGTTCAGCCGTGCTCGCGGCGGACTCGCGGTCGGCGTCGCATCGGCGTGCGGCGCCTCCCATGACGACGGCTCCTGCAGGTGGGGCGCCTCGTCGATCACGGCTCAGTTCGTCGACGGCAAGCTCGTGCAGAGCGAGCCCGTGACGACCGGCTGCGTCCCGGGCTGACGGGCGCCTCGCGAAAACCGTTTGTGGCTCTGAGCCACAAATCGTCCTGAGGAGCCGCGTCGGCGTCCGGCCGAGCCGCTGTTCAAGCGGTGTGGATGACTTAGTGGCTCTGAGCCACTAAGTCGTCAGGGTGCGCCTACTGGGCGTGCACGTCGCAGCCGAGGACCATCAGGGCCTCGACGGCCTGCGTCACGAAGGCGGTTGCCTCGTGGGCGTTCGCGAAGGTGTACGGGCCCGGGCGCTCCGGGGCTGCCGTCCGCGCGCCCTGCGGATAGACCTCCGCCTCGACGACGCACGAATCGCCGTGGTCGACGGCGCGGAGAATGGCGACCGACCGGCCGTCTTTACGCGCGTGCCGGATGAAGAGCTCGCGCCCGGCGCTCGGTGCAGCGGCGCTCACGTCCCGGTGGCGGCGTTCTGGGCTGCCTGGGCGACGGTCTCCTTGTCGGCGAAACCGTCGAGGCGGCCGGCGAGGTGCGCAGGCCGCGTGAACACGAGCACCGCCGGATCCGGAAGGAGGCCGAACTGCTCGGTCAGCTTGCCGACTTCGGCCTGGCTGAGGACGTTCAGGCCGACGAAGCCGACGCCGGCGAGCGCGGCGCCTGCGCGCGCCTCAGCGAACGCGATGCCGTCGACCTCGGCCTGCGGGTTGTAGATCACGGCGACGACAGTCCGGTTGACGGCGAGGCTCCGGGCGAGGGAGAGGGGGAGGCCCGCCGCCAGGGCCGGCGAGACCTGCTTCGCGACCGGTGCCGGCTTGACCGGCGCCGCGTGGGTGTTCGGTGCCGACGCGGCCTTTGCCTTCGCAGCGACGGCCTTGTGCGTCGTCGCCGTAGCCGTCGGGTTCTTCGCCCGGGCCGACGCGCGCGAGGCAACGTCCTTCGCGCGCAGCACGGCCGAATTCTGGGACGGCACGACCGCGGTGGCCGAGCCGGAACCGCCGCCCATGAAGCGCATCGCCCCGCCGAGGCTGACGGCGAGGAGCAGTCCAATCAAGGCGACGATTCGAATCTGGGGGCTGACAGTCAGGGCCATGTTCCTCCTATCGGCATTCGCGGGATCCCGCTTTACATACGGAAAAGGAAAGAGAAAGGGCGCGGTCTCCCGCGCCCTTTCTCGACCAGCAGGAGCTGGGTGTTACGGACCGCAGTTGGCCACGACGAAGCTCGCGTCCGGAAGGACGCTGATCTTGCCGGCCGGCCCGTGCTTGTAGCCCGTGAAGCCGCCCTTGCTCGTGTAGGCGCAGTAGTCGAGCGCCGTGAGCCCGGTGATGTTGTAGACGCCGGCCGTGTCGTCGATCGCCTGGTCGTAGTTCGTCTTGAGGGTCGTCGGGGTCATGCCCTGATAGCCCTTCGTGGCGGGAAGCGTGTCGACGTCGGCCGCGGTGCCGTCGTTGTCGGCGTTCCACGACTCGATGCTCGGGACGAGCGAGCGGATGTTGGCCTGGACAGCCGACTTGTTCGCGCGATCCTTGAACGACAGGTACGACGGAATCGCGATGGCAAGCAGGATGCCGATGATGATGATGACAACGAGAAGCTCGATGAGGGTGAAGCCGCTTTCCTCACCGGCGAGTCGCTGCCGAACCTTCGTGGACAAACGAGACATGCAGAAGCTCCTTCCATAGGGACGAACGGAGTGGCCGGACAGACATCGGTGCATCCCCCACCGCGGGTGACCCTCGTTCGAGTGATTTGCCATTTGCAAAACAGCGGGCCACGCAGGAGGTAAAGGAACGCGCGCGGCCTGCCGATAGCTCGATCGAGTTATGGCTGCGGCACTCACCTATTCGATCGACGATCTGCTCGAGCAGATGGTCGCGCGCAAGGCGTCCGACCTGCACATCAGCGTGGGCTCGCCACCTGCTATCCGCGTGCGTGGAGAGGTGGAGCGCCTCGACGACTACGACCCGCTGACGGACGAGGACACGCAGCAGCTTCTCTACCGGATCCTCTCGAGCGAGCAGCAGAAGCAGCTCGAGATCAAGCGCCAGCTCGACTTCTCACACTCCGTCCCCGGCCTCGCGCGCTTCCGCGTCAACGTCTACTTCCAGAAGGAGACCGTCGGCGCGGCGTTCCGGATGATCCCGGACGAGCTGAAGACGCTCGAGGAGCTCGGTATCCCGCCGACGCTGCACCAGCTCGCGGAGAAGCCGCGCGGGATCGTCCTCATCACCGGGCCGACCGGCTCGGGTAAGTCGACGACCCTCGCTGCGCTGATCGACGAGATCAACCGGAACCGGGCAGAGCACATCCTCACGATCGAGGACCCGATCGAGTTCCTGCACCGGCACAAGAAGTGCATCGTCAACCAGCGCGAGATCGGCCCTGACGCGACGACGTTCGCCGAGGCCCTTCGCGCCGCGCTCCGCCAGGACCCGGACGTGATCCTCGTCGGCGAGATGCGCGACCTCGAGACGATCTCGACGGCGCTGACCGCCGCCGAGACCGGCCATCTCGTCTTCGGGACGCTGCACACGCAGAGCGCGCCCTCGACGATCGACCGAATCATCGACGTCTTCCCGCCCGAGCAGCAGGAGCAGGTGCGGATCATGATCGCCAACTCGCTCCAGGGCGTCGTCACGCAGACACTGATCCCGACCGCGGACGGCGTCGGCCGCGTTCCGGCGCTCGAGGTGCTGCTTCCCGACGACGCCGTCCGGAATCTGATCCGGCAGGGGAAGGTCGAGCAGATCTACTCCGTCATGCAGACCAACACGTCGCGGGGGATGCAGACGATGGAGCAGGCGCTCGCCGACCTCTACCAGCGCAACGTCGTCAAGCTCGAGGACGCGCTCTCGCGCTCGAGCCGCCCGGCGCAGCTGATCGGCTTGCTCGAGCGGGCAGGTGTCCCCGTCAATCTGCCGGGTGAGGAGCCGCCGCCGTTGGCCGCGGGCCTCCGCGTGGCCGGGAGCTAGCGATGGGCGAATCGATCTGGAAGAAGGAGATCTCGTTCGGGCGCAAGCCGAAGGAATCCACGGAAGCGCAGCAGCCCAAGACCGCGGAGACCGCGGCCGCGCCGAGCGAGCAGCCGGTTTCCGTCTGGAAGAAGGAGATCTCGTTCGGCCGCAAGAAGGAGCCGAAGCAGCCGAAGGCGCCGAAGGAGAAGGCGGAGAAGCCCGTCAAGGCTGAGGGCGAGTCCACCTCGGTCTGGAAGAAGGAGATCTCGTTCGGCCGCAAGAAGGCGCCGAAGGCGCCGGAGCAGGTCGTCGCCGAAGAGGCTGCCGTGGTGCCGGAGCCCGAGCCCGTGGCGGCGCCGGAGCCTGAGCTGGAGCTCGGACCGGTACCCGACGCGATCGCACACGTGCTTGCTCCCGTGAGTCCCGAGCCGGCGGCGGTCGAGCCCGACTACGAATTCCTTGCGCCCGAGCCCGAGCCTGTCGTCGCGGTCGATTCAGAGCCGGAGCCGATTGTCCCGATCGAGGCGTGGGAGGCTGCGCCGGAGGTTCCCCCCGCTCCCGAGCCCGCACCGCCCGTGGTGCTCCACCTGGAGCCGTCGCCCGAGCCGGAACCGATCGCGGCCGAGGTCTCAGCGGCCCCCGTCGTCGTCCATCCTCCGGTCCCCGAGGCCGAGCTTCCGCCCGTCGCGTCCGAGAAAGTGCCGTTCTGGAAGAAGGACCTCTCCTTCGGCGGCGGCAAGCCGAAGCAGCCGAAGGAGAAGAAGCCGAAGGCCGAGAAGGCGTCCAAGCAGCCGAAGGAGAAGAGAGCGAAGGCGCCGAAGCAGCCGCGCCGGCTGCGCGCGCCGAAGATCGAGAAGTCGGGTGGCAAGGGCGCGAAGCGTCTGGTCGGCCTGAAGGTCGGCGCGTCGCAGCTCGCCGCCGCCCGCGTGTCGAACAACGGCGTCGCGGAGTTGCTCCAGGTCGCGCGTGAGCCGCTCAACCCCGGCATCGTCGTCGGCGGCGAGCTCCGCGAGCCGGACGCGCTCGCCGAGGCGCTGAAGGAGTTCTTCAAGAAGAACCGGCTGCCGACGAAGGGCGTCCGTCTCGGCATTGCCAACAACCGCATCGGCGTGCGTACCTTCGAGATCGAGGGCATCGACGACCCGAAGCAGCTCGACAACGCGATCAAGTTCCGAGCGCAGGAAACGCTGCCGATCCCGATCGAGGACGCCGTCCTCGATTACCAGATCCTGGGTGAGGAGGCCGGCGAGAACGGCCAGCGAATCCAGAAGGTCCTGCTCGTCGTCGCCTATCGCGACCTGGTCGACCGCTACGTGGACGCGTGCCGGAAGGCCGGGATCACGCTGGCCGGGATCGATCTCGAGGCGTTCGCGCTCCTGCGCGCGCTGCAGGCCCCCCAGGCCGGCGCCGACGGCGACGCCCAGGCCGCGCTCGTTGCGGTCGCCATCGGCCACGAGCGGTCCACGTTCGCGGTCTCGGACGGCCGGATTTGCGAGTTCACGCGTGTTCTCGAGTGGGGCGGCTCAGCGCTCAACATCGCGCTCGCGCGCACGCTCGACGCGGCCCCGTCCGAGGTCGAGGAGATCAAGCGCGACCTGCCGCTGACGACCGAGACGGTGCCCGACGGCCTCACTCCGGAGCGGGCGGCTCAGGCGCGGGACGCGATGCGTCGAGCGATCCAGGTGTTCGCGCGCGAACTCGTGTCCTCGCTCCAGTTCTACCAGAACCAGCCCGGCTCCCTGGGCATCGGCGAGATCGTCCTCAGCGGCGGCACGGCTCACCTCGTCGGGCTCGCCGAGGAGCTCGAGCGGCTGATCGGCGTACGTGTTCGCGTCGGCGATCCGCTCGCGCGCATGAAGGTCTCGAAGAAGGTTGGCGACCCGGAGCAGGTGGGGTCGCTGGCGGTCGCCATCGGACTCGGGATCGAGGACTAGGCCAGAGCGATGCGTGCCGTCAATCTTCTCCCGCGCGACCAGGCCCCGAAGTCTCGGGTCAAGAAAGAGCAGCTCCCGTTCGTCGTCGGCGGCTGCGTCGGGCTGGTCGTGACCGCAATCCTCGCGTCGCAATATCTGGGCCAGAGCGGCAAGGTTGTAGCCGAGCGGCAGGCGCTGACCGACCTCAAGGCGCAACTCGCGGCGCTCCCGGCACCGCCGCCGGGGCCCACGGCCGAGCAGACGAAGCTTGCGTCCGAGCAGAGCACTCGCCTGACCGCGCTGGAGACTGCGCTGAAGACCCGTGTGGCGTGGGACCGCGTGCTCCGCGAGTTCTCACTCGTCCTGCCCGAGGACGTCTGGCTCTCGACCCTCAACCTCAGATCGCCGGTCTCGCCGGCGACGGGTCAGGCACCGCAGACGTCGGGTACACCGACCGGGATCACGATCGAGGGCAGCACGTACTCGCATGACGCCGTCGCCCGCCTGCTCTCGCGCCTCGCAACCGTGCCCGACCTGACGAACGTCCAGCTCGTCAGCTCCTCGTCCACGACCGTCGGCGGGCAGGACGTCGTCCACTTCCAGATCGCGGCCGACATCCGCGACCCCGACCAGAAGGCGTCAACGTGAAGAAGGGCGAGGGCAAGAAGCTGACCCCACCGGTGCTGATCGCGCTGACGGTCGTCGGCGTGCTCGTCTTCGGCCTGGCCACGTGGTTCGCGCTCGTTCGCCCACAGGGCGGCAAGATCAAGCAGCTCAAGGCCGATCAGGCGGAGATCCAGCAGCAGATCGACGACATCCGCGCGAAGACGGCGAGCGCACGCCAGGCGCCGAAGATCCATTACGCGGACGTCTATCGGCTCGCGAAAGCGATGCCGGACGACACGGACATGCCGGATCTCGTCCTCGAGCTCGGGCAGCTGGCGCGTGATACGGGCATCCAGTTCGACTCCATCTCGCCCGCTCCACCTGCCAGCCTCGGCGGCTACACGGTCGTTCCGATCACGGTCAAATTCAACGGGAACTTCTTCAACCTGGCGGACTTCCTCTACCGGCTGCGGACGCTCGTCGACGTGCACAACTCGCGCCTCGACGCGACCGGACGCCTGTTCAGCGTCGACACGCTCACCTTCTCGGAGGCGCCCCAGCGGTTCCCGATGATCCAGGCGCAGCTCCTGATCGATGCGTTCGTCTACGGGAACGCGGTTCCCGGCGCGGCAGCCGGCGCCGCACCGGCGACGGGCGCAACGGACACCACTTCGACGAGCACGACCTCCACGGACACGACCTCGACGACAACTACGACCTCGACGGAGCCGACAGCGAGCGCGTCGGCGGCGGGAGCGCCTTGATGACCAAGAAGAAGCGGCAGGACGCCCTCAAGGCGAAGGAGAAGAAGCAGAGGATGATCGCCATCGGCGGCGGCGTGATCCTCGTACTGCTACTCGCCATCCAGGTCCCGCGCGTGATGAAGCAGATGAACCGTGGTAAGGGCGGTCCGGCGGCGGTGCCGCAGACCGCCTCGACGCCGACGGGTTCGACCGCGCCGACCCTTGAAGCACCGACGACGCAGCGTGGGCAGGAGACTGCGACCGGCTCGTCCGGATCCACTGGTTCCGGCGCTTCGTCTGGGCTGATCACGAGCTCGTCCAATCCGGCGACGCAAGGGCAGCTGGCTTCCTTCAGCCGTTTCGAGAGCAAGGATCCGTTCTCGCAACAGGTCAGCGCGGACGGATCGGCCTCCCCGTCGACCCGCGGGACGGGATCGACGTCCGGTTCGAGTTCGACGGGAACGACCGGCGGTTCGGGCTCGACCGGGACGGGCACGCAGCCCGCTCCCGGCAGCGCCGTCATCTCCGTGAACGGGACGCTGATGTCGGTCACCGTCGGATCGGACTTCCCGCAGCCGACGACGGCCGCGCCGAGCGCGACGCCGCTCTTCCATCTCGTCTCGCTCACAACCACGACCGCGAAGATCGCGATCGCCGGCGGCTCCTATACGAGCGGGGCGGCCACCGTCACGCTCCGCGTCAACAAGCCGGTGACGCTGATGAACACGGCGGATGGGTCGCGCTTCAACCTGATCCTGAAGGCGCAGGGCACCGCGGTGCCCGGTGACACCGGCACGAGCACCACGCCGACGGTCACGCTTCCGGCGCCCTCGCCTTAAAGGCCTGCGGGCGATCGCCGAGTGACAGGCGGTAGTCGGCACGGGCGCTTCGCCTTCTATTTGTGGTCGCTCCTGGGCTGCCCCGTCGTAGGTTGGGCGATCGCGGTCTTCGGCACTCATGGCGACGGCGGCGCGGAGAAATTCGTCTTCTTGTTTATCGGGCTGCCCGCTCTGTTGTCAGCAGCCGCGGCTCGAAGGATGGGGAGAGCGACAGCTGAGGCGGCTGGGGGAGCCCTGGCCGCCGCGGCGCTCGGTGGGGCCGCGTGGGTTTTAACGGTGCTCTGGCTCGCCTCGCAAGGCGTGTTCGACTAAAAGTGGCGGAACAAGCTCGAGGACCGGGAGGTCCTGCTACTGCCCGGTCGACGCGTCGAACGTCGACGTCAGGCGCGCCAGGTACTTGCTCGTCTGCGACGCGTCCCGAACCACCACGGTGATGACCTTGAGCTTCTGCCCGCCGGCCGGCTGGTCGTAGTAGAGGTACGTGTCGAGGCGATACGAGTTGTTGTCCGCGCCAGTGACCGTCCGGCTCGGATCGCACGCGATCGGAACCGGCGACCCAGCGCAGACGCCGCCCGTGATCGGAGGCACCAACTCTTTCGGCGATGGGATCGGCGCCTGCATGTTGCTCTGGTAGACGGAGTCCGCGGTCCAGGTCGCGTCGGCGACCGCGTTGTTCCATTCGGTGGTGTCCTGGACGATCGCGGTGTACTTCAGCCCGCGGAAGAGCTCCATCTGGGTGTCCGCGAGCGTGGCCGCGTTCGAGACCTTGCTGGCTCGGCCGAGCGCGACGGCCCCGGAATTGAACGTAGCCACGAGCGCGAGGATGCCGATGTTCAGCATCACCATCGCCATCAGCAGCTCGATCAGGCCGAAGCCGGCCTCTTTACGCAGGCGCGCCCGCACGTGACGTGTATCGGCAGCCTGCGGGCATCCCTCAAGCGAGGCAATCCCCCGGCCGATACCTCCTGAGGATGGCGGCCTTTGCCTACTCGGCGATCAATGCCCAGGGCGTCGAGCTCTCGGGCGAGCTTCACGCTCCCGACCTTTCGGGAGCGCGTGAGCAGCTGCGTCTCCGCGGCCTGCTTGCGAACAACCTGAAGGAGATGCCGGCGAGCGGGGAGGAAGGCGCGCGCACGGTCTTCAAGAAGATCAAGCCGAAGACCCTTCAGATCTTCTCGCGCCAGTTCGCGACGATGATCGAGGCGGGGCTGAATGTCGTCGCCGCCCTCGTGATCCTCGAGGCGCAGACGGAGGACCAGTACTTCGCCAGCGTCGTGCGCGAGCTGCGCGCCGACGTCGAGGGCGGCCTGCTGCTCTCGCAGGCGATGGCCCGCCACCCAAAGGTCTTCGATCGCCTCTTCGTCTCCATGGTCGAGGCGGGCGAGGCGGCCGGAATCCTCGACACGGTGCTGGACCGCGTCGCCTTCCAGATCGAGAAGGCGACCCAGATCAAGCGCCGCGTCAAGGGCGCAATGCTCTACCCGACGATGGTGCTGATCTTCGCCACCCTCGTCCTGACCGGGATGCTGATGTTCCTCGTTCCGGTCTTCGTGAAGATCTTCAAGGACCTCGGCGGCCAGCTGCCGACGCTGACGCAGTACGTCGTCACCGTCTCGGATCTCCTTCGGTACCACTGGTACATCATCTTCCCCGCCGTCATCGGCCTCATCTTCGGCATCCGGAAATACAAGAAGACCGAGCCGGGTCGCCAGCTCTGGGACCGGATCAAGCTGAAAATCCCGATGAAGATCGGCGACGTCGTCCTCAAGGTGACGATGGCGCGCTTCTCGCGGACGCTGTCGACGCTCGTCGCCGCAGGCGTGGACATCATCAAGGCCCTCGAGATCACCGGGCACACCTCGGGCAACTGGGTGGTCGAGGACGCGCTCGCGACCGTGCGCGCGAGGGTGCACGAGGGTGTCCCGATCGCGCAGCCGCTCGTCGAGAACGAGATCTTCCCGCCCATGGTCAGCCAGATGGTCAAGATCGGCGAGGAGACGGGTGAGCTCGAGAAGATGCTCTCGAAGATCGCCGACTTCTACGAGGACGAGGTGGATGCGGCGATCTCGACGCTCACGTCGATCATCGAGCCGCTGATGATGATCGCGGTCGGAATGATGGTCGGCGTGATCATCATCTCGATGTACCTCCCGATGTTCAAGATGCTCACGCTCGTCAAGTAGGCGCCCGGGCGTCCTGCCGCCGGAAGACTCTAGGACTACCGCACCAGCACACGCCCCAGAGCAGCTTGTCGGACCCGGCCCGAGAAGACCGCGAGCGTCATCCCCTCATCGTGCCGGAGCGGGCAGCGCTGCGGCGAATCGGGCAAGATCCTGACCGTACCGCCGCTGCTACACTCGCCCGGCCCGGCGGCGTAGCTCAGGTGGTTAGAGCGCTGCACTCATAATGCAGAGGTCGGTGGTTCGAGCCCACCCGCCGCTACCTCGCCGTACCGGAGAACGACAAGGAAAACCTGACCTATGGCCACTGGAGTAAGAGTTGCGATCACGCTCGCCTGCACCGAGTGCAAGCGGCGCAACTACCAAACTCAGAAGTCGAAGCGGAACTCGCCCGACCGGGTCGAGTTCAAGAAGTACTGCCGCTGGTGTGGCCGCCACACCGCGCACAGGGAGACGCGCTAGCGTGGCCCGCCAGACGCGTTCCCAGCGTCGCGCCAGGCGCGAGGCGCAGCAGGCCTCGGGGCAGGCGGCTCTCGCCGGCGGTCCTCCTGCAGCGCCGCCCCGTCGACCGACCGCGCGGGGCGGGGCACAGCCGCAGCCGCGCCGGGAGCCGTCCGAGCGGCACATCCCCGGGAGCGGTGCCAAGAACTTCGTCGCCGAGTCCTGGGGTGAGCTCAAGAAGGTCGAGTGGCCGGGCCAGAAGCAGTTGATCCAGGGCGTCGTCGTCGTCCTCGTCGCCTGCGTCGTCGTCGGCGTCTACCTGTACGGCGCGGATCTCGTCTTCAAGCGCGTCGTCGAAAACGTCTTCCTGAGGTAACGGATGTTCCGCTGGTACGTGATCAACACCTACTCCGGGCACGAGAACAAGGTGAAGACCAATCTCGAGCACCGGATCATGTCCATGAACCAGGCCCCACGGTTCCGCCGGGTCGTCGTCCCGACCGAGCAGGTGATCGAGACGAAGGAGGGCCAGAAGGTCCAGATCGAGAAGCGTGTCCTTCCCGGCTACGTGCTCGTGAACATGGACATGACCGACGAGGCGTGGACCGTCGTGAAGAACACGCCCGGCGTGACCGGCTTCGTCGGCGCCGGCGCGAAGCCCGTCCCGCTCGCGCAGAGCGAGGTCGACCGGATCCTGCACACCGGCCGAGGCGACGGCGAGCGCCCGCGCGCGCAGGTGGAGTTCTCCCTCGGCGAGTCGGTGAAGGTAACCTCCGGCCCGCTCTCCGACTTCGACGGCGAGGTCGTCGACGTCAACGCTGACCAGCAGAAGCTGAAGGTGCTCGTCGACATCTTCGAGCGCCAGGTTCCGGTCGAGCTCACGTTCGACCAGGTGAAGAAGATCGACTGACATGGCCAAGAAAGTTCTGACACTGATCAAGCTCCAGATCCCCGGCGGGCAGGCGAACCCGGCGCCGCCGGTCGGCCCGGCGCTCGGCCAGCACGGGGTCAACATCATGGAGTTCTGCAAGGCCTTCAACGCACAGACGGCGCAGGAGAACGGCCGCATCATCCCGGTCGAGATCACGGTCTTCGAAGACCGCTCCTTCACGTTCATCACGAAGACGCCGCCGGCCGCCGTCCTGATCAAGGAGGCGCTGCGCGTCGAGAAGGGTTCCGGAGAGCCGAACCGGGAGAAGGTAGGCCGGCTCACTCGCGAGCAGGTGCGCCAGATCGCGGAGACGAAGATGCCGGACCTGAACGCGCGAGACATCGACCAGGCGATGCGGATCATTGCCGGGACGGCTCAGTCGATGGGAGTCGAGACGGACGTGTTGCGATGAGGCACGGCAAGAGCTACCGGAACGCGCGTGCCCAGATCGACCGCGAGCGGACGTACAGCCCGGTCGAGGCGATTCGCATGCTCAAGGGCTTCGACGGCAAGAAGTTCGACGAGACCGTCGAGGTCCACTTCCGTCTGGGCTTGAACGTCCGCCATGCCGACGAGCAGCTGCGCGGGACGCTGATGCTCCCGCACGGCACCGGCAAGGAGGCGCGCGTCGCCGTCTTCGCCGAAGGTGAGAAGGCAAAGGAGGCCGAGGAGGCCGGCGCCGATATTGTCGGCTCGGCCGATCTCGCCAAGCGCGTCGAGGAGGGCTTCACAGACTTCGACGTCGCGATCGCAACGCCGGACCAGATGGGCAACGTCGGCAAGCTCGGGCGCATCCTCGGCCCGCGCGGACTGATGCCGAACCCGAAGACCGGCACCGTGACGATGGACGTGGCCAAGGCGGTGCGCGACGCGAAGGCCGGCAAGCTCGAGTACCGCACCGACCGCGGCGCCAACGTCCATGTGGCGATCGGTAAGAAGAGCTTCGACGAGCGCCAGCTCGTCGAGAACTACGCGGCCCTCTTGGACGAGATCGTGCGCGCGAAACCGGCTGCGGCGAAGGGTCGTTACATCCAGCAGATCACGCTCGCGACTACCATGGGCCCCGGGATCCACGTGGATCCGGCAAGGACAAGAGGCATCCTGGAGGAGTTGGAGGAGGCACCGCAGGAAGAAGCAGTCCCCGCGTAAAACAACGCCCGTCGCCTGAGACAGGAGGCCGCCGTCAGGCAGAAGTCCTCCCGAGGCGGATCGGAGAGCGAGGTATTCGACCTCCTTCTACGAGCCCGCCTGCGTGCGGGCTCGAATCGTTCAGAGGAGGTGAATCGGTGAAGAAAGAGGAGAAGGAGCGCGTCGTCGCGGAGCTGACGGAGCGGCTGCGGACGACCGAGACGCTGATCGTCGCCGACTACCGCGGGCTGACGATGACGCAGATCGACAATCTGCGCGGCAGGCTGCTCGAGCACGGGGCGCGCTTCGCGGTCGTGAAGAACACGCTCACCCGCCGCGCGGCCGAGGCCGCAGGGGCGGATGCGCTGCTCGCCCTGCTCGACGGACCGACCGCGATCGCGTTCCTCGAGTCGGACGGCGACCCGGTCGCCGTCGCCAAGGCGCTCTCGGATGCCGCGCGCGAGACGCGCGTGCTCGCGGTGCGCGGCGGCATCCTCGAGGGGCGGCCGATGGAGCCGACGGAGGTCGAGTCGCTGGCCAAGCTGCCGCCGCTGGACGTGCTCCGCGGCCAGGTGCTGGGCGCGGTGACGGCACCGCTGATGACGATCGTGGGGCTCTTCACTGCCCCGCTGCAGGACCTCTACGGCCTGCTGGACGCCCGGATCGAGCAGCTGCGCGACCAGGGAGACACGTCCGAAGCAGAGGCGGCCGGCCCGGCCGACGAAGGAGTTAGTGGCTCAGAGCCACAAACCGAGGCGCCGGCGGAGGAACCCGCTGCCGAAGCCGAGCCGGCGCCGGCCGAAGACGCTAGTGGCTCAGAGCCACAAAGTGAGACAGAGCCGGAAGAGACAACCCAGGAAGAGGCAACCCAGGAAGAGGCAACCGAACCGGAAACCCAGACAGAAGAGGAGGAGCAGTAGATGGCTGCCAGCGCAGTCGACAAGGTGTTCGACGAGCTCGGGAAGATGTCCGTCCTCGACCTCGTCGAGCTCAAGAAGAAGATCGAGGACGAGTGGGGCATCACCGCCGCCGCTCCGGTCGCGGTCGCGGCTCCGGGCGCTCCGGCGGCCGGTGACGGCGCCGCCGCCGAGGAGGAGAAGACCTCGTTCGACGTCGTCCTCAACGCGGCCGGCGGCCAGAAGATCCAGGTGATCAAGGTCGTCCGCGCGATCACGGGCCTTGGCCTGAAGGAGGCGAAGGATCTCGTCGATTCGGCGCCGAAGCCGGTCAAGGAGGGCGTCGCCGAGGACGAGGCGAACTCGATCAAGGCGCAGCTCGAGGAAGCAGGCGCCACGGTCGAGGTCACCTAACCTTCACCCCATCGGGGGAGGTTCCGAGGGCCGCGGAAACGCGGCCCTCACTCTTTGGAGGGAACTTTTCGAGCAGGACGCACGGCGTGCCGATGCGGAGGATCAGATAGGCATCACGCCGACCCCCTCAGGAGGCATCTCACACTATGAAGCGCATCGTCCTGCTCCTCGCCGTCTTCGCCCTCGGGCTCTCGGCCGCCTCGTTCGCGGTCGCCAAGCCGCCGCCCGGCAAGGGCAAGGACAAGACCGCGCCGACGTCGACCACGGTCAGCGACCCGGCCAACTGCCATCCGCAAGTCTCGGTCATCCTCAAGGGCGACTTCGTCTCCGGCGGTGGCGGCTCGTTCACGATGGACGTGAAGCAGTCGAACTTCCATGGCCGCGACCTCGTCGGCAAGCCGCTGACGCTGAAGGTCGACGACAAGACCAGCTTCAAGCGGAACGGCCCGGCCGAGTTCGCCGACTTCAAGGCGGGCGACCGGCTGAACGTCCAGGCCCGCGCGTGCAAGGCGAAGAAGAATGCACCGACGGCTCCGAACGCGGCCCCGCCGGCTCTGCTGGCGAAGCGCGTGACCGGTCATCCGGCCAAGAACGACTCCGACTCGGAATCCGAAGCGGGGACGACCACGACGACGCCCTAACCGGGCTAGTCCTCTCACCGGCCAGGGCGCCTGCGGGCGCCCTGGCCATTTTTGGCTGAAGGCGCTACACTGGCGCCAGCAAACGGCGGATTCCGCAGGGGTACCCTTGCGCGGAAGCGGGGGTTTTCGGTACCTTTACGGGTCGCGCCGCTTTTTGCTGTCCACGCTTCGTCCGCCCGCCGTACCAGTTCTTACCGCATCTCTTAAGGGAGGCTTCATCTCTTGACCAGCAGGGTCGCTGCGCCTAGCGCGCGCACGAGTTTCTCTCGCCTCAAGCACGTTCTCGACCTTCCCAACCTCATCGACATCCAGAAGGCCTCGTTCCAGTGGTTCCTGGACGAGGGTCTTCGCGAGACGATCGACGACATCTCGCCGATCGAGGACTACACCGGCACGCTCGCCGTCGAGTTCGGCGCGTACAAGTTCGGTGAGCCCGCGGCCTCGATCCGCGAGTGCCGCGAGAAGGACCTGACCTACCAGGCTCCGCTCTCGATGACGGTCCGCTTCGTCAACAAGGAGACGGGCGAGATCCGCGAGCAGACGGTCTTCATGGGGGACTTCCCGATGATGACCGAGTGGGGCACGTTCATCATCAACGGTACCGAGCGCGTCATCGTCACGCAGCTCGTCCGCAGCCCGGGCGCCTACCTGATGGAGCCCAAGGACGCCACGAAGCAGGTCTTCACGGCGAACCTGATGCCGAGCCGCGGCTCATGGCTCGAGCTCGAGATCGACAAGAAGGGCGTCGTCTACGCCCGCATCGACCGGAAGCGGAAGCTCCCGATCACGACCCTGCTCCGGGCCCTCCCGGACGAGGACCCGTCCACCGGCTTCAAGCTCGACACCTCGTCGAACGAGGCGATCCTGAAGCTGTTCGACAACTCGGTCTACATCCTGAACACCCTCGACAAGGACCCCTCCACGCGCGAGGAGGAGGCCCTGATCGAGGTGTTCAAGAAGCAGCGTCCCGGCGAGCCCCCGACACTGGACAACGCACGCAACCTGCTGCGGGCGCTCTTCTTCGACCCCAAGCGCTATGACCTGACGAAGGTCGGCCGCTACAAGCTGAACCAGCGGCTCGGCGTCGACGTGCCCGAGGACACCCGTGTCCTGACGACCGAGGACATCCTCTCGCTCGTCAAGCGCCTCGTCGACATGCCGACGCGGCTCGGCGTCGACCCGGAGTCGAAGGACTACGCGGCCGACGCGATCGTCCTCAACCGTGATCCGATCCGCGCCGAGCTCGACGAGTACGAGCACTTCGGCAACCGCCGGCTTCGCACCGTCGGCGAGCTGATCCAGGAGGCGTTCCGGGTCGGTCTTTACCGGATGGAGCGCGTCGTCCGCGAGCGGATGACGACGGAGGACGTCGACACGATCACACCGCAGACGATCATCAACATCCGGCCTGTGGTCGCGGCGCTGAAGGAATTCTTCGGCTCCTCCCAGCTCTCGCAGTTCATGGACCAGACGAACTCGCTCGCCGGCCTGACCCACCGCCGGCGCCTCTCGGCGCTCGGCGCGGGCGGCCTCACGCGCGAGCGCGCGCCGATCGAAGTGCGCGACGTCCACCCGACCCACTACGGCCGCATGTGCCCGATCGAGACGCCGGAAGGCCCGAACATCGGCCTGATCGGCTCGCTCGCATCGATGGCGACCGTCTCCGAGTTCGGCTTCATCCAGACGCCCTATCGCAAGGTCGCGGGCGGCAAGGTGTCCGACGAGATCGTCTACCTGGACGCCGCCGAGGAGGCGCAGTTCACGATCGCGCAGTCGTCCGAGCCGATCGACGACAAGGGCAAGTTCCTCCACGACCAGGTGCTCTGCCGGTCGGTCGAGGGTGAGGCGGTCATGTCCGCCCCGAAGGACGTGGACTACATGGACGTGGCCCCGGCGCAGATCGTCTCGGTCGCGACGGCGCTGATCCCGTTCCTCGAGCACAACGACGCGAACCGCGCGCTGATGGGCGCGAACATGCAGCGGCAGGCGGTGCCGCTGATGATCACGCAGGCGCCGCTGGTCGGCACCGGCCTCGAGTACCGCGCCGCCGTCGACACGGGCGACGTCGTCCTTGCGCAACGGCCCGGCACGGTCGTCGACGTCGACGCAGGACACATCGTCGTCGAGACGAGGGAGGGCAGGGACGACTACCCGCTGACGAAGTTCATGCGCTCGAACCAGGGCACGCTCATCCACCACAAGCCGATCGTCGCCCTGGGCGACAGGGTCAAGGCGGACGAGGTGCTCGCGGACGGGAGCTCGACCGACCAGGGCGAGCTCGCGCTCGGCGCCAACCTGCTCGTCGCCTTCATGCCGTTCGAGGGCTACAACTTCGAGGACGCGATCGTGATCTCGGAGCGGCTCGTGAAGGAGGACGTCCTGTCCTCGATCCACATCCACGAGTACGAGATCGACGCCCGGTCGACGAAGCTCGGCGACGAGGAGATCACGCGCGACATCCCGAACCGCTCGGAGGAGTCGCTCAAGGACCTCGACGACCGCGGTGTCGTCCGCATCGGCGCCGAGGTCGGCTCCGGCGACCTGCTCGTCGGCAAGGTGACCCCGAAGGGCGAGACCGAGCTGACGGCGGAGGAGAAGCTGATCCGCGCGATCTTCAAGGAGAAGGCGCGCGAGGTGCGCGACACCTCTCTCAAGGTCCCCCACGGCGAGGGCGGCAAGGTGATCGACGTGAAGACGTTCTCGCGCGACGCGGGCGACGACCTGTCGCCGGGCGTGAACGAGCTCGTCCGCGTCTACGTCGCCAAGAAGCGCAAGATCGCGGAGGGCGACAAGCTCGCCGGCCGCCACGGCAACAAGGGCGTCATCGCCAAGATCGTCCCCGAGGAGGACATGCCCTTCCTCGAGGACGGCCGCCCCGTGGACGTCGTGCTCAACCCGCTCGGCGTGCCGAGCCGGATGAACATCGGCCAGATCCTGGAGACGCACCTCGGCTGGGCCGCGGCGCACGGCGTCTTCAGCGAGGACGGCGAGGGCTCGAACGGGTTCGCCGGCAAGCCGATCGCGGCACCGAACCCGCATGCGGTGGCGACGCCGGTCTTCGACGGCGCGAGCGAGGAGGACGTGGACGAGGCGCTCGTCAAGTGGGCCGAGCTGAACGAGTCGCCGATCAAGATCCTCGTCGACCAGAAGCGGCCGAAGGGCCGCAAGGCCTCCGGCAAGGTGCGCCTCTTCGACGGGAAGAGCGGCGAGCCGTTCGAGCAGAAGGTGACGATCGGCTTCATGTACATCCTGAAGCTGCTCCACCTCGTCGACGACAAGATCCACGCGCGCTCGACCGGGCCGTACTCGCTCGTCACCCAGCAGCCGCTGGGCGGCAAGGCGCAGTTCGGCGGCCAGCGCTTCGGCGAGATGGAGGTCTGGGCGCTCGAGGCCTACGGCGCCGCCTACACGCTGCAGGAGATGCTCACGATCAAGTCCGACGACACCGTCGGCCGCGTGAAGGCGTACGAGGCGATCGTCAAGGGCGAGAACATCGCCGAGCCGTCGATCCCGGAGAGCTTCAAGGTGCTCCTGAAGGAGATGCAGTCGCTCGCGCTCGACGTGAACGTCCTCTCCGACGAGGGCACGACCGTCGAGGTGCGCGAGGAGGACGA
>WNGF01003951.1_pt1 | contig 33131 bp, 37 predicted proteins | sample 5400641 | NCBI WGS metagenome assembly WNGF01 (sample SAMN13153371, study PRJNA577476) | soil metagenome | isolation source: 80 cm soil or saprolite under grassland replicate 2 | place: USA:California | collected 2016-06-15 | reverse complement strand
GGTACGCAGCAAAAGCCAGTCGGCCCGCAGCATCGTCAAAACCGACGACTGGGGAACGATTATCATTGTCGGCCCGCCCAAGCTGCACCTGACTGCGCGCGCCAAGAGTGGCAAGATGCTTTTCGAGGGCGACATAGAAGCACCGGAGCAACGGGCCAAAGTGCCAACCGACGTGTGGAAACGTGTTGAACCGCTGCTGGACGAGAAATCGGACGCAAGATGATACTAGCCCTCGTAGTGTCAAAACCTCATGCAGCCTTGCGGTAGTAGAATTTCAGCAGCCCTCCGAGACGTTCGCGAGTGACGATCGTCCCGGATGGTTGGCCGACTCTATCGGCCGCTTCAGGAAGCAGAATCACGTTACCCTTCCCTTGATGGTTGCGTTCCGTGTGAAAGTGAGAAACGTAATTCGACAGCACTTGCCAGAGTGAGGCCTCGCCGAACAAGATCATTTTCGACAGGCACTCCTCTTTCACCGAGCGGTTCCACCTCTCCAGATGGGGCGTTCAGGTTTGGACTGCGTGGCGGCAATAGCACGGCCTTGACGCCCACCGACTCCAGTACGCCGTCGAAGCAGGCGCAAAACTTGGCATCTCGATCGTGCAAGAGATATTGACAGCCGCAGAGAAAGCCGATCTCCGCCAGCGTCACGTTCCGGGCCATCTGCTCCGTCCACTGCCGATCCGGCGAAGTTGTTATTCCGGCAATACACACCTTCCGCGATGCCACGCGCATGAAGGTCAGGACGTAGTAGGTCTCCGCCACCAGATACTCGTTTCGAAGCAGGAGTTCTTGATCTACCGAGCCGGTGATATAAGCCAGCAGTCGTTTCCAATTCATCGGGCCAAAGTGAATCAAGGATCCTCTCGGCGATCATCTCGCAAATCATTCTCCTTCCGCGAATTCGAGATTTTTGACGCTACGAGTGGAAATTGAACCAGGTCACAGGCCTGAAACTCAGGGCCAGCTCGGACAGCTCGCCGAGTGATTTACTAGGTGCTGGGATACAGTAGCTGGTTAGCTGACTTTTTCGCGACCAGGGAACGGCTAGTTTACACTGCCTCCGTGCATGCTTAATATTGCCGCGTTGCTCTGGTTTGTGGTTTGCCTCGGCGAGATCAACGTCCGCTCGAAGTGCGATAATAGGCTCGACCCTGTGGTGCATCGAGATCGGTGTATTGGAGCACACCCGGGGGACCGGCGGTGTTCGTCGTCAAAGGAAACCAGGTGGTTAGATCGGAAGATCTTTGCACGGTGTATGGCCAACCATCCAGCCCGCTGAAACGGATTTGATAGCCTCCAAGGAAAGGAGTGACTTCACCTCGGCTGATGGGACCAACGATTACCAAGCACGTTCCGCCGCCGGCAGCCACGGCGAGTGCAGCCTTGCCATTTAGAAGGCCTCCTGTCGGGACTGCGCTCGGCGTGAGACGGGTCGGAGCAGTTGTGCCATCGCCAAGCTGTCCAAACTGGCCATTACCCCAAGTATACATGAGCCCATCAGAAGCGAGAGCAACACTGTGGAATTCGCCAGCAGCGATGCCAACGATGGTTTTTCCGGACAATGCCCCAGCCGCACTTACGGCCACGGGCATGGGTTGAAAAGTCGCGGTGCTGCCGTCTCCCAACTGGCCGCTGACGTTCAAGCCCCAGCCGAAGACCTGGCTATCCTCCGTTAGCACCAGATTGTGGTATTGACCCACCGCAATTTCCTTGACGGATTTTCCGGCCAGCACGCCTTCCATTTTCACTGCCACCGGAGCCAACCGGTTGGTGGTCGTTCCATCGCCCAATTGGCCGGTATTGTTCCAACCCCAGGCGTAAAGCCCGCCATCCGCGGTTAAGGCGACACTGTGCTGGAGTCCCGCGCCAATTTTGATGACCGATTTTCCAGCCAACACACCTGCTGTGGTCACCGGGACAGCCGTTAGCCGATCCGTGGTCGTATCGTCCCCCAATTGGCCCACGGAATTCGCTCCCCATGAGAACACTTGTCCTTCGGAAGTGAGCGCCACGCAGTTGGAGCCGCCGGCCGCCACGGCTACCACTACTTTGTCCGCCAGCGCTCCACTCATGTCCACTGCCACAGGGGTACTTGGCGTGTTGGTCGTGCCGTCACCGAGTTGCCCGCGTGTGTTGGCGCCCCACGCGACCAGACGTCCGTCGGAGGTTATTGCTAGATTGTGTCGTACGCTGGTCGAAATTGCAGTGACAGACTTATCGGCCAGCACCCCGCTCCTATCCACTGCAGTCGGCGTGAGATGGTTGGTGGTGCTGCCATCACCGATCTGCCGATTCAAATTGTTTCCGCAAGCGAAAACCTGTCCGTCGGAAGTCAAGGCCAGAGAGTGAGTGGTTCCTACAGCGACCGCGGTCACGACTTTCCCGGCCAGCGCCCCATTCGTGTACGCCAGGACGGGCGTTGTTCGAACGCTCGAACTACCGATACCGAGCTGGCCATTCAGATTACTCCCCCAACCGATCGGATCTGCAAAGAGAGCACGGGAAAGCGTCATCGCGAGGCTCGAGGCGACGAGCAGCCCACGAGCAGCTTGCCATCGGCTACGCGGATTGTACCGACGGATTACTTTCTCCCTCGTTGTGATCGAGCGAGGGACCGGTTCAATCCAGTTCACACGGCAGCAGGCCGGCAAGTGTATTTCGTTGTACTTGGGTTTTGGCCAAAGGATTCCGGAACCGAGTTGCGTTCGAGAAGAGAGGCTGTCGTCGGAGATCTTGGACGCTGTTCGATTTTGGAACGACATAGAGGTAGTTGTGGGGTTTTGTCTGCTTCTGGCCCCGCCGCTAGGGAGCGACTTCGACCAATACTGACAACTCGTCTGATTCGCGTCAAGACTAGGACTGGATCGTCACTGGCGATGGCGGCTTTGCAAGCTGGCGTGTGACGTCCGGCGTCGCCAATGCTGCACGTAATCGTTGAAAGCGTCCAGCGCGGCGTAGCTTCGCTCACCGTTGCTGCCAGCGAAGGCTTCGAAACGGACCTCTACCGGCGGCATCCGCCATGGTGTTGTCCAAGTCGGTTCTGACGACGAAACGGAAGTACTTCAAGATGGCTTGGTCATGGCCCTACGCTTCCTGCAGGGCGCCAAGGCTTTCGGGAAAACCGTCACGGCGAGCACGTTGACCCTAAATCATCTGCGCTGCGGCCGGCCGACCGGTTGCCGGCGAATCGATCCTCTCCATACGGCGGCCCGGCTGCGCTATCGCGTGCATTCCTTGGCGGAACCGATCGGGTGCCGTGGCCCGAGCGAGGAACCGCTCACCGTGTGTGAAGTGCTGGCCAGCGGCGTAGAGGACCTAGCCAGCGCGGCTTTCCGGAACTTGGATTGGGATTGGCTGACCGACCAATTGGATGGGGTCACCTGAGCGATCCTCTGCTGTCTGGCCAGCGGAGAGAACCTGATGGTTCTGGTGCGCCGACCCGGACGGAGTCGCTCGGCCCTTCAGCATCACAAGCAACGTCTGGCCCGATTGATCCAGGAACAGATGGGCGCAGACATTATGAGCCAGGTGCAGGAACGACCCACTTGGCTGTGGAGAATCGGTCATGCTGTTGCCATAGTTCGCCGGCGACGTTAGCGGGAACCGCGGCGCAGGTTACGCACGTTTGCCGAAGCGACACACCGCCAGTGACCTTTCCTCAGGCTTACCAGATCAACCCAACGAATCTCGCCGCCAGGTTGCTTACGACCCGTCGACGCAACACTGGACCAAGAATTGAAAAACGTTCTAGTTGCCGTCATGCGTTGACTCGCTCGGCCGTTTCCATCCATCAACGCGATCGTGTTGAGCGTTTTCGCGAGCCTGCTCTTTCTCGCCGGTGTGGCCATCGCCTGGCACCCGTACATAACCGAGTTCCTCGACATCGCCCAGGCCCCGAAGCTGCGCGCGGCCGTGCGCATCCTGGCGTTCATCATGTTTTCCTGTTACTGCACGCTCGGATGTGTGTGCCGCATCCTGATCCAGTTTTTCCCCGAAAGCTTTGGCCAGGATCAGGGGCACATCTAAAAACAACGAGCGAGCGGTGGAGGACGCACCCGGCGAAACCTAGAATGGAGAGACGGCCCTTACAGGCAAAGCCAAATGGCCGAGAGCAAAAACAAAGATAACATTATGAAAAGTTTGATTGCGAAACTTGTGTTGGGCCTGTTCGCTCTTACACTCCTGTGCAGCCAACGCCAGGTCATGGCCCAGAGCACAGGCGCCGGCGACTCCTCGCAAATTGGCGGCGGGCTCGGCACCGGAGACTTCAAGGACGTCGCCAATGAAAGCACCGGACTCACGTCCACGCTCCGGTCAGTGGCGAAGTATTCTCTTTACGTCTTCTATCTGCTTGGCGTGATTTTTATGGGTATTGCTTTCATAAAATTTAAGAACGGAGACATGGAAGCGATGGGCAAGAACCTCGGCGGCGCAGTATGTCTCTTCCTGGTACCGAAAATCGTGGAGCTTATCTTGGCTTGGGCGGCGCAATAACGGAATTAGCGAAAATGTTCGGAAAACGCTCACTCCCGTAACCAGGAAAACTCCCAAAACCCCGGCGTGTGTTACGCACAGGTTACGCACTCCGGGGTTTTGTGTGCGCGTGTGCTCGAAGGCATGCCATGAAACAAAAACTCCGAGTGTTATGCCGCTGTTATGCATTCGGGCATCCTCGCCTTTGATGGAACAATACAGCGGGACCGCGGTACGCGGAAACTGAAGGCGGCTAATCAAGCATTCCGTCGTCTCGATCTGTTCAGCGGTTCAGCGCGGACGAGAGGCCGATGAGCACGCCGGTCAGCTCTTGAACCTCGGCGTCGGTGTTGGCGTTCCTGAGCGCCGTTGTAGTCCTGGCGATTTCCTCCTTCAACGCAATGCGGCGGGCCGTCGCGTTAGTCGAGACGGACAGGAAAATGTCCGTGGAAGCAACGCCGAATGAACGGTGCTAGTTTGACCGCAGAAAAATAGCGCAAATCATCACGACTCCCATGGTAATCGTCGAGACGCCAACAATCCGGGCAATAATGGTAGGTCGCGGAAGAAGCTTTTCCGCAGCGATGACAATAGCAACACCGATGATAACAAGCGGATTCATCATCCCGAGCACGACCAGCATCAACGTTGGAGCAGCGCAGCAGAGGCAGCAGGCCGCACCTTGTTTGCAGCCAAGCCGGAAATTCTTTTCACGTTCCGCGCAAGCGCCGATGCAGCCGAACGGCGAGCGGCAACCGAACAAACCCGCCTTTTTCCAGCGCGTAAATTGAAACGCTCCGGCAGCAACCAACGCCGCACCCGAAAGCGCAGGGGCAACGCGGCTGAAAGTTTCCCAACGCATCGCCGCCGCCGCGAACGCGACTCCGAGCGCGTAAATTCCCACGCCGACCGCCAGCCACACGGCGAAGTATCCAGTTGCGATCACAGACAACGAGGTCGGCGTCCGTTTCTGTTTCAAAAATGTCGGCAGAGCGGATGGCAACATCATCGCGATCATCATCGCCAGCCACATAAGCTGGAAGCTCAGGGCTGACTCGAACCAAGTCCGGCCGGGCATTCGCATCCACATCATGGACATCGTCCAGCCGCCGGGCATTTTCATTTCGCAACACATCGAGCGGCAGAAATGAGCCGTCGCGACCAAACTGGCGGCGAAGGCGAGGGCGCAAGCTGCGATGAATTCGACCGGAGGTGCAGGTCCGTTGCGGGTGGTTGAATTCTGATGTTGCAGTCGGTCCGCCATATTTGGCGAGCAGTTCAACCGCAGCAGCCGTCCTTTGAAGCGCTCTTGTATTCGTCGTGATAGCGCACCCAATCCTGTGTGTGTTCAGGATTTTCATCCCGGCCCTTCGCCGTGAGGTCGAGGAAGTTGTAGGTGGTGTTCATCAGGTCAATGCCGCGCTCGTAGGACGAGTAGGTGTGATAAATGTCGCCGTTCTTGTCGCGGTAAAACGCGCTGACGCCTTCGCGTTCATCAATTTCAATTTCGAGCGGAGCATAGTTGTAGATAGCCCTGCCGTTCTTGCGCTGTTCGGGCGTGAACGAGACGTTGAAATCAAAATTGAAATCCGTTCCGAACGACGAAACCCAACAAAACTTCCAGCCCATGCGCTTCTGGAATGTGTGAATTTTCCTCAGCGGCGCGCGCGATACGACGGCGAATGCGGTGTCGCGCGCGCCGATGTGAAGGTTCACGCTGTCGAAATGGTCGGCCCAAAACGAACAATGCTCGCAGCCCTCGTCCCAATCCGGGCTGAACATGAAGTGATAAACGATAAGCTGGCTCTTGCCGCAGAACAAATCGCCGAGCGCCACCTTGCCATTCGGCCCGTCGAAGACGTATTCCTTTTCGATCTTCACCCACGGCAGCTTGCGACGTTCCTCATTCAAGGCATCGCGGAGCTTCGAGAACTTCTTTTCCTTGGCGAGGAGTTTCTTTCGCGCGGCGAGCCATTCTTTCTGCGAAATGACTTTGCGGTTTTCAATTCCAGGGATGGTTTTGATTTTGGGCATAAGGTTCTCCATTGTTTTACGAGCTCGATGGCGCTGGTGGATAGAGTTCGTATTTCGGAATGGCCGGATCCATTTGGTCCCACGGCTGCGCGTCCGAAACGAAGAAATCCATTTGCGGACTGAACCAGCTTGGATCGTCGAGGCTGCCGGCGGTGATGCCAATGAATTCCTTTGATGGGTTTTCGGATTCTCCGCCGGTAATCCGCGAGCCGCACTCGGCGCAGAAACCACGTTTATGTTTTCCCCAGGCAAGACTTGGCGTGAAGTGGTAACGCAGTTGCCCTTTCGTCAACCGAAACGCCGAGGCAGGCACGAGCAATCCGGGCACGAATCCGCCGCCGGTCACATGCTGACAATCGCGACAGTGGCACTTGAACGTCATGATGGGTTCAGCCGAGCATTCGTAGCGAATCGCGCCGCAAACGCAGCCGCCGGTAAATGGGATTTTCATAAAACAATTTGTTTCATCGTGAACTGCGTTCAAGTCGTTCCCTTTGTGAGCACCATGTGCAATGCAGCGGGACTCGTCACACGCTCCGCGCATTTGTATCCCAACTTCAACAGGTCAATTCCGCCAAAGAGACTTTCGCCGCTGCCAAGAATGATCGGCGACACCGCGACGTGTAATTCGTCAACCAATCCAGCCTGAAGATACTGGCGAATGGTCGCCGCCCCGCCGCCGAGCCGCACATCCAATCCATTCGCTTCCTCTTTGGCGCGTTGCAACGCCGCGTGAATGCCGTCCGTGACAAAATGAAACGTCGTGCCGCCGTCCATTTTGACGGCCGCGCGCGGATGATGCGTTAGCACGAAAACGGGCGTGTGATAAGGCGGGTCGTCACCCCACCAGCCTTTCCATTTGTCATCCGGCCACGAGCCGCGAATCGGCCCAAACATATTGCGCCCAAGAATCCACGCACCGATGCGGTCGAATCCGCGTTCCACAAAATCGTTGTCCACACCTGTTGTGCCCTTGTCTTCCCCTTCGCCCTGCATTTTTTGAAAAGCGCGCGTTGGGAAAAGCCATTGGTGCAGGTCCTCGCCGCCGACGCCCAACGGATTGTCTAAGTCTTGGTTCGGACCAGCCCCAAATCCATCGAGTGAAACGCTAAAACAATGAACACGCAGTTTGGACATGATTGTTCCTTTCAATAGTCAGCGTGTCTTGCAATTCAATTCGCGCGGCCCGGCGTCGTCTTCGCCCGCAGCATCGGATGGAACGCGCCGCGATACGCCCACGCGAGATACAATTCCATCACCAGAACGACAATGCCCGGGCCAATCGTCGCCGGCTGCATGGCAACGTGAAACGTGAGAATGCCGACAACAATCGGCGCGAGCAGCGCGAGCGCCAGCGGTACGAAACGATTTGTCAGGAGCATTACAGCAATGATGACTTCCGCGCCTGACACGACAGTCATGTAGCCGGCATTCATCAGCGCACCCATCACGTTCATGATTTCCGGCGGCATGTCTTTGGGCGCAGGCATGAAGTTCAGGAATCCGTTCAGGCCGAACACAAGGAACATCAGGCCCAACAAAATCCGGACGATGGCGGTCACGATGCGGCCGGCAGATTTCTTTTCGCGGTCCGGTGTTTCCACGGTTTGTGATGCGGTATCAGTCATGGGTTTCCTTTCAATGTCCAGGTCGTGTTTGTATTTGCTGATTGTTTTCGTTTTTTCGATGGTGCGACGACGATGGCGGCTGGGCGGGCGCGTTTCACTTCCCGTTCACCTGCTCGCTCCTGCTCTTGGCGCGGCCCGCGCCGTTCAGGAACGGCAAAGCGGCGTCGGCCATTTGCGGTGCGACGCCCATTTCGTAATGTGTCACGTCCGGCAGTATCGCCAGGTGATTCTGCGACATGTGCTCGCGCTGCCAGCCGGCATCCTTCAGTCCGCCGCCGAGCAGTTGGTAGAACTTCACTTCGTGCTCCGGCCGAAACATGTCGCTGTCGCCGTAAATGAGCATCACCGGCATGGTCAGTTTCCTGACGTCTGCCGACCAGTCGTACGGCTTGCGCATGTATGCGCCCATCTGGTCGAGCAGCTTGGGAAAGTCTTCCGGGTGTGGCGCAATCGCAGCGTATGACTTATACATCGGCGTTTCCTTCATTTGCTCCGCCATCGCGGCGCTGAGGGCTGCCTGCTGCGGCAGCATCTCCGGATAAAACCCGTCCTGCGCGAACGGGGTGGAAACCAGCACCAACCGGCGGACCATTTCCGGATGCTGAACTCCGAATTGGAACGCAACGCCACCGCCCATCGAATAGCCGAGCACGTCAACCTTGTCGTAGCCGAGCTTCTTCAGCACCCCAGCCATGTCGTTGCCGATGTCAATCAGGCTGATCTCGCGATCGCCCAGCGGCGTGCGGCCGTGGCCCTGCAGGTCAACGCCGATCACCTGCCGGCTCTGCGCGAGTTTGGTCAGGTTGGGACCAAACATCTCGGTGTGGAACATACCGCCATGAAGGAGCAGCAGCGGCTCGCCACTGCCGTAGAAGGCGTAGTAGTAGTTCACACCGTTGACTGCGGCGCGGCCGCTCTTGCTGGGTTTGGGTATTGCATTTTCCATAGCTGGCTTCTCCTGCGCGGCTTGAACGATTGTCGAAGCCGCGAAGCAGGCGGCAATGGTTGTAAGCTTTGCGATTAACTTGGACATAATTTGTTTTCCATTGGTTGATGTTCTTCGTTCGTTCAATGGTGCGACGAACGACCGTGTCATTCCGGGACAGGCAATTGAGGATTCCATGCGACCTCCCACAGATGGCCATCCGGGTCTTGAAAATACCCCGCGTATCCGCCCCAAAACGTGTCGTGCGCGGGTTTCACAATGACCGCTCCCGCATTTCTCGCCCGCTGCATCACGGCGTCCACTTCGGCCTTCGAGGCGACATTGTGGCCGATGCTGAATTCCGTGGCGCTGGGTTTGTTCAACGGCAGGCCCGTGTCTTTCGACAGGCTCTTGCGCGGCCAGATCGCGAGTTTGAAATTGGACTGCAAATCGAAGAACGCGACTGCGCCAATCTCGAACTCCGTGCCGACGATCCCCTGTGTGGGCAGTCCGAGTCCGTCGCGATAAAACCGCAGAGACTTTTCCAAATCGTCCACGCCGATCGTGAGCAAGCTGATGCGCGGTTTCATGCCGTGAGAATCTGAAGACTGCGGAGCGTTGGTTGCGGCGAGCGGATCTGTCCACGGACGCACCTCGATACTGACGCCGTAGCGCAGGCCTGGATGTGTTTTCGCGATTTTCACCGCTTCCTCGAAATCCTTTGCTTCGAGAAAGTTGATGGCGACCAAAGTGCCGCCACTGTTTGTTGAAGCGCTGGATTTGTTTTCTTCTGAAACCACCAGATCGTGCTCGGTGGCCAAAACTCGCGGCTCGAGTTTGCGGCCATCGGCGATCTGTTGTTTCACCCAGGCGACCACTTCTGCGCTGCGCTGCTTTTGTTCAACGTCGGAGAGTTGCCGGGACTGACGGAAGAAGAATGCGAATTGTCTCATAACCTGATTTGTGTTCGTGAGCGGAGGGTTGGAAATCGTGGTCTGGGAATGGAGATTGATGGCGCACGATACCAGCGCGACGGCAAGAAAAACGCGAGGGCGGCTGCGCCCGAAGTCCGGTCGCGCAGCGAAATTCCATTCTTGAGCTTTCATGGCTGTTGAGGCTTTCCAATTTCCCAGTGATGCCCGAATGGGTCAGCGAGCTGGCTGAGACGCCAGCCATAGGGCTGGTCGGCAACCGGCCAGACAACCGTCGCGCCGGCGCCGATGGCGCGCGCAAACACAGCTTCGGGGTCCTCGACCGTCAAGACTATCCGCGCCGAACTGCCCCCCAGCGACTCCGGGCTAAAATTCGAGTCCTCGGGCGACTCGTCGGCCAGCCAGAACTCCGCTCCATCCACCGATAACCGAGCCACGACGCCTCCTTTCTCATCGCTCACGCGAAAAAGCTCCGTAGCGCCAAACGCTCGCTGATAGAACTCGATGGCACTTGCTCCGCGACGAACGGAAAGCAACGGAGCAATCGCCGTTTTCTGAGACGTTGATAGCGGTGTGTGACTGGTCATGATTTTCTTTCGTTTGAAATGCCATTCCAATGTTTTGTCAGACCCACAAAAGTGACGTAGTGCGTGACCAGCAGCGCTGGAACCCAGAACGCCGGAATCCAATAGGCCGGTCCCATGAAGACAGGCGCGCTATGAACGGTCGCCAGCGTGATGGCGACAAGAAGGTCGAGCGTGCCCCAGACGTTGAAAACCCACACCAACGGTCGCGCTCGTTTCCAATCGCGCAGAACAAGAAAAATGGACGCGAATGCCAGCAGCGCCGCGATCAAATCGCCCAACGCCGCCGGCCAGGCGAACTCCCGCGACAAGCCCGGATACGTCGCGCCGCGCGTGAGAAACATCAATCCCAGATGCCGCAATGAGTGAAGCAGCAGAATGGGAATCATCACCGAACGCGGTGACAGCCGGTGAAGGTGCGGCCAGAGATAAATTCTGGCCGCGACGTAGAACACCACCGTCGTCCCGACAAGATTCAGCGTGAGGATGCGATCAAAGAAAGCATTCATAATGTTTCACGCGCGCAGCCGGTGGCAAACTTCGAGACGATTGCCGCAGGGGTCTTCAAAAAACACGGCGTAGTAACCGGCTTCGTAGTCCATCGGGCCTTCGATGTTGCGGGCGCCGATCTGCGCCGCGAGTTCCGCGAGTCTGTCCACGTCCGCCCGGCTTTCCGCCCAGAACGCAATCCGGTTTTCGTTGGGCACATGCGCGGGCGACTCCGTGATTCCAAAAAATTCCGTCGCCGTGTCGCCAGCGGCCCCAAACTGCAACCATCCTTCGACCGCGACCTTCTTGGAAAACCCCAACGCCGGGAGCAGCGCTTCATAGAAAGCGGTCACGTCAGCGAGCTTGGGCACTCGCAGGTCAACGTGATCGAAGTGTCTTTTCATCGTAGCCTTGAACTTTGCTTCAATTGTTGGCCGACAACAAATCTGATGGTTCTTCCTAACCGGACCGCAGGAAAAGCACACAAATGGAAACGACGCCCGCGATGATAGCCGAAATGCCGACGAGCCGAGCGACGACTGCTGGTAGCGGCAATATCTTTTCAGCGGCGATGACTACGGCGACTGCGATTATCCCGAGCGGATTCATCATTCCGAGCACGATCATGATCATCATCGGAGCGGTGCAGCAGAGGCAGCAGGCCGCGCCTTGTTTGCAACCGAGGTCGAAATCGGTTTCACGTTCCGAGCAAACGCCGCCACAGCCGAAAAGAGAACGGCAGCGGAGAAGTCCGGTCATTTTCCAATGCGTGAATTGAAACGTCCCGGCAGCAATCAACGCCGCGCCGGAAATCAAAGGGACAATACGGCTGAAAGTTTCCCAGCGCATCGCCGCCGCCGCGAAGGCGATACCAACCACGTAAATTCCCACACCAGTCGCCAGCCAGACGACGAAATATCCAATGGCCATCACCGATAACGAAACCGCTGCGCGCCTTGTTTTCAAATACGTGGGCAGCGCCGACGGCAGCATCATGGCCACCATCATTGCCAGCCACATGAGCGCGAAGCTCATGGCCGAGCCGAACCTGGTCTTGCCGGGCATTCGCATCCACATCATGGACATTGTCCAGCCACCGGGCATTTCCATTTCGCAGCACATGGAGCGACAGAAATAGATTGTTGCTGACACGCTGGCGGCAAACGCAAGAACACAAACCGCGATAAATCCAACCGGCGGCGAGACTTCATCGCCGCCGGCTGAATCGTCATGTTGCTGTTGGCCCGCCATGTATCCGCCAAGCGTTCAAGCGCAGCAATCCTTTGACGCGCCTTTCTCGTACTCGTCGTGGCGGCGCCACCACAGGCCGGTTTCATTGCGGCCCTTGGGCGCGCGATCGAGCCATTGATACATTCCCCACAGTCCGTCCAGTCCGCGCGCAAAAGCGGAATAGGTATGATAAACGACGCCGTCCTCGAGCACGAACGCGCTCATGCCCGGCCTCTCGCGAATGTAAGTGGCCACGTCGGTTCCTGTCATGGCCGCGTTGTCGGCGACTGGGTTCCCCTCCATGCGGTTCGCCATTCCACCGTCGTCACGCACCTGCCACGCCGGCTCGCGCCGATAGTTGTATTCGATGCCGCTCTCGCGCTGCTGTTGTTCCTCGGTAAACGAGACGTGGAAGTCGGCATTGAAGTCGCCGCCGAACGAAGACGCCCAGGGAAACGTCCAGCCCATTCGCTTCTTGTACGCCTGCAACTTGTCGAGCGGCGCGCGCGACACGGCCATGAGCATGACATCGTGGTGCGCAAGATGAATCGCGAATCCGTTGAAGCCGTCCGCGATCGTCGAGCACGTCGCACAGCCTGCCTTAAAGTCGGGTCCGAACATGAAATGATAGATGAGAAGCTGCGAACGGCCTCTGAAGAGATCAGCGAGCGATGCTTTTCCTTCGTCGGTCTCGAAGCGATAATCCTTGTCAATCCGCACCCACGGCAGCTCCTGTCGTTGTCGCGCGAGTTCGTCACTGCGGCGAGTAAACTCTTTCTCCGCTTTGAGCAGGTCGAGCCGTGCTGCGAGCCACTCTTTATGTGTTCCGGTTTTGTGTTTTGGCATGGCGTGTTTCCTTTCTTTCGTGTTTCTGTTTTAGGTCTGCGATCCCATATTCTGCTTTGCGTCTTTGTTTCGGTTTTCATTACTACGACGAACGGCACGAGCGATTCAGGACAGGCGTCGGAATGCTTGCCAGAATCATCCGAAGCGTAACATTCAATCGGACTGGCGGTAGAGCCAATTGCTGCCATTTTGACTAGACCACTTTGGGGCGGTTAATTTAGGGTAAATGCCCCATGAGTCTCCACATCAGCCTCGTCGGCCGTAAAAAGTTCAGCACCGAAATTTATCGACAGACACGTGACGCGATATTGAATGGCCTGCTGTCTCCCGTCGATCCGTTGCCGGCCAGCCGCGAATTGGCGCGGACACTGAGTGTGTCCCGGATGACGGTCACGCTCGCCTACGATCGTCTCGTTGCCGAAGGCTTCGCGACCACGCGCGTCGGTGCGGGCACGTTCGTGAGTCAGCACATTGTTCCCGCGCGTGATGGAAAAATAAGGAAGAGCCAAATCCTGCTCCAGCCGCGCCGGGTGTGGAATTCGTTTGAACTGCCCCCCATTTTCGATACGGCGATTTTTGATTTTCGTACCGGGCTTCCGGACACGTCTCTGTTTCCGCACCGCACCTGGCGGCGTTTGATGAACTGGGCAATGCGCGCGCACGACCACGCTGCTGTCTTATACAGCCATCCCGCCGGTCACCCGGGATTGCGCGAGGCCATCGCGCGGCATGTCGGCATCTCGCGCGGCGTGATCGCTTCGCGTGACGATGTGACGGTGACGAACGGCACACAACAGGCGCTCGACATTCTCGCGCGCGTATTGCTTGCGCACGGTGACCGCATTGCCGTGGAGCATCCGGGCTATTCGCCGGCTTGCCAGTTGTTCGAGTCGCTCGGCGTGCGGCTCGCGCCAGTCCCTGTTGATCGCGAAGGAATCATCGTCCAGAAAATTCCGCGAAATGTTCGCGTCGTGTATGTGACGCCGTCGCATCAGTATCCGCTAGGTGTCGCAATGACGCTCCCGCGCCGGCAGGCATTGCTGGCGTGGGCGGACAGGAATGCCGCCGCCATTATTGAAGACGACTATGACAGCGAGTTCCGTTTTGGTGGACGGCCTCTCGATCCGTTGTGCACTCTCGACACTTCCGGTCGCGTGATCTACATCGGTTCGTTTTCCAAAACACTGCTGCCAAGTCTCCGTCTCGGCTTCATCATCGCGCCGCCGTCTCTCCAATCAGCCGTGCATAAGGCCAAGTTCGTTTCCGACTGGCATGCGCCCACACTGGCGCAGATCGCGCTGGCGCAGTTCATTGAGGAGGGCGGATTCGTTCGCCACATCCGGCGAGCGAACGCGGTTTATCAGGAGCGTCACGCGATTGTGACGAACACGCTCGCCCGCGATTTTGCCGATTGGCTTGAATTGATTCCTTCGAGCACCGGCCTCCACGTCACGGCACTGGCACGCAAGGCGTCCGTCGAACAGATCGCCTCGATTGCGCGGCGGGCCGGCGAAGTGGGCGTCGCCATTCAAACCTTATCCTTGCTCGCAGTGAGGCCCATGGAACGAGCCGGTATCGCCCTGGGATACGGCGGAATTGCGACAGATCGTATCGAAGAAGGACTCCGCCGGCTTCGGCAATGTTTTCGAGATTGACTGCGCCGGTTCTCCGTTCGGCTGTAATCGCGCATGAACGTGGTTGGCACACTTGGATAGCAAATAATCGCCGCCGGAAAATTCCCACGCAGCCATTTCTGCCGCGCGAAGCCGTCGCAGGTACGAGCGCGTGTCCGAAAAACACGCGGCGATCAGGCCCGAAAGCGGTCCATTCCGAACGCAATCAGAAAGTAAGTGTTTTCGCCAGTCATCCACACCAGGCGCGGTTTCAATTGTTACGTCGTTGGCTTTCATGTTCGTCATCTTCTTTCTTTGTTTCTTTTCTAAACGACGAACAAGGCAGAGCGTGCAGGACACATTTGTTGCGAGTTTTGCAGACGTGCTGCAATCGAAGATCACTCCTCGATTCGGAGAAACTTTGTTGAAGGTTGGAACGTCACCCATCAACTTGCTGTTCCGGCAACTGCACAGGATAATGGCGGACGACGCCGACGTGGTTGCGCTGCTTCAGCACCGAAACCGCTTCCGAATCCTTGATGCGCCGACGGTAGCCCAGTTTGTTTTTACTGTCGGCGATGGTCTCGACCCAATCCGTAAATCCGCCCATGAACTCGCGATAATTATGCGTGTAGCACGAGGAAAAATTAAACGCGCCGTCCGCGCCGATTGCGCCGACGGGACACGCCGCCACGCACAACTTGCATTCCAGGCACGGGTTGTAATCGAGTTCCCGCGAATACGCGCTGATCTCCGCGCCGACGAGAATCGTGCCGAGCAAAATGAAATTGCCGAAGCGCGGATGAATCGCGTTGCGATGTATGCCCATGCGGCCCCAGGCCAGCCACCGCGCCGCCGCAAATACCCCGTAGGGTCAAAAATCTCATGCGGCTTCGCGATAGTAGAATTTCAACAGGCCTCCCAGCCGCTCGCGGGTCTGGATTTGGCCGGTCGATTCGCCGATCCGATCCTCCGGCCTCGGAAAGAGAATCACATTCCCTTTCCCTTGGTGGTTCCGTTCCCCATGAAAATGAAGAGCGTAATTGGATAGGACCTGGCGCAGCGATGCCTCGCCGAACAAGATCATTTTCGAGAGGCACTCTTCTTTTACAGATCTATGCCACCTTTCCAAATTGGCGTTCAAATTGGGACTCCGCGGCGGCAATTTCACCGACTTGATCCCGACCGCCTCCAGGATCCCGGTGAACGCTTGGCAGAATTTTGCATCTCGATCGTGCACCAAGTACCGGCAGCCGTTGAGGAAGCCAATCTAAGCTTATGTTTCGCGCCACCTGCTCCATCCAGCGCTTGTCCGGCGACGGCGTAATTCCGGCGATACGCACGCTTCGAGTTGCAACTCGCATGCACGTGAGCACGTAGTACGTCATCAATCCGCCCGCCGTCCACACTTCCGCCGTGAAAAAGTCGACCGCGGCCAGGACTTCCATGTGCGAACGGATGAATTCACGCCAGCTCATGGTGCGTCCCCGCTCAGGCGCGGGTGCAATGGCGTGTCGTTTCAAAACATTGGCCACGGTCTGGTGGCTCACCTCGTGGCCGAGATTCCTCAACGCGCCCGTAATCCGCCGATATCCCCAGGTGCAATTCTCCGTCGCCATCTGCAGCACCAATTCTTTGATCTTATCGCTCGCCGAATCACCTTGACCGGCTGGCCGATTCTTTGACCCATCGAACTTCTTGGCGATCAACCGGCGGTGCCAGCTGAGAATCGTTTCCAGTCGCACGATCTGCGCCACTTCTTCCAGCGCTTTGCGGCCCAATCGTTTGGCCGCCGACGCCAAGCTGATACGTTCTGGATCGGTGAGCCGGATTCGGCCTTTGGTCTGCCCCCGCAGGATTCGGTTCTCGGTCACCAGATATTCATTCCGTGCCAAAAGTTCCTCGTCAACGGAGCCTGTGACATACGCGAGCATACGCTTCCAGTTCATCGCCTCAATTTGAACCAACGCACACGCCCAAAGGCAACTTCTCGCTCCCATCGTAAATCCTTACGAAGTGACTCGTTCGAGTGATTTGACCCTACGGGTGGGCACGCTCGCCGACTTTGGACGCTCCGGATTAGCCGCCACTGGCAGGCAAAATCTTCCCAATCTGTGATGCGATCCAACCGGCTACTCATGCGTAAAGCTTTCAATGGTTTCCTGTGCTGCACTGATCTATACGGGAGGATTCGACCAAGTATTTCAATAATCTGGCTTGTTTTTGGAAAGATTTTCGATTCCACCGGAGTAACACCTTAGAGCGTGGGTTGCGTCGAGTTCGAGCACGAACCGTAATCGCCATCGAAACGTAGCTCGGCGATCCGCGCAAAGAAGTAAGTTGGCCGGGATACTGGCGCTTCTTCGCGATGAAGATCGCCCAGATCCCAAACACCACCGTCGCGACCACTCCAATGACCGTCGCCCAAAACGACCAATCGTGTCCTGCGTCGGGTAGTCATCACCGTGGAGTTCAACCTGCGAAACTGCCCGCCACAGAGATGGGGCCGTCGGCGGCGACTGAAACAGACCGCGCCTACTTGATCTCTGAGCCCGCGATCGCTTTAGCCCAGAGCGCGTTGCCCGCACTGCTGAACTTGACCAAGAATGCATCATAGTGTGCGTAGGTGGCGAAGGGAGCATCAACACCGCGACCAACGCAGTGGCGCCGATCACACCGCGTTTGAAGGCAGCGCGTTGTCGGCGCAACTCCGCATCGGGCATGTTCGAGAGAATCCATCGGGCATCGAAGACACGGTGGTAGATGCGATTGCGCACGCGGAGGATCCCTTTGGTTGAGCGCGTGATGCCTGACAACTTCAACACTCCTGATAATGGATTGGTCTCGACATCTGCCACTCGACGAGCTGCGATTATGCCATGCTTGATTCAGCCAGTGTGAGGGGTTTTGAAGGTCGGAGGTAACGGCGAATGCTTTTACGATCCAGTCCCAGCTCCCGGGCAATGCGCCGTTTGGACCAGCCCCTCCCCACTAACTCTACAATGAAACGCCATCATCAAGAACGACATCGAATTCCCGTTCCTGACCCTTCACCTCACCTCTTCGACGCGGATGACGAAAGGCTCGTCGAGCCGTGGCAGATCGTTTCAAGGCATTTCAAGTTATCCCACGTCTTAGGCAAGTCGGATGAGCGAAGGTCTGCTGGGTCTTGCCCACGTGGCGGCGCAGCTCCTGCGCCACTTCCGCCAAATACTTTTCACCACGACCGGAAAAACCACGCGGTCGATGCCGAGCGAAAATCTCTCTGACCGCGCTGCTCATGTATGGGCGCAAACATTAGCCGCCAGGATGGAGGACTGCAATGGGCCGGTGGGCTTGCTCGCATCCTGCGGATTCCTACCAGCACCCGCCACCGTTGCCGGTGGCATCGCGTCCGTGCCCCGCGTGGGTAGAGATGATGACCCCGAACTCCTTCAAGACGGCCTCGTGCTCGCGTTCTGCATATCCAAAGCGGTCACCGGTCTGGCTACACTCCCACGGCGAGCAACGTGGCATTCTACACGCTGCCACAACTGCGCGGTGGCCGCAGTTCTATCGGGACCCACTTAACCAACCCGCCGGCCCCGGCGTATGGACAATGCCAGGTGGTTCCTGAAGGAACCGGCCTCGATAGTGGATTGTGGAGCTGTCTCTGGCAGGCAAAAAGTTCAGGAGATGAGTGCAGTAGGCGGGCGACGTGCCGAACCGAAAGGTCGATGACCTCAGTGATGTAAAACTTGTGCTAATTTTTGGTTGCTTTGTGCGTTCTGTTCGTTTAGTTTGTTTGCATGAAACAAAAACATAAGGATCGCGACAAGCGATCTGCTCAAACAAGTTCTCCTGGGTCGGTCCAAGGGTGGAACGAAAGCGATACCACGCCTCAAGCCGGTACTGCTTCGGTGATTCATCTGGAATTTCCGCCACCGGAGTACTTGCTGGAAAGGGCACGGGGAGAACCCAATCGGAAACTGGTTGAGGACTACAACGACACAATCCGCGTCTTGAGGGACGAGAAGGGTTTCACGTTCCGAGAAATTGCGGACTGGCTGACGGAAAACGGTGTTGAGGCCGATCACAATGCTGTCTATCGGGCGTACACAAAGGGCATGCCAGAAAGCGAGGTTGCTCAGATGGATCAGCAAGTTGAAGAGGAAAGCCGAGAGGATTGATACGGAAATCCTCGTAGACTCTGCGCACATCTTGAAGCAGTTCGATAATCCGAGGTGGCTCGCCGGTGTTCTGCCTGAGCACGCTGGCATCCTCGCCTCTCGCCGGAAGGTAAGGCGCACTGCCACCAGTAGTATTCCGCGAACTTTTCGGCGATGCGGAGGGTCGAAAATTCCAGTGGCGCATCGTCGTCGTGTCCGAGTTCCACTCACACGTCGGCCAGCGTAAGCAGGACCGCATAGCTGGTCCCCTCGATGACGATGGTCTCGGCGTGGTGCAGTAAGCGGTCCAGAACGGCGGAGGCAATGGTGCTGTCTTTGGGCTGACGTTCCTCCACCGCACCTTTCCCACTATCCATCGCTCACGATCCAAGCCGTCCCAACGCTTCGGGGCACGACGGTTCTGCCGGACGCTTACTTTCAGTCCGTAAGTGCGGCCCAGCGGGAGATCCGATTGGAAGCCGGCCTCGTCCAGTAAGAAGATCTTCGCTCCGACCCAGTCGCCCTTTATTCGGGTGCAGAAAACTGGGAATGCGCAACTGCTGTCGCCGCAGCGCCAGCGACGACCCCCCCCGTTTTGACCGTTCCGCCTTGTCCAATCGCCTAGTTTGTGGCATACCGTTTAGGCATCAGAACGGCGTCCTTGTCCAATCGCCTAGTTTGTGGCATACCGTTTAGGCATCAGAACGGCGTCTCCAACCATCCGGTCGTCACTGCAAACTCTGGAGCTGTGTTTTTTGCTTCTCTTCGTTGGCCGTGCCGAATTCGGATTGGAGGACGTCGGGCTGCGAAAATCCAGCTCCACAGATGAACTCAGGCGCTCAGTTTGAGACTTGGCAAGTGGCCTTGCCCCGCAGAGTGGCAACCTTGGCGAGAATGCATCCATTGCACCGCTTTGAGGCGTCCAAAGCTGCCCGCCACATTGATCTCGCCAGGCATGACCTTCGAACGCTCTCCCTCATGGTGTTCGATGCGGTGATCGAGCGAATGGGACTCGCCGCCGGAGCGCCGCGGGACGAAATTATTGGTGCGCTCAAACCAATAATCGTTGCCGCAGAGCCGGATGCGGATTTTGTGCGGGTAGCTGAAATCGCGACCGCAGTGCTCGATTTCCTTATGAACGAGGAGGAACGCCGTCGGGCGTTCCGCGAAGAGATGCTTATTGTCGATGATGGCGTGCAGGTTTCTCGTGAAGTCTCCTTTCACTACCTTCAACAAGTTCTTGGCCCGAACGATGAGCCGTTGTATCGCGCCACTGTCGAGGGCATCAATCTTTATACCGGCACGCTCGGCCTTGATGTTGAGGACGCGCACGCAGCAAATGCCGCAGTGCTCAAATACCAAATTGGCCGCGGACGATTTCGTGAGGCCGTTGCCACTGCTCGGCAGGCAGTCGCCATTACGACGCAATACGAACAGAAGGTGCGCCGCGCGCTAGATATAGCGCGGCGTGACATCACTCAGGTTAACTGGGCGGCGGAGGTTCTCCAAACTCTCGTTGAAGCGCGTGACCACTTGCGCACTCGCATTGATGCGGACAACGAGATTCTTCGCGCGGTTGAAGATCACGAGGACGACGCCAACATTCAGGAACGAGGTCACATCGCTGAACTGGTCCGCCACATCCGCGAATGCCAGTCGCGCAATTCAGCACTTCACGTTTTGGTGATGGATGCGAATGAATCGTGGCTCGGCGAACACACACGGCAAGCGTTTCGCGCCCGTGCCCTTGGCGTATTGCCCGACCTCGAGGCGTCTATCCTTCGCTCGTCACTGCTGATCGCCGAGTCGCGTCTGGATCTTGAGACGAGTTGGCAATTGACGGCAGTCTTCTTGCCCCCGAGCGCGCCTCCGATAGCCGACGGGCGTCGTCTGATCGAACTTCTGCTCGCGCCCCCGAGAGAATACGAGGGCGCTGGCGCCGGATTGCTTGAACCGGAAGCAGAAGAAATGGCTCAAGCGGCGGACCGCTTCACAGAACAGGACTACCGCGACGCAGACACGCTATTGGAGTCTGCTCCGACGGACGGGACGCTGATATCGGATTTGCTTTTACAAGCTCAGTTATCTGGACTCTCGCAACAAACGCAAACGCTCATCTATCTGCTGGCGTTACACGCTTATGGCGAGACCGAAGAGAACGCGGAACATGCCGTGGATGCGGCGAACCAGTGTTTCATAGCCGAGCCGTTTTGGGGCGACGACCTGGTTGTTCGCCCGACGGCTAAGTTCGAGGAGCTATCGCATGAGTGACGCTGGCTGCGAATTCGCTGAAAAAGGCGGGCGTCTTATTCGCTTTGCGCTTTTGCCGAAGCTGTTGCCGTCGGGCGACCCTGAATATTTGGGCCTCGTCCGGGAATTCCTTTCCAATCCGGACTTTCAGGATATGACAAGCTCCCTCGCGCGCGGTCTCGGTTTGCGCGTGCTCAGCGCTAGCATTCAATCCGGGCTGGTCCTCGGCACAACGACTGATAGTCCATTTCAGCTTCACCGCGATGATTATCACTCACGAATGTCCGCCTCCGATCGCATCGTGCAAGGGCTGATCCATTTGGGCATCGCGGCGTGGTGCTTCCCGCGCGCAGAGGATCTGCGCGAAGCGGACGATGTGTTGCCGGCGCGGATCACGGTTGAAGACTTGGTCGAATATTTGCACACGCTGTGCGAAGAACTTAAAGCGCGTGAGGAGCGCAACATCGCCGTCTCGAGCGCCGAAGTGCGAATGGCATGGCAACACGTCCTTGCACTCGGCAAATACTCGGACAGCGCCGACGGGCGAGGCTCTTTTGCCACGCTGGCCGGAAAAATCCGATTCGCGTTGAATTTTCTCACCGATCACGGCTTCCTGAAACGAGAAGGGTCTGATGACCATCCAAGTTGGCTCGCGCGACCGACGTTTCGCATTCACGTGCGCGAACTCGCGGGACATGAAGCTCTTTCCATTGTGACGCGCGCAGCGCAGGAGGTTTCCAATGGCTAGACTGCTTCGCCTGCATCTTTCCTGCGTTGGGCACAAGGATGCGAGGTTTTTCCCGCTCACCCTGGATTTTCGGAATCGGCAAGGCGAACCGACGGAGTGCGTCGTATGGCTCATGAACGGCGGCGGCAAGTCATCCATGATGAATCTCTTCTATTCTGCATTCCTGCCGGAAAGCAGAGAATTCTTGGGATCGAAAATCGAATCGAAGAGCGACAAGCGAAAGCTGACTGATTACGTCAAAGCAAACGACCTTGCCGTCGTCCTCTCGGAGTGGCGGATGCCGTCGGGCGGGAATCTCTTTTCGGTGACGCGGATCGTCGGACAGGTGCTTGCCTGGAAGGGAGGAGTGGCTACGCCCGATGACGAATCGAGATTGGAACGGGAGTTCTTCACTTTTCGTGGCAGCGAACGCGTGCCGTTTGATTCCTTGCCGTTCCACGGACTTAGTCCGCAGCCATTGACAACGCTCAGCAAGGTCAACGACTGGCTCGCACAACTGAGCGCGGAATATCCGCAACTGGAGGTCGAACGCGGCGACCAAAGAACCAAAGGCAAATGGCGGGACATCCTCGATCGCGCCGGCATAGACACGGAATTGTTCAATTACCATCTCAAGATGAACGTGCGCGAGGGTGGCGCTGCGGAATTATTCAAGGTTCGAGACACGATGGAGTTTGTGGACATATTCCTGCAAATGGCTTTGAACCCCGAGCAGGCTGACAAGACTCGCGAGCAAATTGAGGCCGTCCGCGAAAAACTGCTGCGCCTGCCGCAGAAGGAATTGGAAGAACGCTTCGCGCTCGCTCTCTTGGAACAACTCCGCCCTCTGGCCCACGAGACCTCCGCTGCCAATGCCGCCGAGGTTGTTTGGCGAGATCAGCGGCGCGCGAACTTTTTGCTCCGCACAGCCATCGAAAATTCCATCAAAGCAACGCAGACTCGCGTTGATGAAATCGGGGCCGACCTAACCCGCATCCGCGAGAGTCGCGCCAATGCGCACAAACAGAAGCTCGCCCGGCAGGAATACCGGCTCAACTACCACAACCTCGCGCGTGAATTAACGTTCCGCGAAGCGCAACAAGCCGTGACCGTGGCAAAAGAGAAGTTGCAGGCGGCGTTGCTCGCAAAGAATCTGGCCGCGGCGGGAGCGCGTTTCGCGCGCATCGCCTCGCGCCAACTCCGGCTCGATGAACTGAATCGCATGCGCGAAGCGGAGTTGGCGGAAGAAAAGCCCGTTTTGGACGAGCTGCACGCTCTCGGCGCGGCTTACATCGCGGCACTGTCCATGGATTTAGCTCGCATCACGGAGCTTCTAAAAACAGCCCAAGAGGCATTGTCAAAAGAAACCACCGCTCACGCTGACGCAGCAAACTCCCTGACTGAACTGCGCAACCAACACACGAGAACCGCGAGCGAACTTGAAACTGTCAAACGCCGCCTCATCCAACGCGATCAAAGAAGGGCCGGCCTGCGCCAGGATGCATTCTTACACCCCGATGAAAAGGCGATGGATGCGCTCGAACGGTGGAAAACCGAACAACAAGGGGTGGAGAGTGCAATTTCTGCGGCGGAATCTCGGACTGATGATATTGATACGGAACTGCACTATGTCCGACAGCAGATCAGCGATTTGGCATTGCGCCGCCAAAATCGAGATCAAGAGGCGTCCGAAAAGGATCGTGTCTGGCAGAAGGGCGATGCCGACGGCAAGGGACTCCGTGAATGTTCCCCGATTCGCGAAGTTCTGGCGAGTGATTCCCCTGACCTCGATTTTCCGGACCTGTTGCGGTTGCTTCATGCCCGTCGGCAACAACTCGATGAAGATTTCATTCAGGGCCGCCTCGACCGCGTTGACGACGAGCGAACGTTGCACAGTTTCGAGGTGGAGCGTTTGTTTCCGCCGTCTCGGGAGGTGGAGTTGGTGCTTACTTATCTGCGCGAGCGCGGCCTAAAGACCGCCTTGCCGGCATACCGCTTTCTCGCCACCAATGCCACGCTGAATGGAACGGCGCGTCGTTGGCTTGCCAATGATCCTGCCCGTTTTTCCGGTGTGGTCGTAACGAACGAAAAAGAATTTGAATCCCTACAAAAAACGCCATTTGCGGTTCCGGGCCTGCGGCATCCAGTTCAAGTTACGCTTTCAGCCAATCCCGATGAAACCGATCTCACAAACCAGATGACGGTTGCGTTGCCGTCGGGCGACGGAGGATTCAACTACGAAGCTGCAGCGACCGGCCAACACGAAGTTGAAAGCCGACTGGAGCAATCGGATGAGCGCATTTCCTCCATCGAAGGACGAAAGCAAGAAACGCTGAATGTCGTTCAAAGATTATCTGCCTGGAAAAACGAGTTTGGTGGCGGCGGTCTCGCCCGTCTCGCCAGTGAACGCGACCAATTTCGCGAAGAGGTAGGACGTCTGGATACGCAGATCGCAGCGATTCGCACAACGGAAACAACGTTAAAACATGAACGCCAGACCAAGGCGACTCAGGCAAAAGAGTTGCGACCGCAGATCGGCGCGCTGACGCAGTGCCAGGAACGGTTGCGCGGTTACATCCAAGAGTATGAAAGTCACGAAGGAAGCTGGCTGGAAGAGCGCCGCGAAAAGATTGCTTTGATTGAACAGTTTGAAGGCCAAATCGCGACGCAGGAGCGCGAGGTCAGCCGTCTTTTGGACGAAGTCGAATTACGGAAAGAACGTGCTCGTCTTTTAGTTACCGAACAGCAGCAACGCAGTGGACAACACGATGCGATACGTTTTCACAATGCGCCCGCTCCGCACGAGCCGCCGATGCTCGAAGCAGCCGAAACAAGATATCAAAGCGCTCTGGCGCGCTACGACGAGCGGTTCGGTCGCAGTGAACTCGACGGGCAAATCAAACAAGCTGAATGGCACCTCGTCGAGTTGCGCGATGAACATCGCAAACTTTCGGGTGGGCTTTCCCCCGACGACATTGCTGTAGCGGCAAAGCACCCCGACCTCGGAGGCCAACAGGAGGAAGCCGAGCGCGAGCATCTCAAAGCTCACAGCGCGCACGAAACCGCCATCGCCACTCTGGCTACCGCAGAGAAAGATCGCCCAGTAGCACCCGCGCATAAACAGGGCCTCGGTCTTCGACCGGGACAACTCACACCCGAAACCGCGGCTGAAGCATTAAAATGCCGCGAGGCCCTCGATCGCGCCATTGAGGCGGACACCACTCAGATCGTGGCGCTTGATTCGCAGCTTTCTGGGATCGAGCGAGAGGAACAGACGCTCCGAGCGCGGATCGGCGCACGGACTCCGCATATCACCACTTTGGAGGACCTCACTGAAACTTCCGACGTCGAGCCACCCACTCTTCCTGCGGATGATTCTATGGTTTCGAAATTGGTGACGGACGCAAAACGGCAAACTCAATCGCTCTTTCAAAAGTATCAGGCCGTCCGAGCCGAAGTGGACGACCGCGTCGAGCAATTGCACGCCGTTTCGCGCAAGCAGGAGTTTTCAGCGGTACCGACGATCGCGCGGGAGAGATTAACAAACCTGCCGCGAGAAGAACTACTTCAACGATGTGGAGAATTCATTCAAAGCCACGCGGCTTGGCAGAAGGTCTTGCGCAACGAGATCGAAACGTTGAGCAAAGACAAAGACCTGGTCGTTCGCGCGCTGGATGGCGTTGCGGCGTCGGCTGTTCGCCTCCTTGGGAAAGCCGAACGAGCCAGCATTATGCCCGACGCCTTCCCGGGTTGGACCGGCCAACCCTTCCTGCGAATTACAGCACAACCCGTCACCGAACCGGCGGCCCGGCGCGACAGGCTTGCTGCGCTTGTCTCCCGGCTCGTAGCAGAGAAGGCGATTCCGACGGGCCACGCACTGGCGTCGACTGCGTTGAGAGAAGTTGGCGGAACGATTCGTGCGACGTTGCTGAAGCCTGAAGATCCCCTTCGCCCAGACCGGCATGACATCTCCGAATTTGGCACCTTTTCCGGTGGCGAGAAGATGACCGCGGCCGTGCTGCTCTACGTCACGCTCGCACAATTAAGAATGCGCGGCCGTGAGGAGCACACTCGCGAGCGCGAAGCCGGCGTCCTGTTGCTCGATAATCCATTTGGCACTGCCTCGAAGCGCGAGTTCGTCGAGCTTCAACTTCGCCTTGCCAGACAGATGGGTGTGCAGCTCATTTACACCACTGGTGTGAATGATCTCGGCGCTCTAGACGTCCTCCCGCGTATCTTGCGACTTCGCAAGCGGCATCGCGACCGGCGCTCTGGTGACCTGCTGCTGTCCCAAGAGCCACCAGAAGAACATTTCGAAGGTGTCCAAGCGAATCTTCGAACATGACACCTGTAACAACAGAAGATTTTCTCCATCGGCTTCTTGAGATCGCTGGTGGGCGCAAACGTATCGTCGCTGTTGAATATCGCCGAGTCTTTGCGGAGATGTGTCCAACATTACTCCCTCCGGAGGCTCGCACTAAACTTGCCGGATGGCTTTCGCTGTTGGCCGAAACAAACGATATCGCTCTGCCGAAGGGAAGGCGCCTTTACGACAGGTCCGGAAGCGGCGATCTACCTGCATGGGTGGATTTGCTGCGACCAAACGAGTTGAGTGAACCTCTGCCTGTTGATCCTGAAAGCTTCGCGTGGGCACCAGAACTTCGGTTTGCCTGCACCTTCCGCGACGCACGACAACTCCATGTTTTGTTACGCGTGCAACAGTTTCTCGCCGCCGGTGGCCGCCAACGGCCAATGGTTCCGGTAAAGGAACGGTCAGTCGAGTTGTTTGGACAAGAGAAGCGCCTTGAGATGATGAAGAACAGCATACTTTTCCTGCCCGGTCGATTGAGTTTCGAGCTCTTGCGATGCTTTTCTGTGCCTCCGCCGATCGTGTGGGAAAGCTCGCCGTCGGGTCCGCCTCGGCCGTTGCTGGTTCTCGAAAACCACAGCACTTACCACTCATTCAGCCGATGGAATCAGGAGTCAGGCGCTTTTGCGGCGGTTGTGTATGGCAGCGGAGACGCGCTGAAGACCAGCGCAACAGGCTTGGCGGAAGTCGTGCGTTCGTTGTCGTGGGACGGACGATTCTTCTATTTTGGCGACATTGATCCTGAGGGGCTCCTCATTCCTCTGGCGGCATCTGCTGCGTTGAGCACGGTGGAACTGCCACCATTGACCGCGCATCTCGGCTGTTATCATCGACTTCTCGAACGCGCCAGCCGCGTGCCATTGCCGTCGGGCGAGAAATTCGGTCTTCCTCTGGACAGCCGTGAGTGGCTCGGCGAGGATCTGGCATCTAAAATTGACCCTTGGTTCGAACGCGGCATCCGGATGCCTCAAGAGCTCGTTGGTTGGGAGCAGTTGGCGGCGGATGATGCAAGCTTTGCCGGTGTGGGGAACCCAATCCAAGTGAATCAATTATGAAAAGAATGGGGCTTCTGACCGCGCTTGTTTTGGTGATTGAACATAACGCAACGAAACTTCAAGTACAACGGTCGGGTGTGGAGCCGGAAGCCGATTCGGGTCCAAGACCTTGACTTCCGTTCCCAAGCCCAAGGTCTGGCTATCCCTTACGGCATTTACGACCTTCAAGCCACCCACGGGATGGTCGTCTTTGGCAACTCCAACGAGACGCCACTGTTCGCGGTGGAAGCCCTTTGCCGGTGGTGGCGCTGCGAAGCTCCCCACCGCGATCCCGATGCGTATTTTTCGAGTTGTGTCTCGGCGTCGGCCGCAATCAAATGGAGCTTAGTGCAACTGACCCTTCACCCGAGAGAACAGCGCGGCGGGTTGCTCGTATTTGAGAACCGAATTGCGACTGGGCAAACGCACGTTCTGGCCCTCAGGGTGTGCCCCGACCCCGTGTGCAGGTGTGAGCATCTGTTCGTAATCGGTGCGGCCGAGCCCTCCGAGCCGAAATCCCTCGATGATGTTCCAACCTGGCGCGTGGACTTGGATCTGGGCGAGCGGCGCGTCCAAGTTCCAAAGGAACACCAGGGCGACACCGCGAGCGTCTCGGTGGCGAAGGCCTTCCAGACAGAGATTACGGCTGACCAATGGACGGAACTCCGCCGGTTCTACAAGGCTTGGAAGGAGGAGCAGACCGACAAGGCCGACCTCGACCAACTCGAGACCCACTTTCCGCCAGAAGCCGCAGACGGTAGCATGGTGGGCTATTATGAAATCCTCCCGCACGCGCGGCCCATCGAGGTCAGAGTGGAAGAACAAGCTTGGCAGTTCGACGACCAATACTGCGTCCAGCGCGACTGCGGTTGCCAGAGCGCCGGCCTGACGTTCATCCCGGTGATGGGCGAGGGCTCCCAGCGGAATGCTGGCCCCCGCCTGAGACTGGGTTTTCGCTACTCCTACAACGACGGCCAGGCCGACCATGTGACGGCGGGAGCGGACGCGCCTTCCGTGAGTGAGATGCTGGGTGCACTGAGAAACCCGATCAGGCGTGACCCTCCTTCGCTTTGCGTTCTTCCAGTGTGAGTGATGGGCTGTGACGGCGGACGGTGTACCCTCGGCGCGTGCGGTTCTTCGGCATCGCGGACTGCAGGAGATTCTTGCTCGCCTGAGCGAGTCGGCGAAGCTCCTCAACAAACTCCTGCAGGCTGAAGTAGCCGACCTTCATCGCCTCCTCCAACGGCAAGCCGGCGTGTATCACTTCGGCAAACGCTTTGAGTCGTTCCGGCTTCGGCGAGACAATGGCGGCCGCCGCCCGGACGACCGCCGTCCGTCTTGCGCCCCACCATCGATGTGTACATCATGATCGGGACAGCCGACAACCGCCCCGAACCCTGTGTGATGAGCGACGATGATCCTGAACCACTTTCAGGAAAGCGATTGAGGCGATCGCTCGGTCGTGCCGGTGCGCGGGCCAACGGTCCGAGACGACGTCGCAGCAGGAAGCTAGTGGAATGGTGGAGCGATGAAGAGCTTGCGCTGCTCGGCACCGAGGACGACCGATCGGTTGCCCGACGGATTGGCCGCCGCTTCACGCAGGTGCGCAGCAAACGGCAACACCTCAAGATCCCGGCGTTCGGGCTCACCAAGCGGTTTTGGACTCCCGACGAGGAACGGATGGTCGGCCTGATGAGCGATGAGGATCTTGCGGCTAAACTAAAGCGTACCGTCCAGTCAGTCCAGAAGCACCGCGCGGAGATGGGACTGCCGCCCCATGACCGGAAATCCCGGCCTTGGACCAAGGAAGAACTCGAACTTCTGAGCACCGTGCCGGCCCGTGAGTTGGCCACGCGGCTAGGCCGTACCGTCAAGGCGATCCGTCACCAGCGGCGGAAAAATGGCCTGGCGGTTCCACAGCGGCGCTGGACCCCGGACGAAGAGGCGATGCTGGGCACCGCACCCGACGCCGAAGTGGCCATGAAGATCAGCCGGACCGAGAAGAACGTGCGGGAACGGCGCTGTCAGATGCGCATCGGGAAGTTCGACCTGGCCAAACGCCCATGGAGGCCAGAGGAGGACTCGCTCCTGGGCTCGGCTCCAGACCAGGAAGTAGCCCGGCAGATTGGCCGCACTCCTGTGGCAGTGGCGGCCCGCCGCCGCGAAAAGAACATCCAAGCATGCTCACCTCAATTGCAGCGCTTCACCCCCGGAGAGGACAAACTTCTGGGGTCCAGGCCGGACCTGGAAATCGCCCAACTTTTGGGACGCTCCCGCTCATCCATCATCGGGCGCCGAATCCTGCTGGGCATTCCGCCATTCAATCCGAGCAATCGGAGGTGGACGCAGGCCGAGATCATGCTGCTGGGTACCCGCTCGGACCGGTCCATCGCCCGGGCGCTGGGGCGAACCGCGGAAGCGGTGAAGATCAAACGCACGCTTTTGCGCATTTCGAACAAAAGTAACAAGCCCCGGCCGAAGCGATGGTCGTATTTGGAAGAAAGGGCGCTTGGAACCATTGCGGACCGAGAACTCGCCCAGGTGCTCAGACGTTCCTACGTGGCGGTGCGAAAGCGCAGGTTAAAGCTCGGCATTCCTGCGCCGCCGAGAACGAAACTTTGAACCAGGAGTCCGACGACGTAAAATGCCGGCTCGGGATCCCATACCGGCATTTTACGGCGGTCATTTTGCTCCGCCGACCGACCGCTCGCGGCGGCCAGCCAGCCACTGACGGATCGTTCGCAAGACGGCTGACCACCTGGTGGCGAGCCTTTGGTCGGATGGGGCATGATCTTTTTTGCTATCTCACCAACTGGGTAACATTGGCGAGTTTCAAGAGCTGTCAGCTCTATTCACAAGTACCGGATTTACCTCGGCGCGAGCAGCGCACTTGTTAGGCATGCGGGGGTATCGAATCTCGAATCTTCCGCACCTCTGCCGACGGGTCTGCCACCTCGATTATGAGTTGGTCATATCGCTCGTCCGTCAACTCCACAACAATCGTCTTCTCTGGATCTTTGACGTCCCAGAAAATGCGCTTGCCATCCTGGTAGAAAGTGCCGGCTGTAATGACGCCGGGGATGTGGGTGCCGGGCGCACGCAGACCTTTCCACGATGCGCAAGCGACTGTGGGGTCTGCACGCACGTCACGAATCTTCGAGCACGACACTTCGAGCCGACTCTTGAGTGCCCACAACTTGTCCCAGCCTTGAACCTCCAACACCAGCTTTTCATCTGCTCTCGTGATGTGAACCATTGTTGTTTCCTTCAGGGTTTTTGGCTTGATGCGCGATGCGCGCCAGACAATTTGGCTCGCGATGAAGCGAGAGACGGTGTCGGCTCTTTGAGAACGTGGATTGCGCCCGACGTGTCTCGGTATTCCAAGCCCCACGGTTGTGAACGGCAGTTCAAACAACTGGTAAAGCAAGCAGACACCATGAGGAGCTATCTACTCCGTAACCCCAAGCATGTCGAGCCGCGAATACCAGTCCGAATGAAACCGCGTGCGATGCCGCAGAGTTCTATGAAACCGGCACGGCACGGCACTGGAGCTTACCTCGCCTCAACGCAAGCTCGGGCGAGACAGGCGAACTTAATGTTTTGGACAACCCACAGGGCGTGGTTGTTCCACGCTGTTACCGAGCGAGGACCTGGATGCCGTTCAAGATCGCCTTTCGGCAATATTCCGTGAGCGGTTGCCCATTGTAGCCCGCCACGCCGGTGATCGTCGCGGAGGACCCGGCGGTGACTGCCACGTTGCGAAACAAGATGTACTGATATCGTTCCTGCCAGCCTTGCGCGACCGTCCAGCTGGCCGAGGCGAATGTTCCCGCCGGCCCAAAAGAGGCGCCGTTGGCGGTCAGCGTGAAAACCGTGTCGCTCTCCGGGCACCCACCGGGATCGGCATGTCCATACAGGTAGAAGTCATAAAACCCTGCAGGCAGGTTGCTGATGGTGGCGACGAGGTTGCCCACGCCGTCTCCCTGTCCGTTATTCGGATAGGTGTAACTGTCGTACATGGCGTCGCCGGTGTTGTTGCCCCAATAACCGCCAGCGTTGCTGAGGGTCAGGCTCAACCGTCGCGGCGCCGTACGGGTCTGTGGGGGGCGGAAGCCGGGCCCCATCTGGCAGCCAATGCGGGGTTGACGATTTCAGTTCCGCCACGCTTGCCACGCGTCTCGGCCCCGCGTGGCCGGACTTGTTAAGCCGGACATTAAGAGCAACACGAAAATGGCAGGAGTCTTCGTATCACGAGGCATGGCTGTGGCAGTTCCTCCCGGAGGTCTGACCATTGGTATAGGGGCGGATGGCAAACTCACTGGAAGTCTGACTCTCCATGTGCGGTTCGATGTTTGCCCCACTTGGATTGCTTGGGTGACAGCGGCAATCGTTCACGTGCCGTACTATCGCTGGTGGCGAAACGGTTGGTTGAGCGACCGCAATGAGCCGAATTTTCAGACAGTCGTTAAGCAGTTATTCGCCGAACTACGGAATTGTCTGGGATTGAACTGATTAAGTCCTCGATCGCCGTTGGCGAGCGGGTTGGAGCGTGAAAGGTGCGTCCGAATTGCCTCCCGCCGATGAGCAGACACGGAAGGGCACCTTGGCGGCGGTGCCGTATCAGGCGGCATGAGTCATTTCATACCGGCATCATGACAGACCGCGGCCCTTGGGAAGATTCATTGGAATTCAACACACCTGAGCCGTAGCCTAACTCGCCAGTGATTTCTTTCCCGCTGCCTTTGCCTTCGCCCACCGGGCTCTGGCCAGCGCCGAAAGCCTCGCGCGCGCTTTCGCACTCACTTTTCTTTTCGCCTTCTTGGCTGGAGTCGCAGCGGTTTTGCCAGCGCGCTTTGCCCATCTGGCCTTTTGGGCGGCAGAAATCCTAGCTCGGGCCGCTCTGGACACCTTCTTTCTTCCTGGACGGTGCGCGGCCGAGCGCGCCGGCATCAGATCACCGAAAAGCTGGCCAAGTTCTGCTTCCAATGTAGCAATTTGTTTCTTGATAGCGACAGCGCGGCGGAGTTGATGGAGTGACAGCTTTACCAGCAGGTTAATTGCCATGAGCAGGCGATAGTGTTAGCGGCGGCGCGAACGTGGGGTGAAACGGGCGGTTTGAAAATGTTGCAATCAGGCCGCTTCGCCTGAGTCGGTAGTCGGATGGTTCACATTTCCATTTGTTTTCAGAGTGCGGGTCCGTGCGGTCACCCTTGGTGGAGACATGATGTCCTGGCCCCGCTGGATACACCGTCGGATGAAGGCCAGGATGTCCTCAGGATGAGGTGAGTCGATGAGCTGCGAGATCAACCCGATGATTACTGGGTGGAATCGCTTTAGGGCGTTTTGATGCGGCTTCACTAATGCGGCTTCATCGTTCAGCCATCCCCGAAACAGAGGGATGAATCCAATCTCCAGGTTGAGAGAATCGCGCAAGCGCGCCCGACGCAGGCGTTGGCCTTCACGGCGCCTTGCCTGCTGGCAGGATAGGCGATGACAAAATCGCTGCCGAAGAAGATGACGACAGTCAGGAATGAAGGGAGTTTGGCAAGCTTCGCAAACAATCGAGGGTTTCATGTTTTGAAGACAGGGAAGAAGACAGACGGAAGAAGATAAGAAAAGATTTTTGTGAAAGTACCGAAGAAAAAGGAGGAAGAAAACCGCATTTTCAAACCGGCGCTTTCACTCCATTTTGAAATCGGCGCGCACACTTTGTGCGTAACGGGACCAATTGGAACCAGCAAGCCTATCTCAAAGCCTCCAATACGCGGACAGCAGCCGAATTCGCTGGCACGGTGGCAATTTCGGGAGACACTCTGGCGGTCGGAGCGGGAGCCGAGTCCAGCAGC
>WNGF01008725.1_pt1 | contig 33139 bp, 35 predicted proteins | sample 5400641 | NCBI WGS metagenome assembly WNGF01 (sample SAMN13153371, study PRJNA577476) | soil metagenome | isolation source: 80 cm soil or saprolite under grassland replicate 2 | place: USA:California | collected 2016-06-15 | reverse complement strand
GGGCCGACCAGCTCGGCGGCCAGGAGGGCGACGTCTCCGGCTCCGGTGCCGGTGTCCAGCACCCGCATGCCCGCTTGCAGGCCGGCGTCGTCGAGCATCCCATCCGCCGCGTGAAGGGGTTCAGGATCTCGGAGACGAGGATCAGGCGCCGCTTCGGTTCGAGGAAGCTGCCCCGGGGACGATGGCGTGCCTTGATCGGGGCGGGCTCAAACGGGTGCGTGCTCGGTGTGGCCGCTGGGGTGGGGTCGGGCTGAGCGGCGGCGAGGGTCTCGGCCAGCGGCGTCGAACGCCAGCAACTGCGGTGGGTGGCGTTGGCGGCAGGGCTGGTGGCGATGGTGACGGTGGTCGTCCTGGCGGCGACGCTGGCACTGCGGCCACCATCACCCGCACCGAAACGGATTGGCCAACGCGGCCGCAGACCGTGCCGCACCACAGAGGAGTCAATCATGGCAGTGATCCAGAACACCACCCTGATCGAGCGCGCCCCGGACGAGGTGTTCGACTACCTCGTCGACCTTCGCAACGAGCTGGAGTGGAACCCTCGAGTCGAGTCCATGGAGAAGCTCACCAACGACCCGCTCGGCGTTGGCACCACGTACCTGGCCAATCGGATCCTGGGCGACGAATTCTCCTAAAGCCCTGCCGTCGGCTAGCATCATCTGCCATGCCGATCGGACGGATGAACCGCGAGCAGTTCTTCGGCCAGCTGGCCACGCTGGACGAGCAGCGCCTGAAGAAGGCCCTGTGGAACCTGTACTGGCGAGGCTCAGCGGCCACGCGACAGCGCATCGAAGCCGAGATCGACCCTGACCAGCATGATCGTGGCAAGCGCCCGTCGAAGGAACCCGCTGACAGGATGGCCTGCGCGCCCCGGACCCCAGTGCCGCTGCGACCGCGCTGGCCCAGCTCATCGATCTGGCCTGCCAGACGCGTGACTACGACTACTTCCGCTCCGAGGACCCCATGGAAGCGGCAGGGGTGGTGGTGTCGGACGCCGTGGCGTTGCTGTGGGGCACGCTGCACGCCCGATATGGGTTTGCTGGCTTCGCGGAACGTGCGGCGCCGCAGCTCATCCGGTGGGAGTCCCGCCACGGCTGGACACGCAGCGGCTGGGGTCGGGTCAGCCAGAAGGAAACCTCGCTGGCCAGCGTGCTCGCGCAGATGTTGGCGGCCCCCGACATGTGGGTTGGGTTCACCGACCGCTACCTTGACGCGCTGGACCGCCTCGCCCGCGATGCCCCGACCACACCCAACCGCGCCTGGCGACCCAGGGGCCACGACCGTGACCAACGGACCGCGGCGCTGGCCGAATGGCACCACCTGCTGCTCGACCGGCTCATCGGCTCCGAGGCCGAAGATCGCCTCGACCGGCTGACCCGCCACCCCGCGCTTGGCGGCCCGGAACTTGGGTTCCTGCAGGCCCAGCTGGCGCACCTGCGCGGCCAGGTCAGCAACGCCCGCAGCCTGGTGCACGCGGCCTTGCAGCAACTCCCCGGCCACCAGGACTTCCTCGACTTCGCGACCGAGATCGGCGCGCCGCTGCCGCCTCGCGCCCAGCAGATGCGGGCCGTCACTCCGCCCGAGAGCAAGCACGCCCTGGATCTCGACGGTCTGCGGGTCCCCGACGTCACCTTCTGGACCGTCATGGAAGACGGAGCCGTCGTAGGGTGTGGCGCGGTGAAGATACTCGACGCCAGCCTGTCGGCGAGCGTGAGGAAGGCGCGTCCGGCGGGCGTGGTGGGCGGCTTGGTTCCAGGCGAGCGCGGTGCGTCGTTGCAGGCGTGGGCGGCTGACATCCACAACGGTGAGGTCGGCTTCGCCGACGGCCGAGTGGGGCAGGACGGCGACACCCAGTCCTTCGGCGGCGAGTTCGACAAGGGAGCTGAGTTCGCCGGTCTCGGCGGTGATCCGGGGGTGAAGCCGGCGTCACCTCTACTCCGATTCTGTATAATTCATTCTCGTGTTATCCGAAAATGATGAACCGTCGGTGCTGCTGGCTCTCCAGCGGGCTGCTCACCGCACCATGCAGGCGCTGGCCACCGCCCTGGCAGTGCTGGAGCTGACCCCCTCCGAGCTCAACACACTGGCCAACCTGGCCGACGGCCGGCCGCGCAACGTGCGCGAGCTCAGCCGCGACACCGGCACGCGAGCGACGACCCTGACTGGCGTCCTGGACCGGCTGGAGCGACGCGGCTACCTCATGCGCGAGTTGGCCGCCGCGGACCGTCGTTCGTTCCTCGTCACGCTGACCGACCAGGGCCGAGCCATCGCCGCCCAGGTGCGTCACGCCGTCGCGGATCTTGAACGCAGCGCGCTTGCCGAACTGTCCACCCGGCAGGTGGCCGGATACCACGCCGTCATCACTGCCCTGCAGGAGGTCTCCTGATGACCCATCCCCACCACCACGGCCCCTCCGCCCCCGCGCACGGCGTCACCGATCCGGAACTGGCTGCGATCCTTGAGAGCATCGTCGGCCCCGATGGCGCATTTCGGCACCGCCAGCACATCAACCTCGCATTCCTGGCCGTGCGTCGCTACGGCATGCCCGAGGCCGTCGGCAAGGTCTGCGCCTGGATCCGGCAGATCGCCGCCTATCAGCGGGCGCCGCAGAAGTACCACTACACCATCTCACGGGCCTGGGTGGAATTGGTCGCACACCACGTCAGCGTCGACCCCGACCCCGCCGAGTTCGACCGGTTCGCCCAACGCCACCCTGCTCTGCTGGACAATCGGATGCCCCGCCACCCATGAGGATGAGGCGAACGCCTCATGACCGCCGGCCGCTCCTGCCGAAGACTTGAGCCGAGGCACTATGGAACGACCATCGCGGCAGCGGAGGAGGCGGTCATGGGACTCTATGGCGAGCGGGTGCTCCCGAGGATCATCAACGCCGCTTGCGGCATGAAGACGGCCGAACCGCTGCGACGCCGGGTGTGCGAGGGTCTGGCGGGGGACGTCGTCGAAATCGGCTTCGGCTCGGGACTCAACATCCCCTTCTACCCGGCGGCCGTCACCCAGGTTGCAGCCGTCGACCCCGCCGAGGTCGGGTGGAAGCTGGCTGACAAGCGCCTCCGGGCGACGACCGTCCCGGTGCAGTGGTCCGGGCTGGACGGCCAGTCGTTGCCCTTCGCCGACGACAGCTTCGACGCGGCCCTGTCCACCTGGACGCTGTGTACCATTCCCGATCCCGACGCCGCCCTGCGCGAACTGCGCCGTGTCCTCAAGCCCGGGGGCACCCTGCACTTCATCGAGCACGGACTGGCCCCCGACGAGGGGGTACGCCGCTGGCAACGACGCATCGAGCCGGTCAACAAGCGGGTCTTCGGCGGGTGCCACCTCACCCGGCCGGTCGTCGACCTGCTGACGACCGCGGGCTTCACCATCACCGAGCTCGACGTCTTCTACGAGAAGGGCGCCCCGAAGTTCGCGGGGGCCGACTCCCTCGGCGTCGCCCTGTCTCCGTAGCCGAGCTGGTCAGGCGCGGGTGAGCGACTCGGCCAGCTTGTCGAAGGAGCTCGACCAGCCGGCGACGGCCTGGTCCCCGCCGGTCTCGCCGACCACGTGGCAGGTCATCTCGGTCCGGTCGCCGAGGTCCCCGAGCGTGACGGTCACCAACAGGTCGACGTCGCGATCCCGCCACACCAGGCGCTCGGGTTCCACGACCTCGAGGTACGTCCCGCCGTTGGAGTACTCGGTGCCGTCCTCCGAGACCATCACGAACTCGCAGGTGCCACCCGGCCGGACGTCCATGCTGATCTTGGACAACGGGGTGGTGTAGCCGCGGACCGAACCACTTCGCGAACTGCTCCGGTTCCGTCCACGACCTCCAGACCAGGTCGCGCGGCGCGTCGAGCACGCGCGTGATGGTGAACTCCCGGTCGGTCCCAGCCGTGCCGGACGGGGTCTCAGGCATCGTCGCGCTCCTCTTGGTGGATGGCCCGGAGGTGCTCTTCGAGGCGGTCGAAGCTCTCCTCGAAGAATTGCCGGTAGCGCGCCAGCCAGTCGGCGGCGTCGGCGAGCGGGCGGCCCCGCAGCCGTGCCGGCCGCCGCTGCGCCACGCGATCGCGCGTGACGAGCCCGGCCTCCTCCAGGACCTTGAGGTGCTTGGAGACCGCCTGGAGGGTCACCGGGAACGGCTCGGCCAGCTCGTTGACCGTCGCCTCCCCGCTCGCGAGCCGCTCGAGGATCGCCCGGCGCGTCGGGTCCGCGAGCGCGGAGAACGTGCTGCTCAGTTGATCGACTACCACACCTCGCTCACCTGCCTGGCGCGGTTCGGGTCGAGCTCAACGGGCCGGCTCGTAGACCAGCGACACCACGCCGGAACTGAACGTCACGGTGTCGGCGAGCTTGAGCGCGGGGGCTTCGCCCACGCCCTCGAAGAGCCGCTTCCCGCTGCCGAGGATGACCGGATGGACCAGCAGCCGGTACTCGTCGATGAGGTTGTGCCGCGTCAGCGTGCGGACGAGCTCGCCGCTGCCGTAGATCAGGAGGTCCTGGCCGGGTCCTCCATGACGCCGTCCAGGGAAACGTACTCGACTGTGACCACTCGTCCCATGGAAGCCTTCTCGCATTCCAGATAATTCACCATGCGGTTGATCAATCTAGGGGTTGAATACCGCAACCGCAGGCGAGCCGTCAACCAGGAGCGAGCGAGGGATCGGTGCGAGTCCTCGAGAACGAGATCCAGGGCGGGATGGGTTGTCACTGGCGTTGGACGCGGTGGAGGGGGCGGCCGGGGCGCCAGGTCTCGATGATGAGGAACTTCTCGTCGGGGCTGACGGAGGTGCGGACGACCTCGTCGAGGGAGAGGCGGAAGAGATGGAAGGGCTCGGGCGGGTGCTCGGCCTCGACGAAGCCGCGGAGCTCGCCGGGGTCGGTGACCTCGACCGCATGGCCGGCGACCTTCACGTCACCGCCCTCCATGGAGCCGTCGCCGGGATTGGCGTGCAGCGCGAAGCGGCCGTCGCGCTGGAGGTCGCGTGCTTTCACCGCCTGCCACATGGAGCCGACGGTCAGGTCGGGGCCGTGAAAGTCGACCTCGGTGCCGCTGACCCGCGGCGAGCCGTCCCGCCGAAGGGTCGCCAGCACGTGGTGCCTGTTCGCCTCGAAGCGCGCCCGCACGGCGGCGGCCAGCTCCGGCGCCTCATTGCTGAACTGCTCCCAAGTCGCCATGCGCCGATTCTGCCAGCCGCCCGCGACAGCGCCGACGGTTCCCATGGCACAGGCGCTCTTGGGGGCCGTGGGGGGGAGCGAGCTCCCCCCCACATGGAACAGGGAACCGCGCTGAGATCACCCCAACGAAACGCTCCCAAATACCCGGTCAGTGGCTGAGCCATGCTTCAGGGTCAGTGGTGAGATCTTGGACGACCTCGGGGAGGCCGCCGGCGACCAGGTCGGCCAGCGTCACCCGCTCGAGCACGCTGCGCAGCGAGGCGCGCACCGCCACCCAGACCTCCAGCAGGTGCTTGGCGCTGCCGGCGTACTCGACCGACTCGGGACGCACGCCGCGCACGTTGGCCAGCGGCCCGTCGACGGCGCGGATCACGTCGGCGACGGTGATCTGGTCGGGCGGATGGGCGAGCCAGTAGCCGCCCTCGGCGCCGCGCTGGCTCCGCACGAGCCCGCCGTGCTTCAGCTCGGAGAGGATGTTCTCCAGGAACTTGAGCGGGATGTGCTGCGCCTCGGCGATCCGCTCGCCCTTGACCGGGCCGGTGCCGGCCGCCGCGGCCAGCTCGGCCGCCGCCCGCACCGCGTAATCCGCCTTGGCTGAGACTCGCATGGCCCTATTCTCGCCGACCCGGGGACCGCGTGCGCGCAAGCAGGGCGGGCCATCCACGTCGACTCCCCAAGTGACGTAGTCAATCTACGTCATCGTCGTAGTCCGTTCCATGCATCTTTCGGAGAGCGAGCGGCGCCCGGTTCTGGCATTCTCAATTAACTCTGTAGGAAAGGTGAGAATGGAGGTCCGATGGGTCGGGTGAAGCTCAATCTCGTGGTGCTGGCGGTGGCTGCGCTGGTCGCCACGGGCTGTGGCGCCACCGGCGGCGGAGGCGGCGGCACCCGGCTCTCGCTGGTCGCCTACTCGACGCCGCGTGAGGCCTACGCGGCGCTGATCCCCGCGTTCCAGAAGACCGACGCCGGCAAGGGCGTGACCTTCAGCCAGTCCTACGGCGCCTCCGGCGACCAGAGCCGCGCGGTGGCCGCCGGCCTGCCGAGCGACGTCGTGGAGCTGTCGCTGGCCCCCGACATGACCAAGCTGGCCGACGCCGGGCTGGTCGCCAAGGACTGGAACAGCGACCAGTACAAGGGCATGGTCACCGACTCGGTGGTCGCCATCGCGGTGCGCAGGGGCAACCCCAAGAACATCCACACCTGGGCCGACCTGGTGAAGCCGGGCGTCGAGGTGATCACCCCCAACCCCTTCTCCTCGGGCGGCGCCCGCTGGAACGTGATGGGCGCCTACGGCGCGCAGATCGAGCAGGGCAGAAGCCAGGCCGAGGCCAGGGCGTACCTGCTGCAGCTCTTCAAGAACGTGCCGGTGCAGGACAAGTCCGCCCGCGAGGCGCTGCAGACCTTCGTCGGCGGCAAGGGCGACGCGATGATCGCCTACGAGAACGAGGCCATCGCCGCGCAGCAGGCTGGGCAGCCGGTCGACTACCTGATCCCCGACCAGACCATCCTGATCGAGAACCCGATCGCGGTGGTGACCAGGAGCAAGCACCAGGCCCAGGCCAGGGCGTTCGTCGACTTCCTCCGCTCCCCCCAGGGCCAGGGGATCTTCGCCGACAAGGGCTACCGGCCGGTGAACGAGCAGGCGGCGGGCGCGGACAAGTTCCCCCGGCCCAAGGGCCTGTTCACCATCGATGACCTGGGTGGCTGGGACCAGGTGACCAGGACCTTCTTCGACAGGAGCGGCGGGGTCATGGCTGACATCGAGAAGCAGGTCGGGGTCTCGGTTGGCAGCTAGCGCGCCGGCGCCCGCCGCGCCGACCGCCAGGGCTCCGGCCGGAGGCCTGCGGTTCGCCGCCGGCGAAGGCCTGCTGCGCGGGATCGTCATGACCTACCTCAGCCTGGTCGTGCTGATCCCGCTGGCCGCGGTGGCGTGGCGCTCCGCCGGCGACGGCGCCGGGTCGTTCTGGCGCTCGGTGACCGCTCCGGAGGCGCTGGCGGCGCTGCGGCTCAGCTTCCTGGCCGCGCTGCTGGTGACGGCGGTCAACCTGGTGGCGGGCACGGCCATCGCCTGGGTGCTGGCCCGGGACGAGTTCCCGGGCCGCTCGATCGTCAACGCCCTCATCGACCTGCCCTTCGCCCTGCCGACCATCGTCGCCGGGGTGACCCTCCTGGCGCTGTACGGGCAGAACAGCCCGCTGGGCCTCAACCTCGCCTACACCCGCGCCGGCGTGTGCCTGGCGATGGCCTTCGAGACGCTGCCGTTCGTGGTGCGGGCGGTCCAGCCGGTCCTGCTGACCATGGAGCCCGACATGGAGGAGGCGGCGCACTCCCTCGGCGCGAGCCAGCTCGCCACCTTCCGGCGGGTGCTGCTGCCGGCGCTGGCGCCCGCGATGCTGGCCGGGGCCGCGCTGGCGTTCGCGCGCGCGGTCGGCGAGTTCGGCGCGGTGATCCTGATCTCCGGCAACCTGCCCTACCGCACCGAGGTTGCCGCCGTGCACGTGTTCAACCTGGTGCAGAGCGACGACTCCGGCGGCGCCGCGGCGGTCTCGGTGGTGCTGCTGGCGATGGCGCTGCTGGTGCTGGCCGCCATCGGCCTGGCGCAACGCAGGAGGACCCGCCATGCTGGCTGACCCTTCCCGGGTCCGCTCCAGGGCCCCCAAGCTGGCGCTGCGGAGCGCGGTGCTCGCCTACCTGGCGCTGGTGCTGGTGCTGCCGGTCGGCGCGATCGTGTGGCGGACCTTCGCAGCGGGCGTCGCGCCCGTCTGGCAGGCGATCACCACCCCCGACGCGCTGCACGCGCTCTACCTGACCGTCCTGGTGGCCGCGATCGCGGTCCCGCTCAACACCCTGTTCGGCCTGGCCTGCGCGGTGGTGCTGGTGCGCCACCGCTTCCCCGGCCGCAAGCTGCTCGACGCGGTCGTCGACCTGCCGTTCGCGGTCTCGCCGGCGGTCATCGGGCTGGCCCTCGTCCTGGTCTACGGCGACCGCGGCTGGTTCGGGGGCTGGCTCTCCCAGCACGGCGTGCAGGTGATCTTCTCGCTGCCCGGCATGGTGCTGGCCACCGTGTTCGTCTCGCTGCCCTACGCGGTCCGGGAGGTCACGCCGGTGCTGCGCGAGGTCGGCGAGGAGCAGGAGGAGGCCGCGCGGACGCTGGGCACCTCGGCGCTCGGCGCCTTCCTGCGGGTGACGCTGCCGTCGATCCGCTGGGGGCTGGCCTACGGGGTGACGCTGACCACCGCGCGGGCGCTCGGCGAGTTCGGCGCGGTGGCGATCGTCTCCGGCCGGCTGGTCGGGCAGACGGAGACGCTGACCTTGTTCGTGGAGAACCGCTTCGAGGGGTTCGACCAGGCAGGCGCCTACGGCGGCGCGCTGGTGCTGGCGGCCATCGCGCTGCTGGTGCTGCTGGGCATGACCAGGCTGCGGCGCGGCCGGGGCCTGCCATCCGTGGCTGGGAAGGAGAACCGCTGATGTCGATCGAGGCCAGGGACGTCACCAAGCGCTTCGGATCGTTCACCGCCCTCGACGACGTCTCGGTCGAGGTCCCCGGCGGATCGCTGGTCGCCCTGCTCGGGCCGAGCGGCAGCGGCAAGTCGACCCTGCTGCGGGTGATCGCCGGTCTGGAACGGCCGGACTCCGGCGCGGTGCTGCTCGACGGCGTCGAGGTGACCTCCGTCCCGACCCAGCGCCGCGGCGTCGGCTTCGTGTTCCAGCACTACGCGGCCTTCAAGCACATGACCGTGCGCGAGAACATCGCCTTCGGCCTGAAGCTCCGCCGGCTGCCCCGCCAGCAGGTGCGCAGGCGCGTCGACGAGCTGCTGGAGCTGGTCCAGCTCGCCGGCCTGGCCGACCGCTACCCCGCCCAGCTGTCCGGCGGCCAGCGGCAGCGGATGGTGCTGGCCCGCGCGCTGGCGGTGGAGCCCAAGGTGCTGCTGCTCGACGAGCCGTTCGGGGCCCTCGACGCGCGCGTCCGTGCGGAGCTGCGCGCCTGGCTCCGCCGGCTGCACGACGATATGCACGTCACCAGCGTCTTCGTCACCCATGACCAGGAGGAGGCGATGGAGCTGGCCGACCGCATCGTGCTGATGAACCACGGGCGCATCGAGCAGGTCGGCGACCCGCGCCACCTCTACGAGCGGCCGGCCAACGACTTCGTCATGCGCTTCGTCGGCCCGGTCACCAACTTCGGCGACCTGCTGCTGCGGCCCCACGACGTCCAGGTCCGTCTGGAGCCGGCGGCGGGCGCCAGCGAGGCGATGATCGAGCGGCTGGTCCACCTCGGCTTCGAGGTGCGGGCCGAGCTGGTGCTGCCCGACGGCCAGCGGCTGCTCGCCCAGCTCTCGCGCGAGGAGGCGGGCGAGCTGGACCTGGAGCAGGGCCAGATCGTCTACGTCCGCCCGGAGCCCCAGCGGATCTTCGCCAAGGCGCAGTAGCGCTGCCATGCTGAGCCGGTGACGGACTCGGCATCGGCATCGGCGGATGCCGCGACTCGGTGGTGGCGTGGCTGCTCGCCTCGCGCGAGCCGGCACCGGCTGTCCCTCACACGCCGAGGTCGATGAGCTGCTCGTGCTCCAGGGCGAGGTCGTTGACCCCGTTCCACAGCGCGGCCAGGGCGTTGCGGGCGGCCGCGCGGGCGCACGGGTCCAGGTCGTCCCGCCGCACCAGCTCCTTCAGGCGGTTGTAGAGGTCGAGCAGCTCGGTCTCGACCGGGGTGAGCGGGCGGCCGAGCAGATCGGTGGTTGGACTGGCCATGGCTCAGGCTCCCATCGGCTTGTCGCGCAGGTCGACGGTGCGGCGCGCCTTCAGCTCGAAGCGCGGCAGCTCGCCGGCGGCGGCGCGCTCCACCTCGAAGCGCAGCCCCTCGTGCGCCTCCGCCAGGGCCTTGGCGAGGCCGTCGCAGATGTCGCGCCAGGACTCGTCGGAGGCGTCCGGCGGCAGCTCCGCGCGGACCACGATCCGGTCGAGGTTCTGGTCGCGGCTGAGCACGAGCTGGAACTCCTCGATCATCGGGAACTCGCGCACGACCGCCTCGACCGCCCGCGGGTAGACGTTGGTGCCGCGGACCAGCTTCATGTCGTCGACGCGCCCGAGGATGCCGCCGTCATAGAGGTCGAAGCTCCGTCCACAGCGGCAGCGCGAAGCTGGGACTCTGCAGACCAGGTCGGCCGAGCGGTAGCGCAGCAGCGGCATGATGCCGCGCCCGAAGGACGTCACCACCCGCTCCCCCTGCTCCCCGTAGCCGACCGGCTCGTCGCTGGCCGGGTCCATGACCTCCTCGATGAAGTGGTCCTCGATGATGTGGGTGCCGCCCGGCTGGTGGGAGCACTCGAAGATCATGATCGTGCCGATCTCGGTCATCCCCGCCGTGTCGCCGGCCTTGGCGCCCCACAGCCGCTCGATCAGCGCCTTGGTCTGCGGGATCGACCCGGCCGGCTCGCCGGACAGGATCAGCCGCCGGACCGGGCTGGCGACCAGGTCGATGCCGAGCCGGTCGGCCTCCTGGGCCAGCCGCAGCGCATAGGTGGGCGTGGAGGCCACCGCCGTCGCGCCGAAGCCGACGATCTGCTTCACCCGGCTCTCGGTGGTCTGCGCGCCGCCGGGGATGTTCAGCGCGCCGATCTTCTCGAGCCCGTAGTGGAGACCCCAGAAGCCGATGAAGGAGCCGTAGCCGAAGGCCACGTAGGCCACGTCCGCCGGCCGCACCCCGAAGCCCCACAGGCCGTAGCACCACATCTCCGCCTGCCAGGCCCAGTCCTTGGCGCTGTCGAGCGCGCGGCCGCCTCCTGCCCGGCCACCGGCAGCTGGCCGAACGGCGGGCGCTCTGCCTGCGACGCCATCCACTGGTCGCGCGTCAGCATGGGGATGCGCCGCAGGTCGTCCAGGCTCCGGAGCTGCTCGGGCACGAAGCCGGCCTGGCGGAACGACTCGCGGTACCAGGGGCTGCGCGCCGCCGCCCACTCGCACAGGCGGCGCAGCTTGACGAGCTGGAGGGCGTCGAGCTCGTCCCGGCTCGCGGTCTCCGTCTTGGGGTTCCAGTACTCCGACACCGCCATGTACCGGGCCTCCCTTCCGCACCGTCGCGGACGATCCGACCGAATCATGCGGTTCCTGTGACGATCGCAGACTGAGCATGAGCATACGGCGAGTGTCGGCCGCTTTACATCTGCTTGACGGGGGGAGGCATACCCTGGCGGCAACGAGGGGGAGTATCCCGGCTCGGACGCACCGCCATCACGGCATCTGCCCGGTGCGCCGGCTCCGCGGGCACGCGGCGCGGGAGAGACCTTCGGCTGCCGCCGATGAAGTCGGAGCCGGGAGGAAGCAGATGCAAGCAAGTCGGGCCACCAAGTTCACCATCGGTGGTTTCCGAGTTGGGTTCGACTGGAGCGTGGTGATCGTGCTGGGCCTGGTGGCCTGGTCGCTCGCCTCCCAGGTCCTCCCCTCGGGATTCCCAGGCCATTCGAGCCAGGCGTACTGGATCGCCGCGCTGGCCGCAGCCGGGCTGTTCCTCGGCTCGCTGGTCGTGCACGAGCTGAGCCACGCCATCGCCGCCAGGCGGGTCGCCGGCGTCGAGGTCGAGGACATCACCTTCTGGCTGTTCGGAGGCGTGGCGCGCATCCGCGGCGAGCTGCCCACCCCGCGCGTGCAGCTCCTGGTCGCAGGGATCGGGCCGCTCACCAGCCTGGCGCTCGGCGTGGTCTTCTGGGGCATGGCGCTGCTGCTGGCCCAGCTCGGCGCCGGCAGCCTGGTCGCCGGGACCCTGCTGTGGCTCGGCGTCATGAACGGCACGCTGGCCGTGTTCAACCTGATCCCCGGCTCGCCGCTGGACGGCGGTCGCGTCCTGCACGCGATCCTGTGGCGGCTGCGGGGCGACCGCACCCGCGCCGCGCTGACCGCCGCCCGGGTCGGCCAGGGGGTCGGCGCCATCCTGATCGGGCTCGGCGTCCTCGGCTTCGTGCTCGCCGGCAACGCCGGCGGCCTCTGGACCGCCCTGGTCGGATGGTTCGTGCTCGGCGCCGCCCGCGGCGAGGCCCAGGTCGCCGCGCTGCGGATCGGCCTCGGCGACAGCCGCGTCCGCGACGTGATGCGCACCCAGCCGGTCGTCGGGCCGGCCTGGTTCACCGTCGAGGCCTTCCTGCAGCGGTTCGTTCCCGAGCACGCGCACCTCGCCTTCCCGGTGCAGGAGTTCGACGGTCGGCTGTCCGGGCTGGTCACCCTCGACGCCCTGCGGCGCGTCCCGCCCGAGCGCCGGGCGCTGCTCAGGGTCGGCCAGGTCGCGCTCCCCCTGGAGCGCGCCATCACCGTCACGCCCGACGCCTCCGCCGTGGAGGTCGCCGCCAGGCTCGCCATGACTCGCCAGACCCTGGCGCTCGTGCTCGACGAGGGCCGCCTGGTGGGGGTGGTGTCGCCGACCGATCTCTCGCGGGCCATCGCGCTCGGTCAGAGCTTCCCCCGCGGCCGCGGCGCGGGGCCATTCGGGCCGGTGGCGCAACCGACAGCTCCCCCGCCGGCGAACGCGCCACCGGCCCCTCCGCCGCCGCAGGGCGCCGCGCCGGCGCCTGCTGGCTGGTCGCCACAGGCTGGGCCGGCGCCCCAGGGTGGCCCGGCGGGCCGGGGCGGTCCCGCGGTTCCGCGTCCAGGCTCTCGGGAGACCTGATGGCGCCGATCCTGCGTCGCTTCGCGCGCCACGCCTGGCGGGTGGTCGTGCTGGTCGTCGGTCTGGTACTGATCGCGGCCGGGCTGATCATGCTGGTCACGCCCGGCCCCGGCATCGCCGCGATCCTCGCCGGCCTCGCCCTGCTGTCCACCGAGTTCGACTGGGCCAAGCGACTGCTCAACTGGTTCCGCCACCGCTTCGCCGCCGCCCGCGCCGAGGTCCGCCGCCGCGCCACCCGCCGCTCCCGCCGCGACTCCACCCCACGCCAGTCCCAGCGGTGACCCCCGGCCCACCGGCGGGTCAGCGGTGGGGCGCCCTTCGCCGCGGTTCGACCACGAGCCGCACTGCTCCGAGCAGCGCCCTCAAGTCCGCAACGCCCGCAGCAACGCGGTGTGGTCGGTTGAGCGCCGATACCGATCGATTCGGTCGATGGCGGCGAGGATGTCGGCGAGCCGGGCGGCATCTTCCCGTCGGCGGGTGGAGTCCGTCACAGCGGGATGGCCCCGGCGAGAATGTCGGAGCGGAGATGCTTCTTGAGCATTCCAACCGTCGTCACGTCGACAGGCACGCCCAATGCCTCGGTCAATTCGCGACGGAGTCCCACGAGATCGAGAATCGTGTGCCCTGGTTCCAGATCGACGAGAAGGTGTACCTCGAATTCGAGCCGCAGGCCGCAGGCATGAAGGATTCGACGAAGCGTTGAGATCGACGGCTCGACACCTCCGTGCTCGTAGCGGTTGATGGCCGGCTGCGAAGTTCCGACTCGAGCGGCAAGCTCCGCCTGGGTGAAGCCCGCGGTCAGGCGGGCCTCTCGAAGCAATACCGCGACATCGGTCATCGCCTCACGATACCTGATCAGGTATGGAAAAGCGATCCCGCCCGCGGGTCATCGGTGGGGGGCGCGGCGGCTGAGGGTGGCGATCAGGGCCAGGACGGTGCTGGCGGCGGCGATGCCGAGGGCGAGTCGGGCGATGGCGCCCGCCAGGGGCAGCTCGGCGGCGAGCAGGATCAGGGCGCCGAGCGCAACGGCGGCGAGCCCGACCAGGGCGAGGACGGCGAGCCGGAAGCCGAGCACCGCGCGGTCGTCGCGCACCAGCCGGTGCGATTCCGCCGACCAGTACGCCAGCTCGACCAGCAGGAGCAGGCCGGCGGCGAACAGCGGCGCGCGGGCGTCGACCGGTCCGCGCTGGTGATAGAGGGACAGGCCGTACTCAGTGGCCAGGATCGCCACGGCCAGGCCGGCCAGGGAGACGAACCGCCAGGCAGCGCCGGCGGCCAGGAGCACGGCGACCGCCCCCAGCCAGGCGAGCGGGGCGCGCGGCGCGCGGGTCGAGGCCAGCGGGGCGAGCGCCAGCGCGATGGCCAGCGCCACCGTGGCCACGGCCACGCCTAACCGGGTGTGGGCGCGATCCGGCGCCTGCATGCCTCCACCTCGTAGATCACCTGCTCCAATTCGGTCGGCACGCGCCACTCCACGACCGCCGCGCCGAGCTCCTGGTACCGGTGGCGCAGCGCCTCCCGCTTCAGCGCCCACAGCCGCTCGGCGAGCGCCGCGGCCCGCGCGGGCCGCGGCGTCCGCTGCCGCCGGCCAAAACCACCGCCGCCGAGCCGCCACGCCCCGGGCGCCCCGCCGGCCGCGGCGTCGGGCCTCGACCCCTCCAACAGCGGGGAGACGTCGACGATGGCGAGGTCGTAGCCGCGGGCGAGCAGGTCGAAGAGGGCGGTCACGCCGCGCTCGTCGAGCAGGGGCGTGACGGCGACGATCAGCGCCTTGGGCGGGAGGGTGCGCGACGGCAGGTGGCGGATGCCACGCCAGCCGACGGTCGCGAAGATCTGCGTCTCCATCAGCGTGTCCAGCAGGCGGTACAGCATCGCCTGGCCGGTGCCGGGCTGGAGCCAGCGCACCACGCCGCCGAAGCTCACGAGCCCGACCCGGTCGCGCCTGGCGAGGTAGGCGCTGGCCAGCGAGGCGGCGGCGGAGACCGCGCGGTCCAGGGTGCTGGTCCCCGGCTCGTAGCGGAAGCCGCTCCCGGCCGACCGGAGGTCCACGAAGCTGTCGAGGAACAGCACCACGTCGGTGTTGCGCTCCGGGTGGCGCTCATTCACCCACGGCACTCCCCGACGCGCGGTGGCGCGCCAGTTGATCGACCGGGACCGGTCCCCCGGCATGAACGGCCGCACGTCGGCGAACTCGATGCCGTCGCCGCGCTGGCGGGACACCTGGTTGCCGCTGAACACCTGGGTCTCGAACGGGTGCACCAGCGCTCGCAGGCGAGCGGGCTCGGGATAGACGATCAGGCTCTGGTGCCCGGCCACGAACCACTCCCAGGCGAACAGGCGCAGCGGGTCGTGCGCGCGCAGGTGAACTCCCCCGAGCAGCTGGGCGCCCCAGCGCTCGCAGCGCAGCCGCAGCTCGACGCGCGCGGGCTCGCCGGCGGCCAGCCGGATGGAGCGGGCGCGCGGCTGGCCGGGCAGGCTGAGCCGGTCCGGCACCAGCGGCACCAGCTCCAGGCGTGCCACCGGGGCGGCGGAGCGCACGGTCAGTGTCAGGACGACCTCGTCCCCCTCGACCGCCCGCTCCCGGTCGATGGCGACGTCGAGCTCGACCTCGGGCTCGCGGGCCATGGCCAGCCCGGCGACCACCAGCAGCGCCATGGGCGCGCCGAGCGCGACCAGCTCGGGCCGGCCGAGCGCGAGCCCGGCCAGCAGCGCGGTCGCCGCCAGCCCCGTGTACACGCTCAGCTTGGGCGACGGACGCCTGGTCGGCGCCGGAGCCGCCGGCGCGGTCATGGCAGCCTCACCGCCACCGGGCCGCAGGCTCCCGCCACCCCGCCACCACGGTCAACGCCTCCTGGCGGCCGGCTCCTCGGCCGGCGGGGTCGGCACCTGGTCGAGCAGCTCGCGGACGACCTCCTCGGTGCGCACCCGCCGGACCCACAGCTCCGGCCGCAGGATCAGCCGGTGCGCCAGCGCGGGAACCGCGACCGCCTTGACGTCCTCCGGCGTGACGAAGTCGCGCCCGGCCACGGCAGCCTTGGCGCGCGACAGCTTCAGCAGCGACAGCGTCCCTCGGGGGCTCGCGCCCACCTGGACCCGCGGGCTCGATCGGGTGGCGCCCACCAGCTCGACCATGTAGCGGCCGACGCTGGAGGCGACGTGGACCTGCTCGATCGCCCGCTGCGCCGCGACCACCTGGGCGGCGCCTGCGACCGCGTCGAGCTCGATCTCGTCCGCGCGCCGCTCCAGGCGCCTGGCGACCATCTCCCACTCGGCGTCCGGGGATGGATAGCCCACCTCCAGGCGCAGCAGGAAGCGGTCGAGCTGCGCCTCGGGCAGCGGGTAGGTGCCCTCGTACTCGATCGGGTTCTGGGTGGCGATCACCAGGAACGGCCGCTCCAGCTTGTAGGTCTGGCCGTCGATGGTGACCTGCCGCTCCTGCATCGCCTCCAGCAGCGCCGCCTGGGTCTTGGGTGGCGACCGGTTGATCTCGTCGCCGAGCAGCAGGTTGGTGAACACCGGGCCGGGCCGGAACTCGAAGTCGGCCAGGCGCTGGTTGTAGATGGAGGAGCCGGTCACGTCGGAGGGCATCAGGTCCGGCGTGAACTGCACGCGCGCGAAGCCGAGCCGGGTCACCTGGGCGAAGGACCGCGCGATCAGGGTCTTGGCCAGGCCGGGGAAGTCGTCGAGCAGCACGTGGCCGTCGGCCAGCAACCCGAGCAGCACCAGCTCGAGCGCCTCGCGCTTGCCGACCACCGCACGCTCGACCTGGTCGAGCAGCTCGCGCGAGAGCGAGCAGACCTCGTCCAGGCTGAGGCTTGGGAGGCCGTCGGGCTCGCCGGCCGCCCCGCCGGCACGGCCGCTCACCGCTGCGACACCCCCTCGAGGTCCGCGACGATCCTGGCCAGGACCGGCGGCGGCAGGCCGGGCGACTCGTAGCCGTCGGGCCCCTCCCGGTCGGGTCGGATCAGGTCCCAGACCGCCGGCCCCACCGCGACGCGGGCCGCCTCGGGCTCGGCGTCCAGGTCGATCCCCAGCCGGGCGAACAGCAGCTCCCTGGCGATCGCCCGAAGCTCGGGCCGGAGCCGGTTGTGCACGTAGACGCCACTGGCGCTGGCCAATGCCAGCATGCGGCCGAGCGATTCCAGCTCGGCGGGGGGCGGAGGCCGGGCCGGCCTGTGGTCGAGGACCACGTCCAGCTCGGAGACGCGCGCCGGCGGGTGGGCGAGCTGCACCAGCCGCACCAGCAGGCGCAGCGCCACGGCGCCGAGCACCAGCAGGTACACCGAGACGACCACCTGGCGGCGCTCGGGCGCCAGCTCCAGCGCGGCCACCAGCGCCAGGGTCGCCAGCACCACGACCACACCGCCCCGAACCGCCGAGATGGTCACGGCCGGCCCACCATCCCGCTCCGCTCGGCGTCGCGCCGCTCCCGCGCCTCCGGCTGCTCCCGGGCCGCCTGGAGCGCACGAGCCTGCTCGGCCTCCAGCTCAGCCCGGATGGTGGTCACCGCCTCGATCGCCGCCGCCCGCATGGCCTCGTCGATGGTGTGCTGGCTGAACTTCGCCCGCTCGAACAGGTCGGCCAGGCGCCGGACCGAGGCGGGCTGCACGTTGGCCTGCTCGAGCACGCGCGCGACGTACTCCAGGGGCGCCTCGGCCGCGTGGCGCGGCAGGCCGGCGGCGGCCAGGCCACCCTCCATCCGGATCCAGGCCGCGATCACGGCGCGCCTGGGATCGGGCTCGTCCTCGAGATCGGCCAGGGTTCCCTGGAGCAGCTCGGCGAGCTGTCGCCCGGGCCCGTCCAGCGCGGCGCGGCGCCGGCGCGCCTGCTCGCTCCGCAGCACGATGGCCGCGGCCAGGCCGGCGAGCAGGACACCGACCACCACGAAGGGGATCCAGCCGGGATCGCCGCCGGTCAGCCGGCCGCCGGGGCTGGCGGCCGGGCCCGCCGGGCTGGTCGGCGAAGGCGCCGGCCGCAGGCCGGGGAAGCCCAGCCGGTCGAGCCATCCGAGCCGGCGCAGCAGCGCCAGCAGCAGCACGAATCCCATCAGCATCAGGGGCACGAACAATGGGTTCCGCCGGGGGCGCACCAGCTGGTTCTTGCCGGGCAGCATCGTCCAGGCGGCGACCGCGAGGCCCGCCAGGACGGTGACCAGCGCGAGCAGCCCGAGCGTCTGGAGGAGGGCGGACGGGAAGCGGGGCGTGCCGGCGCCGGAACCGGGGGCACTCCGCAGGCTGCCGGCCGCCACCAGCGCGAGCAGCACCACCGCGGCCAGCAGCGGCCAGATCCGTCGCCCGCCGGTCGGTCGCTGGGCCGTGCCGCGACGGGACGCCTTGGGCGCCTGCTGTCCCACCATTTCGCCGCTCCCTGCTCGGTGCACCAGAGCGTAACCCACGATCAGGTCATCTCGACAGGCGCTGTCCACAGCCCCCGCCGGCCAGGCGCCGCTACGGCGGCAGCACCGCCTCGATCGCCGTACCGAGCGTCTCGATCGTCTCATCGACCTCGGCGTCGGTGATCACCAGGGGCGGTCCGAGGACCAGCAGGTCGCCGTCGCCGCCGGCCACATGGCCGGTCGACGAGTACACCAGCAGGCCCCGGTCCCGCGCCGCCGCGACCACGCGCTCGGTCACCCGCCGGCCGCGGGCAAACGGCGTCCGCCGGCTCCGGTCGGCCACCAGCTCGACCCCGACCAGCAGGCCGAGGCCGCGGACGTCGCCGACGGCCGGATGGCCGTCCAGCCGCGCCTGGAGGCCCGTGCGCAGCCGCTTGCCCTGGGTCTGCGCGGCGGCGACCAGGTCGCGCTCCCGCAGGACCCTGAGCACGGCCGCCCCTGCGGCCGCCCCGACCAGGTGGTGCGAGTAGGTGAACCCGTGGGTGAAGCCACGCGTGGAGATGGTCTCGTGAACCCGGCCGCTGGCGACCGCCAGGCCGAGCGGCCAGTAGCCGGAGGCGGCGCCCTTGGCCGCGACCAGGATGTCGGGCCGCACGCCCCAGTGGTCGCTGCCGAACCAGCGACCGGTGCGGCCGAAGCCGGTCATGACCTCGTCGGCGACGACCAGCACGCCGTGGCGCCGGCAGACCTCGACCACGGCCGGCCAGTAGTCGTCGGGCGGGACCGCCGCGCCGAGCGCCGCGCCCGCGATCGGCTCGGCCACGAACGCCGCCACCTCGTCGGCGCCGGCGTCCACGATCGTGCGTTCGAGCGCGGCGGCATAGCGGGCGCCGCAGCCGCGTGGATGCGTGTCCGGGAAGGGACAACGATATTCGTAGGCGGCCAGGGTGTGCCGCGCCTGGCCGAGCCAGGGCCGGTAGGGGGCGCGCAACGGCTCCCGGCCGCCCAGGTCCAGCGCCGCGATCGTGTTGCCGTGGTAGGCGCCCCAGCGGCCCACCACCACGTGGCGGTCCTGCCCCATGGCCAGGTGGTAGGCGCGGGCCATCTTCAGGGCGGTCTCGATCGCCTCGCTGCCGCCCGAGACCGGGTAGACCCGCGCGTCGTCGACCGGCACCACCGCGGCCAGCTCCTCGGCGTAGGCCTCCAGGGCCTCGGAGGTGAAGGTGGTGCCGTGGGCGTAGGCGACCTCGGCGGCCTGCGCGCGGATGGCGTCCGCCACAGATTCGACCCCGTGGCCGACGCCGACCACCACGGCGCCGCCCGCCGCGTCCAGGTAGCGCCTCCCGCCGGCGTCCCAGAGCTCGCAGCCGCGGCCCCGGACCACCCTCGGCAGCCCCTGCCCACGCCCGAACACGTGGCCCCGGCTCACCGCACGTAGGCTCCGTGCGGGTCGAGCTCCTCGCGGATGAGGCGGAGCTCCTCGGCGCTGGGGTCGGGGGTCGTCTCCAGGTCGGGGGCGACCCGCAGGTCCCAGCCGGTGGCGGCGCGGACGTCGTCCAGGCTCACGCCGGGATGGATGGCGGCCAGCCGCATCTCGCCGGTCAGCGGGTCGAAGTCGTAGCGGCCCAGATCGGTCACGACCACCGTCGGCCCCTTGCCCTGCCAGCCCTTGGCGGCCCGGCCGCTGGCGCCGCCGAGGTTGCCCGGGCTGGTGCGGAAGTCGATCCGCTCGACGAACGAGCGGGACGACTGGCGCATCAGGACGAACACCTCGCGCGCGTTGATGGCGATCTCGCAGGCGCCGCCGGAGCCGGGCAGGCGCACCTTGGGCCGGGCGTAGTCGCCGATCACAGTGGTGTTGATGTTGGCGTGCCGGTCGAGCTGGGCGGCGCCGAGGAAGCCAACGTCGACCAGGCCGCCCTGGAGGAAGTACTGGAACAGCTCGACCATGCCCATCACCGAGGTGGCCCCGGTGACCAGGCCGGGGTCGCCGATGGACAGCGGCAGGCGCTGCGGCCGCGACCCGTAGACGCCCGACTCGTAGATCAGCTCGATCTCGGGCGCGACCGTTCGCTGGGCCAGCGCGACCGCGATGTTGGGCAGGCCGATGCCGACGAAGCACACACGATGCCCGGCCAGCGCCCTGGCGCCGGCGACCACCAGCATCTCGGAGCGCGACCAGCCCGCGCCGTCGCCGCTCACCCATAGCTCCCGTAGTCGACGCTGCCGGATGGGGCCGGTCCGGGCCGCAGCTCCTTCCAGCGGGCCTCGCCGAGCTTGGCGAGGTACTCGGCGTGGTCGGCGGTCGAGTGGACCCACTCGTCCAGCCAGGCCTCCAGCCGCTCGGGGTCGCGGCTGATCGCCTCCCACTCGAGGTAGAACCGGTTGTCGCGGTCGTAGTAGCCCTGCGCGAACGAGGGGTGCGCGCCGCCTGGGCAGACCACCACGGCGTCGACCTTGAGACCGGGGATCAGCGTCCGGTTGGGATCGGCGCGGACCACGGCCTCCTCGACCAGCTCCTCGACCACCACGATCACCCGGCGGGCGGCGAACGCCGCCTCCCGCTGGCAGCCGAGCAGGCCCCAGACCTGGGTGTTGCCGAGCTGGTCGGCGCGCTGGGCGTGCACGATGGTCACGTCCGGGCGCAGCGGCGGCACCGCGGCGACGACCTCGTCGCCGAAGGGCGAGGCCACCTGCCGGATGTTGGGGTTGACCGCCGGCAGGTCGCTCTCGTCGTAGGAGCGCAGCGGGAAGAACGGCAGGTTGGCGGCGCCGGCGGTGTAGCGCCCGACCATGCCGAAGTGGGAGTACTCCTCGATCTCCAGCGGCTCGGGATCGGCGCGCTCGATGCGCCGCCGGATGGCGTGCAGCGACCCCGCGCCGGGGTTGCCCATCCAGGAGAAGACCAGCTTGCGGGCAACTCCGCCGGCCACCATCTGGTCGTAGATCACGTCAGGGGTCAGCCGGCACAGCTCCAGGTCGCGCCTGCGCTGGCGGATGATCTCGTGCCCGGCGGCGAACGAGATCAGGTGGGTGAAGCCCTCGATGGCGACCGTGTCGCCGTCGTGGACCAGCTCGGCGACCGCGTCACGCATGCTGGCGACCTTCCCCGGCATCGTGGTCACCGCACCTCCGCCTCGAACGAGGTCGCCACCTCGTCGAGCGATTCGGCCAGCAGCCGCAGGGCCGTCTGGCACTGCTCCCGGTCGATCACCAGTGGCGGTGACAGCCGCACCGCGCTCTCCCCCGCTTCCAGGACCAGCAGGCCGCGGCGGAAGGCGCCGAGCTGCAGCTCCTCGGCCAGGTGGCCGCTCGGCAGCTCCAGGGCGAGCATCAGCCCGACCCCACGAACGTCCTCGATCAGCCAGGGGTAGCGGGCGCGCAACTGGCGCAGGCCCCCGATCAGGAACTCGCCCTGCTCGCGGGCGTTGTCGAGCAGCCGCTCGCCGCGCAGCACCTCCAGCGTGGCGAGGCCGGCCGCGCACGGCAGCGGGCTGCCGCCGTAGGTGGAGCCGTGCGCGCCGGGCCTCCAGGTCATCAGCTCGTCGCGGGCGATGAAGGCGCCGAGCGGCAGGCCGGAGGCGATGCCCTTGGCCGAGCAGAGGATGTCCGGCTCGACGCCGGTGTGCTCGATCGCCCACATCCTGCCGGTCCGGCCGGCGCCGGACTGGACCTCGTCGGCGATCAGCAGGATCCCGTGGCGCTGGCAGGTCGCCTTGAGCTTGGCCAGCCAGCCGGGCGGCGGGACGACGTAGCCGCCCTCGCCGAGGATCGGCTCGACGATCACCGCGGCGACCTCGCCCGGGTCGACCTCGTAGCGGAACAGCGTCTGCTCGAGGTAGTCGACGGTGGCCAGCTCGCAGTCGGGATAGCTGAGGTTGAGCGGGCAGCGGTGGCAGTAGCCGTAGGGGGCGTGGAGCACGCCGGGCAGCAGCGGCCCGAAGCCCGCGTGGTACCTGGCCTTGGACGCGGTCAGGCTGACCGAGCCGTAGGTCCGCCCGTGGAAGGCTCCGAAGAAGCTGATCACGTACTGGCGGCCGGTCGCGGCCCTGGCCAGCTTGACGGCGCCTTCCACCGCTTCAGTGCCGGAGTTGGTGAGGAACACCCTGGCGGGGGCGGACATCGGCGCCGTGCCGGCCAGGGCGTCGCACAGCTCCGAATAGATCGGCAGGTAGAAGTCGCTTGCCGAGTAGTGCAGCAGCTCGCCGGCCTGGCGCCTGACCGCGGCGACCACCGTGGGGTGGGCGTGGCCGGTGGAGGCGACCGCGATGCCGGCGTTCATGTCCAGGAACAGGTTGCCGTCGACGTCCTCGACCACCGAGCCGAAGCCCCGCCTGGGCACGAGCTCGTAGGCGCGCGGCAGCGACGGGCTGGTGACCCGGGCGTCGCGCTCCAGCACCCTGCGGCCCTCGGGGCCGGGGACGTCGGTGACCAGATCGGGGACGGGCCGGCCAGGGTCCAGCCATGCGCCCGGCTCCTCGGCGGCCCATGGGGCCCCGGGCGAGGCCGACGGGGTAGCCCCGCCCGGGGCGGTCGCCCTCCGATTCACCGGATCACCGTCTGGGATTGCTCGCGCATGAACTGCTGGACGTAGTAGAGACCACCGCCGGCACGGCCGGAGCTCCCGGAGCCCTTCCACCCGCCGAACGGCTGGACGCCGGGCCAGGCGCCGGTGGTCGCACCGGCCCGGCGGTTGACGTACACCACCCCCGCCTGCGCGGTGTCGAGGAACCGCTGGACCTCGTCCTCGGCGGCCGAATAGAAGCCCGCCGTCAGCCCGTACTCGGTGTCGTTGGCGAGCTGGAAACCCTGCTCGAGGGAGTCTACTCCAGCGATGGCCACGAACGGCACGAACAGCTCGTCCTTGAAGAGGCGATGGTCGACGGGCAGGTCGGCGACCACCGTCGCCGCCACGTAGTTGCCGTCCGGCAGGTCGCGGCTGCCGGCCAGCAGCTCGCCGCCCGCCAGCACGCGGCCCTCCTTGCTGGCCTCCTCGACGGCCTGGCGGTAGCGGTCGACCGCGTCCTGGTCGATCACCGGCCCCATGTAGACGGGCCGCTGCACCGGGTCGCCGATCACCACCGCGCGGGCGCGCTCGACCAGCCTGGCCTGGAACTCCTCCAGCGCCGGCCGCTCGACGTAGACGCGCGAGCACGCCGAGCACTTCTGCCCGGAGTAGCCGAACGCGGAGCGGGCGACCCCCTCGGCCGCCAGGTCGAGGTCGGCCTTGGCCGAGACCACCGTGGGGTTCTTGCCGCCCATCTCGATCACGGTGGGCTTGGGGTAGGCGGTGGCGAAGGTCTTGTAGACGTGCATGCCGACCGCGTAGGACCCGGTGAAGGTGATGCCGTCGACTCCGGGGTTGCGGACGATCGCGGCGCCGACCTCGTCCCCGCCGGGGAGGAAGTGGAAGGCGCCCGCCGGCACGCCGGCGTCCCGCAGGCACTCGTACAGCTTGACCCCGGTGAACGAGCCCTGCGGCGAGGGCTTGAACAGCACCGTGTTGCCGGCGACCAGCGCCGCCCCCGAGGGTCCGGCCGCCAGCGCCATCGGGAAGTTGAACGGGCTGATCACCGCCCACACCCCGTAGGGCCGCAGCACGCTGCGGGTGTGCTCGTACTCGAAGAGCTGGCTCATCTTGTGGTCGAAGCCGTCGTTGGCCTGGACCTGGTCGCAGTAGTAGCGGATCAGGTCGGCCGCCTCCTCGACGTCGCCGAGCGCCTCCAGCCGGTTCTTGCCGACCTCCAGGCTCATCAGCGCGGCCAGCTCGTTGGAGCGGTCGCTGATCAGGTCGGCCGCGCGCCGCAGCACCGCCACCCGCTCGCGCCAGGGCGTCTCCGCCCAGGCGGGCGCCGCGGCCCTGGCAGAGGTGACCGCGTCCTGGATGTCGCGCTCGGTGGCCGCATGGAAGCTCGCCAGCTTGAGACTGTGATCATTAGGGCTCACCAGCTCGAAAACCGCCCCGTCGTCGCGCGCCTCGCCATTTACATACGTCGGGAAGGTCTGCCCGAGCCAGGACCTGGCGGTGGCGACGCCCTGCTCGTAGGCGGCGTGCAGGTCCTCGTTGTCGGCGGAGAGGGTGGCGTAGGTGACGCGGAACTTGGCCATGCGCTGCTCCCTTCATCGGGCCTGGCGTCGAGTCATCGTTGACGGGCGGCGTGGCCCGGCCGTTGGCTGATCCGTGGTCCGAGCCGCTCTGGAGTCGAGTCTACGTCCAGCCGCCGAAGCTGAACGCCGCGTCCATGGCCAGCTCCTCGGGCCCGTGCGCCAGGCGCCCGCCGACCATCGTGAACACGGCGTCGACCTGCTCCAGCTTGCTCGGGTCGACCGCCAGCACGTCGCCGGGAAAGGCGGTCAGGTCGGCGCGCTGGCCGGCCTGGATCCGGCCGGTGGTCCGCTCCTGCCTGGCCAGCACGCGCCCGCCGAGGGTGAACAGCTCCAGCGCGACCGGCAGGCCGAGGCGCTGCGACGCGCGGTGGTGGTGGACGGCGGCGGCCACGCCGTGCCAGGGATTTAGGGGGGTCACGCTGGAGTCCGACGAGCCCCCCATCGGCACGCCGCGACGCCACAGGTCGGCGAAGGGGTTCATGCTCTTTGCCCGGCGGGAGCCGAGCCGGTGCTCGTACATCCCGTCGGGGCGGCCCCAGGCGGCGTCGAAGGCCGGCTGGACGCCGGCGGCCAGCCCCAGCTCGGCCATGCGGTCGGCGCCGTCGGAGCCGAGCAGCTCGACGTGCTCGATCCGGTGCCGGCAGGCGGCGAAGGGCGCGTGGCCGACCGCGCGCACGGCGCGGCGGGCACAGCGCAGCGCCTGGCCGATGGCGCGGTCGCCGATGGCGTGGACGCCGACCTGGATGCCGGCCACCACCACGTATTCCAGGTCGAAGGCGCCCCAATAGCACACGACCTGGAGCGGCAGGGCGTCGAGCCGGCCGAGCAGCAGCTCGAAGTCGCGCCGGCTGGAGACGTCGGGACCGCCCATCTCGTGGACGCACACCACCCCGCGCCGGGCCGCCAGGGCCAGCGCCTGGTCCTGGGCCGCCACCAGGGTGGCCTTGGGGAGCTGGCCGAGCGCGTGGCGGCGGGCGCGGTGGTTGGCGTCGTCGCGGACCACCCCGGTGGGGACGCCGTCGGTCCCCCGGTCGCAGCCGACCGCGGCCAGCGCTCCCGCGTCGCCGAGGACCTCCAGGGTGGCCAGCCCCTGGTGGCCGTCGACCCGCGAGAGGTACACGGCGCGACCGCCGGCGGCGGCGCCGAGCGCCTCGGGGGTGGGCAGCTCAGGGCTGGTGAAGGTGGTCTCGTCGTAGCCGTCGCCCCACACCAGCCCGCCGCCCGAGCGCCGCGCCGCGGCCGCGACCCGCTCGAGCAGGTCCGCGGCGGAGCGGGCGCCGCGCAGGTTGGCACCGTGCGCGCCCAGCCCGGTGGCGGTGAGGTGAACATGGGAGTCGACGAAGCCGGGCAGCAGGGTGACGTCGCCGAGGTCGACGACCCGGTCCGCGCCCAGCGAGCCGGCCTCGGCCGCCGGGGCCACCGCGGCGATGCGGCCCTCGTGCACCAGCACCGCGACGTCGCGGCGGCGGCCGAAGGCGCCGCCGCCCCCACCATGGGCCGGCTCGCCCCCGGCGCCCCAGGCGGTACGAGCGACGAGCGCAAGGCCAGGCACAGACCAACGACCTCCTCGAGACGGCGCGCCCATGATCGTCCAGGCAGCGAGCCGATCGGCTCGTGGCGGCACGCGGCGCGGCTCCGACAATATCGGACGAACCTACCCAGGTTGTAAAGCCCAACCTGAAGGCTCCCCGATGGTAGCGACACGGCCCGACGTGGCGAGCCGGAGGGCTCGACTCGGGCAACAGACGCTGGGGGGCTTGCGGGGATACGGATATACTCCTACGCAGGGGTCGCAGGTCGAGGAAGGCGGGATGCCTTGAACAACGTCATGCGCTACACCTTCAAGAAGACGCTGAAGATCCTGCTCTGGATCCTCGTGCTCTACGCGATCGCCCTCCCCATCCTGTACCTGATGTACCGGATGAACCGCGGGCTCGACTGGTGGAGCGTCCTCGGCGGCGATCCCAGGGTCTCGCCCGAATTCCGGGGCTACCTGATCCAGACGCACCACCCGCTGGCCCCGCCGTTCAACATCTGGAAGGTCACGACGGCGCTGCCGTTCACCATCCTCAGCGTGCTCACCCTGGTCATCTACCTCGTGATGTTCATGGTGATCCAGTTCGCGGGGCTGTTCTGGTTCCTGTCCCGCGGCCGCACCTACGTGATCTACCCGCGCGAATACGACGTCACCTTCGACGACGTGCGCGGCCAGCCGGAGATCGTGGCCTCGACCAAGGAGGCCCTCGCCCTGTTCCAGGGCTTCAAGAAGTTCCGCGACGCCGGCGGCTACCCACCCCACGGCATCCTCTTCGAGGGCCCGCCCGGCACCGGGAAAACGCTGCTCGGCAAGGCGATCGCCGGCTCGGCCAAGGTGCCGTTCGTCTTCGCCTCGGGGACCAGCTTCAGCAACATGTTCATGGGCGTGGGCAACCTTCGGATCGCCTCGCTGTTCCGCAAGGCCCGCAGGCTGTCCAAGAAGTACGGCGGCTCTCTGGCGCCACGTGCGCCGGATCCTGCACCTCGGCAAGCCCAAGATCCCGCAGTACAACGTCATGGTCATCGGCGCCACCAACCAGGCCGCCACCCTGGACCCCGCGCTGCTGCGGCCCGGCCGCTTCGACCGCAAGCTGCACGTCGGCCGGCCGACCGGCTCCGGCCGCGAGGACATCCTCAAGTACTACCTCGACAAGGTCCCGCACGAGCCGGTCGACATCGCCCGGCTGGCCCGCGCGACCTACGGGTTCAGCCCGGCGCAGATCAAGAACCTGGTCAACGAGGCGCTGATCTACGCGCTGATCGACGGGCGCGACAAGCTGACCTTCGCCGACCTGTGGACGGCCAAGGTCACCGAGGAGATCGGCCTCAAGGACGCCACCAAGATGTCGGCCAGGGACCGCCAGATGGTCGCCTTCCACGAGGCTGGCCACGCGGTGCTCGCCTACGTCCTGCTGCTCGACCAGCAGATCCAGGTCGCATCGATCCTCAAGCGCCGCGACACGCTGGGGGTCGTCTACCACACCCCGCTGGAGGAGACCCACACCAACCTGCGCGAGGACATGCGCCGCGACATCGTGGTCTCGCTCGGCGGCATGGCCGCCGAGGAGATCTGGTTCGGGGACACCACCGGCGGCCCGGGCTCCGACCTCGCCAACGCCACCTATCGTGCCGCGGTGATGCTCGGGTTCCTGGGCATGGGCGACAGCCTCATCGCCTACTCGCTGCTCGGCGACAACCCCTACACCGGCGGGTCCATCCAGGCGATCCTCGAGGACCCGAAGAACCGCGACGCCATGCGCAGCCTGCTGATGGGGTGCAAGCACGACGCGGTCGAGCTGCTGCGGCGCAACGAGCCGGCCATCCGGGCGCTCGCCGAGCGGCTGCTGGAGCGGGACGAGGTCCAGGGCGAGGAGATCGAGGAGATCATGATGTCCAAGGGCGTCGCCAGGGCGACGCCCGCCTTCCGGCCCGTGCTCGAGCTGCTCGGCCAGGACTGGCACCAGCCCGCGCTGGTCGAGGCGCGGCCGAACCCGACCCGCGACCCGCTCGAGCGGCAGCCGAACGTCGACGGCGGCAACGGCGAGGTGAACCCCTCGGCTCCGGCGGCCGCGCCCTACGTCCCGCCGGCGCAGCCGCCCGCCGCGGGGCCGACCATCCGCCGCTCGACCTCCTCACCGAGCGAGTTCGAATGGTGAGGCGCCAGCGCCGCTGACGCACTGCCGAGCGGGCCGCGCCCAGGTGGCGCGGCCCGCTCGGCGTTCCGGGGAGTCGATCAGGGAGCCATGGCGAGCCCGGCGACGCTGATCGCCGCCCAGACCACCTCCGGGTGGAAGATGTCGCTGTGCGCGCCGGACGGCGGCCCGCCCTGGGAGATCACCGCGTCGCCGTTCAGGTTGGTGAAGCTGCCGTGCGCGAGCTGGTAGGGCTGGCCGACCGGTCCCAGCGGCAGCTCCGAGGCGGCGCACGCCTGGGCGCCGTCGTGGCCCATGGCGCCCCAGCGGAACAGCAGGTCCGAGGCGGCGGCGGAGTCGTCCCGGGAGCTGAGCGAGGCCAGCGGGTAGATCTTGCCGACCGCCAGGTCGTGGACGGAGAACGACGCCGCCAGCGGCCCGTCCACGCGGCGCGCCATGCCCTTGAGCGCGCCGCCGCGGCGCCGGTCGTCCGGCAGCGCGTCGGCGAACGCGAAGTGGGAGAAGGCGCCCTGGAGCAGCAGCAGGGACTTCACCGGCGAGGCGCCCGCCCCGGGGTCGGGCAGTCCCGCCAGGGTGAACGACACCAGCCGCGCGCCGAAGCTGTGGCCGATCAGATGGACCCGCAGCTCCGGCGCGGCCGCGGCGAGCCGCCCGACCAGCGGCCCGAGGCCGGCCTGGCCGACCACGCCGGCGCGCTTCTTCATCTCGAAATAGGTGAGCTGCCGCAGCGCCTCCTTGGCGCCGTCCCACAGGCGCGAGAACGGGCTGCCGATCCCGGCGGCGCCGCCCTCGCCGGCCGGGGCCGGCACGGCGCGGGCGAAGCGGGTGAACAGCGCCTGCGGGTCGTCGGAGACCATCGCGACCTCGCCGCCGTCCTCGCCGGCGGGGCGAGCGTCCTCCCCGGTCGCCAGCTCGCCCATCAGCGACTGGAAGCGGCGCAGCGCCCGGGGGTCGTCGGGGCGGTCGGCGAGCAGGCCGCCCAGCTGCTCCAGGGCCGCCCGCTGCTCCGGCGTGGTGAACACGTCCGTGAGGTCCTCGACGAGCGCGCGGTCCGCCGGCGGGCCGACCGCGTCGGCCAGCGCCGCGGCGCCGCCAGCCGAGCCGGGGATGGTCTCGTCCGCCCAGCGCTTGGCCGGCCAGATCACCCCGGCGAAGCCGAGCCCGGCGCCGCCGCCGGTCAGCAGGCCCGGGACCTGCTCGAAGAAGCGCCGGTAAAGACTGGTCGCCTGGCCCCGGTCGTTGTTCCAGCCGTGGGCGAACACCATCAGGTCGGTGACGCCCAGCCCGGGCGCGCCGCTGATCAGCGTGTCGGCGTCGCCGGCGTTCGGACGCCCGTTGTCGTCGAAGGCCACCTCCCAGTACGGCAGCCCGGCGATCTCCCCCATCGTTGCCCCTCCTGTCCTGCCGTGGCCCGGCTCCCGTGCCGGGCCTCACCTACACGGACTGGATCGCCCGCATCAGGTCGACCAGCCCACTGCCCTGGAAGTAGTGCTCGCGCCCGAGCGAGGTGGCGGACTCGAGGAAGATCCGCTTCACCCGGTCGGGCTGGCCGATGAACTCGCGACGGATCGAGAGGAAGGCCGCGATCGCCCCAGAGACGTGCGGCGCGGCCATGCTGGTGCCGCTGTCCTCGACGTAGACCGCCACCTGCCTGGGGCCGGGCGGCGGCGCGTCCGGGCTGACGCTGGCCAGCTCCTTGCCAGCGGCGCACGAGGTGATCCGCTCGCCCGGGGCGACCAGGTCCGGCTTGGCGCGGCCGTCGCCGGTGGGGCCCTTGGACGAGAAATACGAGACGCCGTAGGTGTGCGGCATGTCGCGGTGGGTGGCGCCGACGGTGATGGCCAGCTCGGCGTTGCCCGGGTCGTTGATGGTCATGGTCAGGCCGACGTCGGTCTGCCGCTGGAAGGAGCTGAGCGACCCGTAGCCGGTGTTGCCGGCGGCGACCACCACGACCACGCCGGAGCGCACCAGCCGGTCGACCTCGGCGCAGATCGGGCTCTGGCCGCAGGCGAACCATTTGGCGTCGAACTCGTAGCCCACGGACAGGTTGACCCCTTGGACCCGCAGCAACTTGCCGGAGCCGTTCAGCTCCTTGCGGACGTACTCGAGCGCCCGCACGACGTTCATAGAGCTGCCGCCGCCGTTGTCGTCGAGCGCCTTCAGGCTGACCAGCTTGCATTCGGGGGCCATGCCGGCCAGTGTCCCCGGGTCCACCTTCCGCTCGTGGAGGCGCGGCAGGCCCGGCTGGTTGGGGTCCACGACACGCTCCACCACCCGGAGCTGGACGCCGCGGGCGCCGACGTGCCGGGCGGCCAGCCCGCCGGCGATGATCCCGGCGACGTGGGTGCCGTGGCCGAACCCGTCCCGCAGGGCGGCGCCGCCCTCGGGTCTGCCCGGCAGGGTGAAATCCCTGTGCAGGTCCGCGACGTCGCCGCCCAGCGTGTCGTGGGCACGGAAATGCTGATGGTCGGCGTCGATGCCGGAGTCGATCACCGCCCAGCTGATGCCCCGCCCGCCGGCGCCGTAGGAGCGCCGCGCGGCGTCCGCCTTCACGGTCGAGCACGACAGGTCGATCAGCGGGTTGACCGGGAAGTCCGGCCAGATCCGGTAGAGGGCGGTCCGCGCCGGGTCGGTGTCGACCATGTCGGCGGCGACCAGCGCCCGCACCTGCTCGACCGAGAGCCGGCAGCGATAGTAGGTCTCGGCGACCAGCTCCGGCTCCGGGTCGAGCCGCTCCCCCGGCAGCCCCTGGTACAGCTCGAGGAAGCGGCGCGTGGCCCCGGTCAGACCCTCGTGGTGGCGCAGGTTGAGCTCGATGACCACCGGCAGCGGCTCGCTCTCGCCCGCCGGGAAGCCCAGCCGCTGGCGCTCGGCCGGGTCCAGCAGCGCGTCGGCCACGATGGTCCGCCGCACCAGCGGCGGGCCGTAACGGGACGGGCCGGTTCCAGGCGTCGAGCTCGGACCGGACGCCGCGGGATCATCGGGCGAAACCGTGGGCATGCACGCGCTCCTGGCAGCAAGGCAGTCACCGACACTGGACGCATACTAGAACGTTCGAGGCGCCGTTGCGGAGCGATCCGCGCGATTCAGGCCTTCAGGTTCGCGCCGACCCGGACGGCGTCGACGCCCGCGGCCAGCTCCGCGGTCAGGCTGGGCGCCGGCGAGGTCGGGCAGTCGACCACCAGCAGCGGCGAGAGCTGCGGCTGTCCCTGCCCGATCACGGTCTGGCGCGAGCACACCAGGCGCTTGCCGTCGCGCACGTCGACGCTGACCGGGAAGGCGCCGAGCTCCCTGCCGACCTCCCCGCCGGTGTCGGCGAGCGAGAGCACCACCACCACCCGCCCGGCGCCGACGAAGGCGCTGGCGACCCGCAGCGGCAGCGTGGAGCCCCCGGCGCCGCCGTCCGCGCGGGCGACGGGCAGGTTGAGGCTGGAGGTGGTGGGGTCGACCGCCCGCATCGGCGGGCGGGCCGGCCAGTTGCCGCCGGTGTTCAGGCCGACCTGGTCCTGGCCGGCCGTCGACGCGGAGACGAGCAGGTCGTCGAGCTCGATGCTGGCCAGCGTCTCCACCGACGGCGTCGGCCCGAGGTCCACCAGGTAGCCGCCGGCCGGGCCGGCCGACTGGACCGGCACGGCCTCCACGCCGCCGATCTGGCGGCTGTCCGGCTCGGCGAACACCCCGCCGCCGGCGTCGACCAGGTGCAGGCCGGTGATGCCGAGCAGGCGCTGACCATTGGCGAGGCCGTCTACCCGCAGCGTGAGCGAGCCGGCGTTGTCGCTGGTCTGGACGTCGCCGTTGACGGTGTCGCTGGGGATGCGGCTGAGCGACACCGCCTCGACGCGGATCCCGTTGCTCGGCTTGCTCCGCCAGCCGAGCTGGCGCTGGAGCTCGACCGCCTGCGGCGCGGTGGTCTGGGTGGTGGCGCTGGCCGACCGCTGCGCCGATGCCGCCGATCCGCCGGTGCCGCGGCCGGCGACGAACGCCAGGCCCACCAGCACCAGGGCGGCCACGGCCAGCGCGACCCGCAGGCGCCCACGCGGCGGCGCCTCCGCCACCGCGCTGACCTCGGTGACCGCCTCCTCCGCTGGCCTGGCGGCGGGCCGGGCCGGCCGCTCGTCCAGCTCGACCAGTGGCGCCTGGCACTCCGGGCAGGTCCCTTCGGCCTCGCGGACCGCGTCGCAGCGCGGGCACCAGCCCCTCATCGCTGCCCGCCGCGCTGGTCGACCTGCCAGGGACCCGTCAGCAGCTGGCTCCGCATCACCCTGGCCACCACTTCGAAGGGCATCCGCCCCTGGCCACGGGGCGTGCTGGAGGCCAGGTCCCTGGCGGTGAACTCGACGACCGTGTCGCCGCCCTCGGCGGTGTCCTCGAAGGAGCCGACCTGGCCGCCCGCGCCGCCGGTGGAGACCGAGATGTCGGCGGCGGCCAGGCTCTCCTCCGACGCCTCCTGCCCCGGCTGGGAGAGCAGCACCACCACGCGGCCGTCTCGGTAGGTGGCGCCCATCACCCTGACCGTCTCGCAATCCACGCAGGCCACCTCGAGCGAGCAGGTCGGGCAGGTGCCCTGGCGGTCGGGCGCGGTCTGCGGGGAGGTGTCCATCGACCGCTTCAGCTCGGCGTCGACCAGCGCCCCACGCAGGGTCTCGCTGGACCGCCGCAGCTCGATGATCTGCGCGACCGTGGCGCCGGCCACCGCGTTGGGGTCGATCCGGCGGGTGAGCGAGACCGTGCCACGGACGCTGCCGCCGCCGAGGCTCACCAGCTCGTCGGCGGCCAGCGGCTCGTTCGGCCTCCCGACGGCCAGCTCCCGGCCGGCGGAATCGGTGAGCCGCAGACCGATCACGCCCCCGAAGGTCCACTCGCGCTCCAGGCCGCCGACCTCGAGGTCGATCTGGGTGGTGCCGCCGCTGGCGGTGATCCGGTCCAGCGTCAGGGTCACGGTGCCGTGCGGCACCCTCCAGCCGAACACTCTGGAGACGTCGGTCGACAGGCCGCCACCCGGCAGCGGCCGCCCGCTGGCCCGGGTGGTGGTCGACGCCGAGGCCGAGGCCGAGCTGGAGGGGCGGCTCGAGCGGCCGCCCGCGAACGCGCCCGCCACCAGCGCGAGCGTGACCGCGGCGATGGCCACCGCCCGCGCCAGCGGCAGCAGGGACCGCAGCCGCTGCGCCAGCGCGTCGCGCC
>WNGF01001606.1_pt1 | contig 33156 bp, 26 predicted proteins | sample 5400641 | NCBI WGS metagenome assembly WNGF01 (sample SAMN13153371, study PRJNA577476) | soil metagenome | isolation source: 80 cm soil or saprolite under grassland replicate 2 | place: USA:California | collected 2016-06-15 | reverse complement strand
GCGACAACAAAGGGAACATCAGCCAGATGAAGCTTCCGTTCCAGATCCGCTGCGACGCCGCTGGAATGGAGCAATATGACAGTGGCGCGCCGAAGCAGTGGTGGTCCAATCTCGTAATCCTCGAGAATGGCAAGGAAGTTGTTTCCAAGAGGATCATCGTCAACGATCCGCTTGTTTACAAGGGACTGCACATCTACCAGGCGAACATGGGGAACTCGCAGGCTCCCAAGACGCTGACCTTCAAGGCGACGCCCGCGACCGGCGGAGCCGAAACAGACGTAACCGTGCCGATGAACGGCAAGGCGGCGCTGCCCGATGGCGAAAGCCTCAGCGTTCTTCGCTGGGTGCCCGATTACTACGTCCAGGACAACGAGGTCTATCAGAAGTCAGACCAGGTCAACAATCCGGCAGTACAGCTTGCCTTGACCGATGCCAAGGGTGAAACCAAAAAGCTATGGATCTTCTATTCGCAGGGGAACACCACCAAGGGTCAGACTGCGCCGTATGAGTTTTCGATTAAAGCGGCGACCTGGCTGTACTACACCGGCCTGGAGGTCTCGCACCATCCCGGACAGCTCGGGGTGTGGATCGGCGTGGTGCTGATGGCGATTGGACTGGTGGTCGCGTTCTATACCCATCACGTTCGCATCTGGGCCGTGGTCACCGATGACGGCAAGGGCGGGAAGCTGCTGTGGGTGGGTGGGACCACTAACAAGAATCGTGACAAATTCCAGCTGAAGTTTGAGCAGATCAAGGCGGCGCTGCGCGAGGAGCTCGAGAGCGAAGCACCGGCCAACGTCAAAAGCAAGCGCGAAGAAAAGACTTTGTCCCCGGTCTAGTTCGGGGAGCAATGTCATCGCTCCCAGCGTGCCCGTTGGCGCGCTGGAGCAAAATCTCATCCGGGGTTCCCAGCGCGCCGGTTGTTTGCGAGCTGGGCCATAGGAGTCATACAGAAATGTCAGAAGCAAGAGTAGTAGCAGTAGAAGAGCAGCAGCAGCGGGCCACTGGCGGCCTCCTGCTATTGCTTGTAGGCCTGGGCGTTGCCTTCGCGCTGATTGTGGCGCTGCTGGCGGCGGCCAAGGCTCACACTGGGCCCATTTACGGCGAGGCCAACATGCTCTACGCCGCCATGGTGCTCTATGCCGGCGCGGCAGCCCTTTATATGGGATACGGCGTGACCGGAATCGAGCGCTATGTCAGCTCCGCCACGGTGCTGACGGCAATTGGATTTGCAGCCAACACTGCCGCGGTAGCGCACCGCTGGTACATCGCCGGCCGTCCGCCGTTTTCGAACATGTACGAGATGTTGCTCAGCTTTGTCTGGACCCTCTCTCTGCTCACCCTCATCGCCGAGAAGGCCTACAAGGTCAAGATCATCGGTTCGATCACCATGCCGATCACGGTGGTCTCGCTCATTCTCATGCAGCTTCTGAACAGCGAAGTGCAGCCGCTGGTCCCGGCCTTGCAGTCCACCTGGCTGCAGGTGCATGTCACGCTGGCCATGCTCTCTTACGCGGCCTGCGCGGTCAGCTTTGCACTTGCGATGATGTTCCTGGTCCAGGACAGAATGAAAACCGAGTCCTTCCAGGCCATCACCTCGGTGGGGATGATTGCGGTGTATGCGGGCATCTTGTTTACCCGATTCCGCTCGGGCGACCTGGCGGTCACCGCCTACAATCTGCAGGACAAGGAGGAGGTCATGATCTCCAAGGGGAATCCGCTCTTCATCCGTATCCCCGACTTGGGCTGGCTCTTCCTGCTCGTTCTGATCTCCGCCGTGGTGCCGTTGCTGCTGTACATCGCGGGCCGGGTGAAGAAGGACAATTCGTTGTTTGACGTCGCCAGTAAGGGGATGTTCGTCACGCTCCTGATGCAGCTTGCCGGAGTGGCGATCTTCCTGGCGCGGGTCAAGAATGGGCAGTATGGCACGCCCGAAGCTGAGGGTCTGTTCACTACCGCGCTGCCGGCCAATCCCTTCCTGCTCTCGGGCATGGTGGGCGGAATCCTCGCCGGCCTGCTCTATCTCCTGCTGCTGTGGCGCCGCGAGGGGCTGCAGAGGATGATGCCTTCGGCCGACGCCCTGGACCGGGTGACCTACAAGATCATCTGCATCGCCTTCCCGCTGCTGACCTTGATGATCGCCGCCGGCGCCTACTGGGCCAACCAGACCTGGGGCAGCTACTGGAGCTGGGACCCCAAGGAGACCTGGGCGGCCATCACCTGGCTGGTTTATGCCGGCTATCTGCACATGCGCATTACCCGCGGCTGGCGCGGGCGCCGCGCAGCCTGGTTTGCCATCCTCGGCTTCGGGGTGGTGATCTTCACCTTCTTCGGCGTGACCTATTTGCTCCCGGGTCTGCACGCATACGCCGCCGGCTGACGAAAGTTGGCTTGAAGAGGCCGCCGCGCTCTGTCGCGTCGGCCTTTTACTTTGGAGCCGTGGGCTGGAGTTGCGGCCATATTCAATTCGAAGTGTGGGCCGGTGTATGATCCTATTTCCGGCAAAGGAGTGATCGTGAGCCGAGTTCGGCTGAACTGGCAGCTTAAGGCCCTGCTGCCCGTTGCCATCGTACTGGTCAACGGCATGCTTCTGTTTGCGTTGGTCACCCTGACCCTGGAAGGGCCTCAGCGTAAACAGGTTCTGGCGGTGGGTATCGCCGGGGCCCTCGTCATCTGCGCCGTGATCTTTATGTCGCTGGCCGTGATGATCCAGCGTCCCATGCTGGAGCTGCAGAGCAAAATCGCCCGGGTGCGCAATGGCGATCTCGCCGCGAATGTCAGCTTTGCCGACCGCAACGACGAAATTGGCGACCTTGGCCGGCACTTCAATGAGATGGTGCGGCAGTTGCGCGAGGGCCGCGACGAGATCGAGCGCCTGCATCGTACCCAGATCTCGCGTGCTGAGCACCTGGCCACCTTGGGTGAGATGGCCGCTGGCCTGGCCCATGAAATCCGCAACCCGCTGGCCGGAATCGCCGGGGTTATGGAAATCGTGGGACGCGACCTGCCTCCCGACTCGCCGGCCATTGAGGTACTCGGCGAAGTGCGGCACGAGGTGGTCCACATCAACAAGATCGTTAGCGAGCTGCTGGAGATCGCCCGTCCCAAGGCGCCGGTCTACCGCCCAGGGAACGTCGTTGCGGTGGCCGAGCACGCCGCGCTCTTCGCCCGCGACCATGCGTCAGCCCGCAACGTGCGCATGGAGGTGGTCAAGCCGGCATCGGTTCCCGAGCTGGAGTTCGACAACGGCCAAATCCACCAGGTGCTCTTGAACCTTCTTTTGAACGCGGTGCAGGCCTGTACCGACGGCGGCAGCGTCCGGATCGAGTTTGACTCCGACGACCGGTTTGTCCGGATCAGCGTCATCGATACCGGAAAGGGCATTCCTCCGTCAGTGCTGCCGAACATCTTCCGGCCCTTTTTTACCACCAAGGGCGACGGGACCGGTCTTGGCCTTTCCCTGGCCCGCCGCATCGCCGAAGACCACGGCGGTAAGCTGCTGGCGGCCAGCGAGCTGGGAAAGGGCAGCCAGTTCACCTTGATCCTCCCCAAGATCCGGCCCATCGACTGACTACCCCGAAGAGCCAACTGCGAGCTCACCTGGGGACCCCAGGGCTCGCCAGGAGTCCCAGAACAGACCTCCTGAATACACAATTGCCTCCTATAAGTGGGGGAAATTCCGCTATACTAAGATCACGTGCCCCTCTGCTGAGCATCCGATAGAGATATGACAAGCGAAAAAGTCCTGATCGTCGATGACGAAAAACTGGTGCGCTGGTCCCTGCGCCAGAAATGTCAGGAATGGGGTTACCAGGTCTCCGAGGCCGAAAGCGGAGCTGATGGGCTGTGCGCGGCCCGGAACGAGACGCCCGACCTGGTGCTGCTCGACGTTCGCCTGCAGGACATGAACGGGTTGGAGGTGCTGCAGAAGCTGAAGCAGGCCGGCGACGCCCGCGCGATCATCATGATCACCGCCGACCCCCAGCTGGAAGATGTGAAGCTGGCCCTCAAGCAGGGCGCCTACGACTTTATCGGCAAGCCGATCGACTACGACGAGCTGCGCGTAGCGGTGAAGAACGCACTGGAAGCCACGCAGTTGCGATCGGAGAACGAGACCCTCAAAAAGGAAGTCCTGCAGCGCCGCCGCGCCGCCTATCACGACGTGATCGGCGACTCGCAGCGCATGCGGGACCTGATGAGCTTCGTCAACAAGGTCGCCTCCAGCGAAGCTACTACCATTTTGATCCAGGGCGAAAGCGGCACCGGCAAGGACCTCATCACCCGCGCCATCCACTTCGAGAGCCGCAGAAAAGACAAGCCGCTCACCGTCATCAACTGCTCGGCGATTCCCGAGACCCTGATGGAGTCCGAACTCTTCGGCTACGAGAAGGGCGCCTTTACTGACGCCAAGGCAATGAAGAAGGGCCTCTTCGAACAGGCCGATGGCGGCACCCTCTTCCTCGATGAAATCGGCGAACTCTCCGGCTTGCTGCAGGCCAAACTGCTGCGCGTGCTGGAAGAGCAGGTGATTCGCCGTGTGGGCGGCGTGAGGGACCAGGAAGTGGACGTGCGCGTCATTGCCGCCAGCAATCGCGACCTGGAGAAGGCCGTGCGCGAGGGGGTGTTCCGCCAGGACCTTTACTACCGGCTGGCCATCATCTCGCTGTTTATCCCGCCGCTGCGCGACCGCCGTGAAGACATTCTGCCGCTGGTGCAGTTCTTTCTCGAACGCTACAACCGGCGCTTCCGCAAGAACGTGAAGGGCATCACCCCGGAGACCCGCCAGCTGCTGACGAAATACGACTGGCCGGGAAATGTGCGCGAGTTGAAGAACGCCATTGAACGCGCGATGATCCTCGAAGACGACGATATGCTGCGGCCCGATTATCTGCCGTTCTCCGTGGGCTCGCCGACCAGCGGCATGACGGCCTTTGAGGCCTCGTCTGGTTCCGGTGCTACCTACTGTCCACTGCCGAGCGCGCAGCAGCCCGAGGTGCAGGTGATGAACGGCAAGAACATTCCGCGCCTTTCGATTCCCGAGGGCGGCACCAGTCTGGAGGAGATCGAGCGCTGCTTTGTTGAGATGGCGATGCAGCAGGCCAACCGTAACCAGACGCAGGCGGCCAAGCTGCTCGACATCAGCCGCGACGCGCTACGTTACAAGCTGAAAAAGTTCGGCCTGATCGAAGAAGAAGTAGGAACCGTGCATCCCCGCTAGCCCGAACAGCGGAGAATTCCGCAATCAGCTTTTGAAACTCCGAAGGCGGCCGATGGGCCGCCTTTCTGCTGTTCGCAACGCGCCACTCTGTGCGAAAAGACTCATCGTTGCAACAAGAATCGCAGCCCGGGTGAGAAAAGGTACTCACACTGTTGGGGCAATTCCCCCAGAATCCCGGACGATTTCCGCAAAGGCAAGTCGAATGATCTTGTAAGTCTATGAAAATCCAATGTGTGCAGTGCAGCAAGTTTCCTCACAGTTTGGCCATCGGCGTGCACTTGCAGACGTGGAATGGAAGGATACCCTCGTGGAACCGACTCTGGTGGTCATCGGCATAAGTCTGCGCAGCGCCAAGCTGGCCGTGCGCGAGCGCTTCTTGCTGTCCGCCGCTCAGAGGGCGGAGGCGCTCACGGCGCTGGTGCGCTCGGATGGGGTCGACGAGGTCATAGTCCTTTCTAACTGTTACCGCACCGAGTTCCTGGTATGGACGCAGGATGCGTCCGAGGCGGCCAACTCGGTACTTTGCTACCTCACCCGTTCGATGAACCTGACCCTGGCGGAGTGGTCAAATCACTACCGCCTGATTGGCGATGCCGCCGTGGCCCATCTGCTTCGCGTAGCCTCGGGTGCGGACGGCGCTGTCTTCGGCGAATCGGCCGGGACGAATACCATCCTCACAGCCTGGCAGCAGGCGCAGCGCAGAAGCACCACCGGGCGTTTTCTGGACGGTGTGATGGCGAAGGCGTTCTCCGTCGCAGGCCGGGTTCGGCAGGAGGTCGGCACCGCGTTGAATCCGCCGAGCGCGGCGAGCGCGGCAGTTGCCATATGCAACGAATCGCTGGCCGATCTGGGGCACCGCCGCGTGCTGGTTCTCGGCGCCGGACAAATGGCGCTGGCCGCTGTGCGCGAGTTCCAGAACGCAGGCGCCGGAGAGCTCACGGTAGTGAACCGGAGCTGGGACCATGCGCAGCAGATGGCCCGCCAATGCAAGATCAAAGCAGCCCACGCCGAAGCTCTTTGGGAGCAGGTGCTGCGGGCCGATGTGGTGATCTCCGCGGCAGCAGGGCGGGTGTTGCTGACCCGCGAAGCGATGGACGTAGTGCTGCCGGAGCGCACGGACAGGCGCATCCTGCTGATCGACCTCTCCGTGCCGCGCACGATTGACCCAGGCGTTCGCACTCTGGATGGCGTAACCGCCTATGACATGGACGATCTGTGCGTCGCCATGGACAAGAGCGAGCGGCGCCGCTCCATGCTGCCGGTGGCTGAACGCATGATCGCCGAAGAGGCCGCGGGCTTCAGCATGCGGCTGCTCTCGGAGTCGGTCGTCTCCACCATCGCCGGCATGCGCGAAAAGCTGGAAACTATCTGCGGACAGGAGATGGGGAAGCTACGGGAGCAATTCGGGCCATTTAGCGAGGACCAGGAAGTCGCTCTCCAGGCGCTCTCGACGCACATCTCGCATCGTATTGCGGCTGCCCTGGCCCGGCAGATGCGGGAGACGGCGGACCGCAACGAGTTGACCAGCGCGGTGCAGAAGCTTTTCCAACTCGAACCCGGCGACGCCGAGGCCGACGTCAAACTGGCCAGGGCCGGCTCTGCAGATTAGCCGCTTCGCATTCCCATTTTCATTCCCCTCATAAACTGTTAACCATAAACTGTTAACAATCTGGCGAGCCGCTGTAAGGCTCGCCAGCATAAAAAGCAGCGCCCAAGCCTGCTCCCTGCACACTATCCCGAATAGAAGCGCGCTCGAATCCGTTCCAGACTGGAACGGCCGCTGCCTGAGAGTTGGCTTCCGAAGATCATGTGTCCTCCTTCAGCCGTCGTAAAGCAGGCAGACGCCCGCAAGGAGACTCCTGCGGGATCAGGAGAGTGAATCAATGAAGCGCATCCCCTTCCTGCTTATCGTTGCTCTCTGCGCCGCTACCACGATGAAGGCGGAAGACCAGTGGTCCTTCAAGGGCAGGGTGATCAAGATGCAAATGACCGAATGCATCGTCAACACCGGCTTCAGAGCGTCGATGTCAGGCAAGCCCGCTTCGGTGGCGAGTTGCCCCGTGTACACCGTGATGAGCCCTACGGTCGTGTATGTGATGATAGGCCGGCAGACCGAAGCCTTCATGCCGCTGGCGGAAAGCCTGGATTTCGTGGTCCACAAGAACGAAGTCCTGGTTGGCCAGAAATCGAAGTCGCGCTTTGTGATCCAGGAGATGGCCCTGCGCAGTGACTGGGAGCGCGAAGAAGAACGCAAGAAACTGATGGCGAAGGCGCTGGAACGCAGCGTCAACTACGAAGCACGCAATCCTCCCCGGGGCACCCTGACGGCTGCAGCAAAATGAGCGCCCGATAAGCAGTCGGTGCGTTTGTAACCTCCCGCGAGTTCCCTCTCCAACCGATATCCGAGTAAGCGTCCGCCCCGGAGCACTTAACTCCGGGGCCTTTTTGTTCTTAGGATCTCGGGATCCGGCTCCCTCCTGAATTTGATCTCCGATCCGTCTGCCTGCGCAAAACTCCTCCAACTCTGAATCGATGATGAGACGCGGGAGATTGCGTGTGACGGCAGGCGCCCAGCCGCGTCCCCGTCCCGCAGCTTGAGGTTACGAAAGGGTGCGTTGCGACACTACACCTGCGGCCGCAAAGATCCGTCCAGTAGGACAGCAACCCAGGAGGAGTTCGATATGCGACTTTCGTCACCGGTTCGGAGCGCCCTATCCATGCGGTTGTTGTTGCTGTGCCTTGTCTTGACCTCCTGTCGCGTGCACGCGGCCGATGAGAGCACATTCACCTTCCGCGACAGCGTGCAAGAGGTGCGCATTGCCTTCTCCGCAACCGACGGCCACGGGCATGCCATTCAGTCACTGCGCAGCTCCGATCTCGCGGTTGCCGATAACGGATGGGTCGTTCGCAACTTCCGCAGCTTTCGTCCGGCTGCGGAGATGCCTCTGGATGTAGTGATCCTGCTCGACATCAGCGGCTCGATAGAAGCGGAACTGCCCGGCAAAATCGCCGAGATTACGAAGTTTCTTGAGGCAGCCGCGTGGGGTGAGCGCGACCGGACCTCGCTGCTGGTCTTTGGCGGAGCGCAGTCGCAACTGCTCTGCCACCGCAACTGCGGGGCGGCTGACGTGCGCGACAAACTGAACGGACTACGGGGGGAGGGCCTGACACCACTCTATGACGCGCTGCTTCAGGCCGCCGAAGTTTTGCAGGCGGACCGCCCCCCGGAGATGCGTCCGGCGATCCTGTTGATCTCCGATGGCCGCGACTCCATCAGCAGGGGCAGCATGGCGGAAGCAATGCGCTCAGCCGAGGACCTCGAGGCGAGCATCTATGCCATCAACTCGCGCTCCAGGAAGTCGGCCCCCGGCGAAGGTGATTCCGTACTTGCCCAGCTGGCGGCCGCGACCGGCGGGTTGAGCTTTGCGCCGGGAGAAGACCTGCAGAAGGTCTTTCATACGGTGCTCGACGATCTTCGGAGCGGATACGTGTTGACCTACCGGCCGCCCGACCATGGGAGCGGTCCGCATTTGGTGCGCCTGCTGCCGGCCGGCGACCCCACCCTGCGCTTCCGCTCGCGCCAATCCTACGAGCAGGAGTAGCCGCCGCGCCGAGTTAGAAGACGGAGCCCACAGTATCTCCACCCCAGCACGCCAACCACCGGCGTGCTGGATTTTTTTTGCCTGCAAGCAGAAGCCGGAGTGACTGCCGCAAGAGGAAGGCCGCGCCGAGGCGCGGCTTGTGAGTGGATGTACCGGAAAGACGCAGGCGCTAATTGACAATGAGCGTGACCGGAACTGAGTGTTGCAGCGAACCCGACTTGCCAATCACAGTAATCGTGAATGTTCCACGCTTCGCCCTGCCGGTTGTGGAGACCGTCAGAGTGGAGTTCGTCCCGCTAATGCCGGGAATGACAGTTGCGGGCGCATAGCTGCAGCTCGCGCCAGCCGGCAAGCCGGAGCAGGATAGCCCCACGACGGCTTCGAAGGCGCCGCCAACCGGAGCTAGCGCCACGCTGAAGTTGGTTGCCTGGCCATGCTTCACGAAAGCGCTGGTTGGAGAGGCGGAGAGAGTGAAGTCCGTGGCCGTCCCGCTCAGCGCAACCGAGTGCGGAGATCCGCTCGCATTATCGAATATGGTGAGTGAACCGGTCTGCGTTCCAACACTATCGGAGGCGAAGCGAACGACGATGGTGCAGGCCGCGCCAGCGGCAAGCGAAGTGGTGCAGTTGTTGCTCTGCGAGAACGGGGCCGAGGCCGAGATGCTCGCAATGCTGAGCGGCGCGCCACCGGTGTTGGTCAGCACCACGCCCTGCACGGTGCTTGCGCCGACCGGCTGCACGAAGCTCAAGCTTGATGGCGACAACGAGACGGATGGCGCTACTCCGGTTCCGCTCAGCGCGTTAATTGGGCTGCTCACGCTGACTCCATCCGTTCCCGTTACGGTCAGCGCTCCCGTCCTCTCGCCCGCTGCGGTTGGAGTGAAGTACACCTCGTAGCTGCAGGATCTTCCGCCGCGCACGCCCGCGGAGCAGTGGTTATATAGCGAGAAATCGCCGGTCACCTGAACGCCGGTGATCTGAAAACAAGTGTCGCCGGTGTTGGTGAGCGTGGCCGCCTGACCGCTGCTCTGTGTGCCGACCGCCTGCGACGGGAAGATAAGATCGCCGCTGGTGAAGACGACATTCGCCGAGCCCATGTACTCATAGGCGCCTATGTCCGCTGTACTCACGCAGTCGTTGTTTCCATCGAGAATGCGAGGGTGGCCGGCAAGGTCCGCCTGCGGCAGGTAAGGCGCACCGTTGCTTCCTGCATCGATTCCCGCTGAGCCCGCCAGCAACCGAAGGTCTGTAGGGAAGTTCACAAATGAGGGATTCGCCGAAATGTTGCCGTTTTTTCCCACCTGGCCGGCGCAGGTCCCGGTGCTCGAGCCGCCAAAGGTAGACAGCATATTGTTATTGGAAATCGTGGGCGGCAGTTGGCTGTAGGTCCCATCGCACACCAAAGCCGGCTGAGGAGAGCTGATCAGGATGTTGTTCCAAATCTGCACTTGATTGTCGAATCCCCCGGCGAAGACGAGCGAACTCTCAATCGGAGCATTGCTGAGGCTAGTGATTATCGTGTTGTTCACCAGAGCCGGTCCGCGGGCGCCGGAGGGTACCAGGAAATGAATTTCGTCGCCCTCGCCCGCATAGTTGTTCAAGATAACGTTCTGCAGGATGAGCGCGTCGGACTGATTGACGATATAAATGCCCCCGCCCTGTGACGCAGGCGAGACGGCGCTGGCCGTGTTTCCGGTGATCGTGTTGTTTGCGATCGTGGGCGTGCCCGCCGCAAACAAGCTGATGCCGCCGCCATTTCCGGAAGGCCAGGTGTTCTGCGAGATGGTGTTGCCGAGCACCTGCGCCGATCCGGCGCTCACCAGCAGGATTCCGCCCCCGCCTGGGCCGCCGGAATAGCCAGAGGTCTGCGTGTTGTATTGAATCAGATTGCCCTGAATCTTCGGCGAGCCGCCATAAACGGCGATTCCGCCGCCACCGCTCGGTGCGACGTTGTTCTGAATGGTGTTGTTGGTGATGGTGGGCGACGCGGAGCGAATGAAGATGCCGCCCCCATAGTAAAACGCCTGCGACTCCGCGTTGCCGTTCTGAATGATTAACCCGTTCAGCACCGAGGCCGCAGTTTCGCCCGAGTTAAACGTCACCACGCTGTTCTGGCCGCCGCCGTCGATGATGGTTGCCGCGGTGCCGGAGCTGGTCACGGTTATTGCCTTGCCGCGGAAGTTGATGCTCTCCGTATACGTCCCGGGCTCGACCAGCACGGTGTCGCCGTTGATTGCGGCGTCGATTCCGGCCTGTATGGTGGGCTGTTCGGCGGGCACGCGTATCGTGGTCTGCGCGAAGAGAGCTTGCCCGAAGCAGACGACGATGATTGCAGTCAGGAGAACGGGGAGCGACAAGCTGAGGGACTTCGATCCGATGTTGGATGTGCCTGTGTTTTGAAAGCTGAACCTCGAAAGAAAATTTCTTGGACTGCCGACGCCTTGAGCGAACATGCGGCCTGCCTCGAATTCTCGGGGACAAAATCCCCCATTCTAAAAGTCGCGGAATAATACAAACCGGCATCTATTCTGGTCAGTGACCCAGACCCGTCCGCGCTGTGATGCGATGTCTCGCGAGCGGAGCCGTCCGCTTGGGACGGCTACAGAAGCAGCTACTCCGCTTCTAAATTTGATGAGCAACTCTGAAATATGGTTGGGAGGTGGGGACAGAAGTGCATTCCGGCCCGAATCGCAGGCGCGCAACATCAGATTGATGTGCGGTTTAGCTGAACTCTGCCGGATACTACGGCCCTACTGCTGCCAGACGAAGCCGTCGAAGGTGTGCATCAGGCGATAGCCGGTGCGCAGGTAGAGCGCGACGGCGCGGCGGTTTTCTTCGGTAACGGTCAGTGAGACCTCGCTGAAGCCGCGCGTGGCGAGGTTGGCATAGCAGCAGGCGAGCAGGTGTCCGCCGATGCCCTGGCTGCGGTGGTCTCCCAGGGTGCAGACCTGGGTGATGTGGCCAACGTCGTGACCGATGCGCGAACAGAGCAGGATTCCTACGGGTGTGCGGGAAGGCGAGTGGACTGCAACAAACGAGCCGGCGGGATCGAAGACTCCGCATCCTGGAAAGCGCACGATGTTATTCAGGAAGCGCAGTGAGCCGGGGACGGTGCGGTACTGGTCGTTGACTTCGCTATCGATGTGGCTACGATAGCCCGCGGTGATGACGGTGGCGGCGGGATGGTAGTCGTCTTCGCTCCAGGGATGCACCTCGATGCCGTCCGGCAGCCGAGGTCGTGAGTCGGATCTCGAGGAACGGATGGGCAACGACAGGAAGAGCCGGCGATAGCGCCGGAAGCCTTCCGCCTCAAACAGGGGCGCGAGGTGACCGGTGTTGTGAATGAGCAGCTGGGCCTCAACGCGTACCAAGCCGGGAGAGCGCTGCAGCGTGCTGATGGCGTGATTGAGCAGCTCCACCTCGATCTCATCGCGGCGGCCCTTGGTGAAACTGGAGTCCTCGACGAAAAGGTCGCCGATCACGCCCTTTGCGCCCTCGTAGACGAAGTAGCAGTAGCCGCGCACCCGCCCGCGCTCGATGGCGGCAAAGCCGGGAAGAATGCGCGAGTCGGCGTAGCGCAGGACCATCTCGGCCGAGGCGCGGTAGTCCCAGTGCAGCAGTTGTTGCCAGATGGCGACCTCCTCCTCGATGAGGCTGCGCAGGTCGGGGGAGGCGAAGTGACGAAGGTCGAGAATCTCCATGAGGAGTGCGGCTCTCAAGCCGGGCTAGCCCGAACCTAGTGTAGCGGAAGTGCAGAGCATCCGGAGTTGGCGACCGAGGTTACGGCTGGTTAGGAGTCGAGCCCGGGGCAGCCGAGACCTGGAAGATCTCCATGTGCTGCGGAGCGTAGGAGCCGAGGTAGACGAGGCTGCGGCCGGAGAGCAGCAACCGCAGAGCCGGAATTCCACCTTCGCGAGCAACGAGCAGATGCGCCTGCGACGGGACGGCAGCGGGCAGCTCATAAATGCCGGGAGAGATCTCCAGCCCCTCGTAGGGATCGACGCGGCGATCGAGATAGAAGGCCAATCCGAAGGCGGCCGTGCGCCGGAGGCCAAAGGTCGCCACCGGCAGACCCGGGGTCCCCGACAAGCCTGTAGTTGGCGTGTTGGGGTGGAGGCTGGCAGGTGGCCCGATCTGCTGCAGACGCATCGCCACCGGGCGCGCCGACTGCGTTGCGTCCAGGGCCGGAGCGAGGCCGCGCAGAATGTAGCCGACGATGAGGATCACCGGCAGCAGTGTGACGAAGTGCAGATGGCGCCATCCGGTGAATAGCAGGGGCAGGGCAACAAGAAAAAAGACCGCGGTGCCGGCAAGCGCGGCGAGCATCAGCCTGGGGTGCGAGAGCGGGAGCTTGAAGGCGAGCTGCGGAGCGAGGCAGGCGGCGGAGGCCAGAGCAGACAGCAGGACGGCGTGCGCGGCAATCGAGGGCCAGCGCGGACGCTCCTGTCGCGCCTCGCGCCGGTGCACAGCCACGGCCGCGAGGATGAGCAGCGCAGGAATAGAGGGCAGGATATAGCCGGGGAGCTTCGAGTGTGAGATGGAGAAGAACGCGATCGGAACCAGTGCCCAGAGGAGCAAAAAGATTTCAAAGGTGAAGGGTTCCTCAGATCTGCCAAAGGAAGGCAAAAGTGAGCCGTCAACGGGGCGAGGGTGCCCCATGTCTGCCCGGTCTTGGGAGACGTGGGACGTCCGCTCGCTCTCCGAACTTGATTTCCCGGGATTCGGACTTGCCGCATGGGCAGCAGGCGGGACTTCGCCCCGGAGCGTGCGCCACAGCGCGACGAAAGCATCGGCCAATCCATGCCCCAGCCAGACGGTCCACGGAATCGTTGCGGCCAGCGCCACAGGCAGATAAAACCACCAGGGCTGCCTGTGGCGATAGAAGTTGGAGCCGAAGCGGGCAAGGTTGTGCTGCAGGAAGAAAACGCGGAAGAACTCCGGCGTGCGGAGCTGGACCAGCGCAAACCAGGGAGCGGCAATTGCCAGAAAGAGCGCAATGCCCGCCGGGTCAACCGTACGGAGCAGGGCGCGAGGATTGCGCTGCGAGGCGCAGAAGGCGATGAGAACGAAGGCAGCCAGCACCGGAGCGACCGGTCCCTTGGCGAGCATTGCGACGGCGTTGAAAGCGTAGAAGAGAAGGAGGAAGACTTTCCCACTTCTGCCAACTGCGGGCAGAAGTGGGGCCCCCTCAGGTCTGGGTTTCAGTGTTGGTGCCCCATTTCTGCCTTCTTTTGGCAGAAGTGGGGTAGTTGGGCCGCCATTGTTCACACACGGGCTCTGGTACCAGCAAAACCACGCCAGCAGAGAAAGGCACCACGGCGAGGCCAGCAGCATGTCGGTCGCAGCTGCCCGGGCAAAGCCGAGGACGAGGGCCGCAGAGGCGACCATCAGGCCGGCATCGAGCCGGGCAGGACGGCGGATGCGGCGGACTGCCAGAAACGTCCCGAACACGAGCAGGGTGGCGGCCACGGCAGACGGAATGCGGGCAGCCCAGTCGCTGACGCCGAAGATGGCGTAGGAGAGCATCTCTCCCCAGTAGAGCAGGATGGGCTTTTCCAGCCAGGTGTGGTGGTAGAGGACCGGGGTCACCCAGTCGCCGCGGGCCAGCATCTCGCGCGCGACCTGGGCGTAGCGGGGCTCGTCGGGGCCAAGCAGTCCGAAGCCGCAGAGACGGAAGAAGAACAAAAACCCGCAGAGCCCGCCAAGCAGCACGATCTCGCGCAGGCGGGTTTGGCGGCTCGACATGCTGAGCAGTGTACGCGAGCGGGTCGGATTCGCCAACGAGTGTGGGTTCGTCGACCCAGTTCTGTCACTGCTGCGGAGGTGGAACACTTCAAATTCTTCTTGCTTGAATTCCTATGAGCCGCGCCCGCGGAACTGGATGATGCGGCGGCGTTCGCGCTTGGAGGGGCGGCCCGGCGGGAGGAACTCAAATTCCATCGCGGCCTTGCGCTCGGCCGAGGCTTTTTGGCGGGCTTCGCGGCTGGCCTCGCTCTCGCGGTAAAGGGTTTGAGCGACAGAGGCCGGGCCGCGGAGCTCACTGAGCGCCAGCACGTCGATCTGGAACTCGCCGCTGTCGTTGGTGACCTGAAACTTGTCGCCGACGTGGACCTCGCGGGCGGGTTTCACGGGCTGCCCGTGGGTGAGCACGCGTCCCAAATCGCAAGCCTTCGAGGCCAGAGCGCGCGTCTTAAAGAAGCGCGCGGCCCAGAGCCACTTGTCGATGCGCACGCCGGTCATGGCTGCATTTTATCCCCGGCAAGCAAAACCGGGGGCGGCAGTCGCCCGCTGCAAATACTGCTGGGGTTTTTACTTCGGCCCGCCAAAGAAAGGGAAGAAGAACCGGGTCATCTTGCCTGCATGCAGCTGAGCCAGAGCACCCAGCACCTTGCTTCCAACGCAGGTCTCCCGGCTGTATTCGGTGGGGATTCCTCCGATTCTGTCGGAGATAAGGGTCTGGATCAGGGTCAGCTCCTTCTCCGTGAATTCGACCTTAATTGTGTCTTCTTTGCTCATAATGAAACTGCGTGCAACGCATCCATCGCGCCGGCGGCTGGCCGGGCGCGAACCGTCGCTGAGGGTCAGCCGAAGTTGATCGGGTGCCGGTCGAGCCAGTGCGAGTCGCGGGTGGTGGCCATCTTCCGCCAGGCTCCGCGGGCGACCTCGGAGGAGAGCTCGCGGGTCTCCCAGGCGACCGCTGCAGCGAAACCCAGGAAGCCGCCAGCAATACCCAGGGCCAGTGCCACATCGCGGTTCGGCTTGCCGCGGCGCTGCAACGCCAGCGCGCACAGAGCGCCCAGACCGGCGCAGAGGAGCGTAGGCGCCACCGATTTGCGGGCCGAGCGCGAGAGCACTTCGGCGACCGGTTCCTCCTCGCTCAAGTTCTCCCAGGCGGAGCGTGCGCCGCTCCATCCGGAGTCGGCAAGGTCACGCGTGTATTCCACTTCCGATCTAAGCCAGGTACTGAAGCTCATAAGAACGTCCATTCTGCGCTTGGGGATGCGGATTTCGCAGGGTCGCCCCGAGCGACACTACTATGCGCGGTTGGATGTAAGCTGCGCATTGCAAGTTGTCTCGTAGTCTCTTAAATCGGCGGGATTTTGGAAAGCAAAAAGCTCCGGACGACATCTCTTTAGACCCCGGTGGCCCTTGTCTTTCGGGATCCCCGGCGAGCCTTAAGTTGGCTTGCCGGGGAGGAGTCAAAGACGAAGCGCCCGATCAGAGTCACTGGCCGTGGGCCTCAGCCCATTCTTTCTGAATTACGGCCTGAATTACGGCGTCTGGCCAATCAGCGTCCCCAGGTAGATCGATCCCGCTCTCGTGGGCAGGAAGTAAATGGTCTTGGAGTCCACTACATAGTAGACGACCGGAAGGCCACTTGCCGGAATGACCGTCGTGGGAGCGGAGGCGTCAATGTTCCCACCGGTGCTCCGCCCCGACGTGGAGTTGATCGAGTAGGTACCGGAGGTTGCGGCATCGAGATTCGTTCCGAAGGAATCGTCCTGCGAGTCCAGAGTGCCGTCCATCCCGCCCAAGCCGTCGAAGAGCAGGTTTGCGGTGAGTTCCAGGTTGGCGCCGAAGAAGACCTCGAAGCCGGAGAGCGCCTCGGCGAAGTTGCCGCTGACCGAGGGGGTGGTCAGGCCCAGGGTCTGGGCGCGCATGTTGCCGGTCTCCACGATGTCGTTGTTGCTGGTGAGCACCACCGAGCGCTGCGGCGAGATCTGCCAGGCCACCAGGTCCGGCGAGGGAGCGCCCGACGAGTTGGTCAGATTCGCGGTCCAACGGCCGTTGGCGCCGACGCTGTAGGTGCTGCCGGAGAAGTCGACTCCGGCAAAGTAGGTGGGGTTCAGGTTATTCTCGATGTCCTCGATGGCGTTCAGCAGGGTAGCGGCGGAGCTCAGGGTCATGCGTCCGACCTCCGCGCGAGGACAGGAGAAAGGACATGAGAAATCGAAGCCGGCGAGCGAAAAGACCTGCTCGGGTGCGGCCGCGGCGAATGCAATGGCGGTTGCAGCGAACGAGCTCTGGAACTCGGCATTGCCCTGCAGCACGAAATTCGTGTCCGTGCTGATCAGCTCCAGCTTGGTGGGCGAGACGAAGTAGACGATGAAGTGATGCACAAAGCCGTTTGCGGCCAGGGTCGCAGCGCCGCGGCCGGACGAGAGAGCGATGGTGCCGGTGGAGACCAGGTTGGCGCTGAAGAATCCGCCATCGTTCTCATCCAGAAGGCCATTGATGTTGCTTCCGGTAAAGACGATCCTGCCAACGGCGCCGTAGGTGTTGAGGAAGCTGTCCTCGCCATCCAGCCGCACGACATAGGCACCGGTGGGCGTGGCGATCGAGCCGGTTTGCAACTCAATGGTGCCGACTGCATCGATGCGTACGCTGTTGGACGTGGTGCCGATCTGGAAGAGCTTGCCGCTGGCAGGGGACTCCAGCACGAAGCGCAAGATGACCTGGCCGGAGTTGCCGTTGAGGATTGCCTGGCCGCGGCCATCCTGGTTCACGGAGTAGGTGCCGGTGATGGCTTCGTTCAGCGTGCGGCGCCCTGCATCGTCCACGCTGTCGCGCACACCGCCGGTAATGTTGCCGCTGCCGTCGGCGACGAAATTTCCCGTGACCGCGAAGTTAGCGGCATTGCGGAAGTTGGCGCCATGGACGGTGAAGACGTAGGTCCCATTCAGGCTCGCGTTTGAGAAGCCTGCATTCTTACCGCCGGACGGGTTGGCAGGAACGATGATGTTGTTGTGGTGACCGTCGCAGCCGGGCAGAACAAGCAAAGCGATGGCGGTAATCAACGGGAGAAGAACCCTGCGCATAATGACCCCCTTTGGACAGAGGAGTGCGTGGCAATGACTTGGAACACAGCTCCAGCCGGAAAGTTGTGCACCGGGGAACTAGAATAGGCGGATGGACCGTCAGCTAGTCGAACTCCGCGGCACGGAACCGGCGCGAGAACTATACCTCATCGGCTTCCGTCTGGATCCGGCGGCCGAGGCCCCACAGTTTTTCACGCTGATGGGCTCGGAGGGCGAGGACGAGCGGCCCATCGCCCGCGAAGGCCGGGTGCTCTTCTTCCGCAAGCAATCTGCGGCAGCCCGCGCACTGGCGGCCAGCGACAACGGCTTCCGCAGCGTACGCCCGGTGCCAAGAGAGCTGGAGCTGCTCTGCGACATCGGCGGGGCGCTGCATGTGGCGAACCAACTGGACGAAGATCCGGATGGCGTGCTGTTCGAGTTGATCGCGGTCTTCGACGACCTGCTGCGCGCGGTGAGGCTTTCGCCGCCGCCCGAGTTTATCGACGTGCTTTCCGGCGTGGCCGCGCAGCTGACCCAAAGCCAGGAGTTCGCCAGCTATCTGGAATCGAGCGGGCAGCCTCGCGAACGTTTGGAGGACGCCCTGCTCTGGTGCGCCGGCGCAGTGATGGCGAAGAGCAGTTGGGTGGAGTGAAGCGCCGATTGGCCACTCGCCTCAGGCAGCATGAGCGGAGCGTGCGGCATCTAGCAACACATCCTCTGGAGGTCAGCCATGAAGCGCAATGTGGGCCCCAAAGATCGAACTGTCAGATTCATGATTGCCAGCGCAGGAATTGCCATCGGAATATTTGCCAAGCGCCGTTGGATCAAATCGCTAGGCTTCAGTATCGGCGGGGCCGAGCTGGCGACTGCAATAACAAGGTGCTCTCCGCTGAATTCGATGCTGCGGAGAACTGCGGCCTAGAATAGCCGCCGGATTCGATAACGCGAACTCACTTCAGTTCCGCAGAGGCATGTTGCGCATTGAGGCGGCGTTCTGCATTCCATCCGTGCAGGCCGATGGCCCACTCAAGCTTCTTTGCTTGAGTGGGGCTGTTGCTTGTGAGGGTCTCGAGCTAACCTACCGCCTTGTGGTTGCGATCTCCGGCTGGTGCCGGCGGGCCGGTGGCGGCGACTGCAGGTGGTCCCGCGTGAGGCTCTCCTGCAGCTCGGCGAAGGCCTGCTCGGGCGTGTCCACGAACTTGAACAGCTTGACGTCCTCCGGGTCAATAGCGCCCACGTCGGCCAGCGCTTCCAGGTTGAGCACCCGGTGCCAATACTCTGAGCCGTACACCAGCACCTCGATCTTCTTTGCCAGCTTTTCCGTCTGCGCCAAGGTGAGGATCTCGAAGAGCTCGTCCAGCGTGCCGAAGCCTCCAGGGAAGACCACCAGCGCCTTGGCCAGATAGGCAAACCACAGCTTGCGCATGAAAAAGTAGTGGAACTCGAAGTTGAGCTCCGGGGTGATGTAGACGTTCGGGTACTGCTCGGAGGGCAGCGAGATGTTCAGGCCGATGGTCTTGCCGCCTGCTTCGCGCGCGCCACGGTTGGCCGCTTCCATGATGCCGGGGCCTCCCCCGGTGGTGACCACGAAGCGGTGGCGCTTGCCGCCCAGGGTGCGGCTCCAGCCGGTCAGCATGAATGCCAGGCGGCGCGCGTCCTCGTAGTACTGTGCCATGTCCACCGAACGCTGCGCACGATAGGCCTGTTGCCGGTGCTGCTCGCTAGCCAGGTGCGCGAAGCCGGTTGGGGCGGAAACAGTTTGGGCTGGATCAGACTGTGCTGTACCGGAATGTGGCGGCCCGGACTGCGCTGCGGCAGGATGAGTGAATCGTCGCGCCTCCGCGTTGGCATTGTCCAGGCTGATGAAGCGCGCCGAGCCAAAGAAGACTACCGTGTCCTGGATCTTCTCCCGGCGAAAGCGGGCCAGCGGCTCGGCGTATTCGGCCAGGATGCGCAGCGGGCGGCCGTCGGGTCCCTTGAGGAAGGATTCGTTGTCGTATGCGAGAGGCGAGCGGGCGGAGGTGAATTTGGTCGGGTCAGACATAAGAACTTCCAACTTCCATTGCCCCGACAAGACCGCTTCGGCTTGCTGGGGCGGAGCTACCGCAGATCGCGATAGTGCAGGGCGTCGGCGACACCCATCCATATATCGGCGATGCCGACGCCGGAGATCATTCCGCGAATAAATGTAAAGTTCAGGACCACCTTGAGGCCGGGCAATAGGCCCAGCAGCGGGTTCTCGGTCCAGAGCCGCGTCCAGGGCAGCACGAGCACAAGGATGCCGGTCCAGAGGGCGATGCCGACCTCGATTCCGAGCAGAAGCCTCTGCGCCCACACCGGCGGGTGCTGGGCGGCACGCCTGAATTGCTCCGGCGCGGCCGGGCTTCCGCCGGCCACAGCTGCGGGCGAGCTCTGCGGTGTGGTCGGTCGCTGTATCGGGGGCTCCACTTTCGGCGGTTCCATCTTCAACGTCAATTCGATGCGTCCAAAATTCCGGCGACTCGCCCGGCTCAGCTTGCCGTAACACCCCCCGGGTCAGCGCCGCGACGGAAGCGGCTCGGGACCTCGTCATCCCAATCTGCCACAAGCAGGCAGACCGGGGGCCCCGGCACCCTTCGATTCTACGCTGAACTGTAGCCAAGCCGGAACTTTCTCTGCTGACTGCCTGAGGGGAGACTTAGAAGCTCTGTTGAAAGAAGATGATCCGGGGCCGGATGATCCCGCGCCGATCGAACTAGTTTCCTTGCGCTGCAGGCGCCAGCTCCGCGCGAAGTTCGCGGATGCGGCCAGCGACATCGCGATAGTCGATGTTTGAGCCGTAGACCTCAAGGAAGTGCTCGAGGGCCTCGCGCTTGCGTCCGGCGGCTTCGAATGCGGTGGCCAGTTCGTAGTTCACCGCGGTGTGCGCTTCATCGTCGGGCGCGGTCTCCAGCGCGCGCAGGAACCACTTGATCGACGCCTCGGGAACCGACTTCTCCGCGAAGCAGGTGGCGAGCCAGACGTAGCCCTGGTGCGCGCGCTGCACGGGCAAACCGTTTGTGGCAACACGGCAGACCTTCTGCAGCTCGCCGATGGCCTCATCCAGCAGGCCCATGTCGCGGAAGGCCATAGCGAGGCTGAAGTGTGTCTCCGGATCGCCTCCGCTCTCCTCCGGGGCGACGATCTCGCGCTCGAAGTCCCGCAGCAGGTCGCCGAAGACGCTTGGTTCGGCAGCAGTCTGGGGCTCGGCGGCGGAGGCCGCAATGTGGGGCACTGTCGAGGTAGCGTGTGCCGCTGCAACCGGTGCAGGGACTGTTCGCGGCGCGGGCGGGGCGAAGACCGTTTCGTCCATCGCCGCGGCGGGGTTTTGCGGCAGGCGTGGCCGCTGCACCTGCGGCGGCAGAGGCTTGGCAGCCGGCTCCGGCTTGCGCGGTGCCGGAGCCGAGGGAGCGAACTCCTCCTCTCCCAATGCCTCGTCCAATTCGGCGGCGAGCGCGGCAAGGCTGGGCTTCGGCTGCGGGACTGGAGGTTTCAGCGCTGCGAAATTTGCGGCCGGCATCTGCTCTTCTGCTACATCTTCTTTCCGCGAACCTTCCTCGGACGAAGCTTCCGCCTGCAAACCAGTACCTGCCGGAGCAAGCGAGAACTCGGCAGAGGGCGCTGTCGAAATGAATACGAGCGGAGCCGTAGCCGGGACATCGCCGGCATCTTCGCCGGCCTCGGAGGGCGTCGCGCTCAGCCCAGCGACTGGTGCTGAGCCCTCCTGCAAACGCGCGCGAAGCGCGGGCGACTCGGGATGTTCGGGGAATGCGTGCGCAAGGCGGCCGATGGCCGAGCCGGCCTCCTCCCAGATCTGCTGCTCCAGGCAGAACCGCGCTTCCTCAACGATCTCCTGGATCTTCGACGCAGCTTCGGAGGCAGCCGAGGCCTGCGTGGACGTACGCTCCTCGCGAACCGGCCCTTCGGCCGAATCGTCCTGCCAGGCGGACTCCCACTCGTTCGAGAGATCGATCTCCTCGGTGCCGCCGGTCGCCTCCTCCTCGATGGTGAATTCGCGTGCGGTGAATTCGCTGCCCTTCGCCTCCCAGGTGTTCGTCTGGCCGGAGCTGGCGAGATTGGCGTAGTACTCCGCCGTTTCATCGGCTCCAAATGCCTTCAGCACGCGCTGCATGGTGAAGTAGCAGCGGGCGGCCTTGCCGGCATCGCCGTCTTTGCGATAAAGCGAGGCCAGGCTGCGATTGAGGCGCAGGTCGTCCGGAGCGCTCTGCAGCGCCTTCTCAAGGATTGCAATTCCCCTGGCTTTGGATGTCATCGACTCGTACATCTCGGCCTCGCTGAGGGCGGCGGCGATGACCTCGGCAACATCGGATGTGTAGCTCTGCGACGGCAGCTCGGGTTCGCTGCTGGTGCGGAACTCTTCGAGTGTCCGCGGCTTGGCTTCCGGCTTGAATTCTCCGGCGGCAAGCTGCGATCCCCAGGGAGCGAGGCGGTCGCAGACCTGGCGGTACTCCTGTGCGTGCGCCGCGCTGTCGGGCTCCAGTTCAATCAACTGCTCATAGACGTCGCGGGCGCGCTCGAGCTGGCCGGTCTGTACGCACGCGTGGGCCAACAGCTCGAGGACCTCGGCGATCATGGAAACTTCGCCGGCGCGCTGGAAGAGGTTGTAGATCGACTGCAAGGCCTCCGGGTCGGTGCGCACGCGGGAGACGGCCCCGTGCAGGTACTCCATCACGCTCGCTTCGTCCAGGGCGAGAAGTTCGGCGCAGAACTCCTGGTAGATGGCGATCGCGCGCAGCGTCTCGTTGTTCTTATAGAGCACGGCCGCCAAACGCAGCATGCCTTCGGCGTCGTGATGCACCTGGACCAGCTTGCGGCCCACAACAGTTGCCTCGTCGAGCCTGTTCAGCTCAATCAGCGCGGTGAGAAGGTTGCGCAGCGCGTCGGGTCGCGAGTCCAGGTCCGGAATGGCTTCGAACAGTTCGGCGGCCTTTTCGTTCTCCCCCATTTCCAGCGTGATCTGTGCCCGCAGCTCCAGAGCCCGCAGGTTGCCAGAGTCGATCGCGACCAGCCGGTCGAGGATCTTCTGCGCAGGCTCCAGCGCGTGCCGCTCAACCAGCGTTGAGGCGGTCTGGGAGAGCATTTCCTTCGCCTCGCTCTTCTGCCCGGCCTGCGTCATCAGGTCGGCGGTGCGGCTGATCACCTGAATGTTTTCCGGATCGAAGAGCACCAGCTGCTTGAGAATGCGGAGCGTTTCCTTGGACTGCCCGCGGCGGGTGAAGGCCTCGGCCGTCTGCAGCAGCATAGTGCGCGCATCGTTCACCAGCCCCTGTTTGCGGTAGAGCTCGGCGAGCTTTTCCATCGCCGGCAGACCGTTGGGGTCGAGCTTGGTGATCTTCTTGTACATCGCGATCGCCTTCAGCGTGGCGTCCGCGTTGAGGTAGCTTTCGGCGACGAATTTGAAGCGCTCGATGGCCTTGTCGTTCTGTCCCAGCCGGGTATGGATATCGCCGATCTGGTTGGTGATGGTGAGATCGTTGGGCTCGGCTTTGAGGATTTTTTCGTATTCGGCAATGGCGTTCTGCAGCTTGTTTTGCTGCAGGAAGCGCTCGGCGGCGGCGCGCGATTTTTCCTTGCTGTAACCGAATCCGAACTTGAAAGCCATGCGAGCGCTCCTGGGGTCCCCATCGCGCCCGTTGTTGGCTGGATGGGCATTGGGCGCCCCCGCTGACGAAAGCAGCGTGGCCCAATGTGTCTGGCTTACGGTACCACAGCGCGATGGCGGCAGAAACCATCGTTCGCTCCCTGTACACCGTCCGGCAGGCCATGTCCTATTGGAAGGCGGGAACGAGGCTGGAATGGCACTCTCCGAGCACTCATCCGGGCAGATGCAGCGCAAAAAACCGGAGGCGGGAGAGATGGGGCGGCGCTGGCCGCCGGCGCGGACTATTGCGCTTTCGGATTGTTCATCCCGTCACCCTCGCCAGGCGCTCGGCAGGATAGAGTTGAGAAAGCAAGATTTGCGCTTGTGTTGTTGCGCGCCGTTGTTTCTGCTGTTGTTCCTGAGGTGCCATCCCGAGCGGAGCGAAGGACCCCAGCAAAGTTTCACTCTCCTGCGCCGCTCCAAGGTCACTCTGGCGAAAGGGCCGAGTTTTTTGAATTTGTACACAGAAGAAACAACTGACTGAAGATTGCTGGTTGAAAAGCTCCGAAGGTTTCTGATGATGCTGACGCTGCAGGGGTCCTTCGTTTTTCTGAGGATGACCCAAAGCGAAAAATCAGGCCGAGACAAGCAAAAGCAAGTCGCAAAGCAAAAGGTGAGCATGCGGACAAGCTGGCTGAAGGAGCCGACGATCATCGCGCTGGAAACGATGCGCGCGCACAAGCTGCGTTCGTTCCTGATGCTGCTGGGCGTAATCCTGTCGGTCTCCACGCTGATCCTGGTCGTCTCGTTGATCAACGGCACCGACACGTACATCGCCAATCGCGTGGCCAACCTGGGCAACGGCGTCTTCCTCATCATGCGCTTCGGCATCATCGACAACAGCGAGGAATTTTTGCGCGCGGTGCGCCGCAACCGGCAGATCACGTATGAGGACTACGTCGTGCTGCGCGACGGGCTGAAGCTGCCGCGAAACATCGGGCTGGAGTGCCGCTCCGTCGAGACGCTGCGGCGCACGGGCCAGGTCCTCGACGACACCTCCGTGCGCGGGGCCACCGCGAATATCGGCGAAATGATGACGGAGGAGGTGACGCGCGGCCGCTTCATCAACGACAACGACGACCGGCACCGCAGCTTCACGGCGATGATCGGCTCCGAGGCGGCTGAGAAGCTCTTCCCCAACACCGATCCGCTTGGCAAGACCTTCGTGATGAAGGGCTACGACTTCGAAGTGGTCGGCGTGGCCAAGCGTGTAGGCAGCGTGCTCGGCCAGCCGCAGGACAACTTCATCTACATTCCGCTGCAGACGTGGTTCCAGCTTAACGGCACGCACACCGATAACATCGCGATCAACATCCAGGCCCGCTCGCCGGAGCTGTTGGAGCAGACCAAAGACGAAGCCCGGGCCCTGCTGCGCGCGCGCCGGCATCTTGCGCCCAATGAAGACGACAACTTTGGACTTTTCGGCGCCGACAACCTGATGCAGTTGTGGAAGAAGCTGACCGGAACGCTGGCCGCTGCCATGGTGGGCTTCGTCTCCATCTTTCTCGTGATCGGCGGAATTGTCATCATGAACGTGATGCTGGCCAGCGTCACGGAACGCACGCGCGAGATCGGCATTCGCAAGGCGCTCGGCGCGCGCACCTCGGACATCTTGAGCCAGTTTCTGGTGGAGGCCTCAGTCATGAGCGCCATGGGCGGGGTGCTTGGAATTCTGCTGGCCTGGGCGATGGCGATGGTTTTGGACCGCACCACCCCGCTGCCGATGCGCGTGCCGCTGGCGGCGGTGCTGGCAGCGGTGGGCGTTTCAACCGCGGTGGGCCTGTTCTTCGGCGTCTATCCCGCGCGCAAGGCAGCGCGATTGACACCCATCGAGGCGCTACGCGCCGAGCAATGAGGGAGCAGACGATGGCATCCGCAGGACATGATGCGTTTGGCGAGTCCGGGGCCCCCAGCGCGCCTGTAGTTCCACCCCAGCAAGCAAACAACGTGCTTGCCGGGGACCCCGGCGGCGTGCTGGGGTGGGAGTGCGCCCGCATGGCGCTGGAGACGATCGCGGCCCACAAGCTGCGCTCGGCGCTTACCGTGCTCGGCGTCTTCATCGCCGTAGTGGTGCTGGTGATGGTCTTCTCCATCATGTATGGAATTGATGCGGACCTGCGTGCGACTCTTGAGCAGTACGGCACCGACACGCTCTTCGTTTACAAATTTGAACCGGGCATCCGGCTGCACCGCCTGCCGCAGGAGCTGCGCACGCGCAAGCCGCTGCAATACGAAGATGCGATTGCCATTCGCGAGGACGCGCCCTCGGTGCGCGATGTCTGCGTGCAGGTCGATTCGCAGTGGACGAACCCGCAGCCTGATGGAAGGCCACCCTCGCCGGAGTTCATTCCCACGGCGCGCTATCACGGCAAGGAAGTCACGGGTGTGGCCTTTGAAGGCGTCACGCCCTCCTATGTGACAGTGCAGAACGCGCACCTCGAGCAGGGACGCTTCTTCACCGAGAGCGAAGATCTGCACCGCGTGGATGTGGCGGTGATCGGCTACGATCTGGCAGAGAACTTGTTCCCCGCGCACGATGCGCTGGGAAAGGAGCTGCAGGTCTCCGGCATGGCTTTTCGCGTGATCGGCGTGCTGGAGAAGAGCAAGTCGGTGTTCTTGCGCGACAACTCGGCCGACAAGCAGGTCTACATTCCGTTTCAGGCCTACCGCAAGCACCGGCCGCAGGACCGCGAGAACTTTTTCACCGTGCTCGCCTTTCGCGGCAAGAAGTCGCCGGCGGCCGATGAGATCACGGGCATTCTGCGCCACCGCCGCGGCGATGCATGGAACAGCAAAGACAGCTTCGGCATCTCCTCGGCCGAGGCCATCACCAGCCAGTTCCGCAGCATCATGAGCTCGATTGCGCTGCTGACGATCGCGGTGGCCTCAGTGGGCATGCTGGTGGGCGGAGTCGGCGTGATGAACATTATGCTGATGTCGGTGACCGAGCGCACGCACGAGATCGGCCTGCGCAAGGCAGTGGGCGCGCGCGCACGCGATGTGGTGCAGCAATTTTTAGTAGAGGCCGTGGTGCTGACCGGCACGGCGGGAATTGCGGCGGTCCTCTTCTGCCTGCTGCTGATCGCGGGGATCAATATGGCGCTGCCAAATGTTCCGGCGGCCGTTCCCGGCTGGGTGATTCCAGCTGCTGTGGTGGCGGCGATGAGCGTCGGTCTGTTCTTCGGAATCTATCCTGCGGCCAAGGCCGCTCAGCTGGACCCGGTGGAAGCGCTAAGGCACGAGTAGCGCTTTCTTACAGGGAGCGATTCCTGCTGATGGATTGATGAATGTCGATCAAGATTATTGAAGTGTCACCTCAAAACCAAAATCCAAAACTTGCGCAACCAAATTGTTCTAACGCCAGCCGCTCAAGCAAAATGAGCATGAGTGGCGCACCATGATCCTTCGATTACTTGATGATGTGGATGGCGTCCTCGGATGGTTGGCGCCGGCGCTGCATCTCGCGCGTCATGGCGTGAAGCTCTTCGGCGGGGAGCTGCGCAATGGCGGGAAAGATCACCGTCTCCTCCATGTGCAGGTGCGAGGAGAAGATCTGGTCCAGTGCCTCGGAGGTATGCTGCAGTTGGCTTGACAGCGTCGGCAGACGCTCGGGCTGGCGGCGGAGAGCGCCGCACACGGCGGCCAGCTCGAAGACCAGCTCTTCGATGGCATGGTGCTGCTCGACCATGGCTTTGGCGGCTTCGCGCAGCGGCGAGCCAAGCGGCGCGAGATGACGAACGCGCGGGTAGAGGGTCTCGTTCTCATCTGCCTCGTGCAGCGGCAGGGACTGGCTGAAGTAACGGAAGATGGCCTCGGCAGCCTCGGCCACCTGTGCCTGCGGCGACTCCTGGGCCTCGGCCAGTGTGCGGCTCAACTGAACAAAGTGGCGGATGCGGTGATGACATTCCAGCAGCATTTCTACGGGGCCGGATGGCGCGGGCGACTGTGGTGGGCTGGAGATTTGGGTCAGCATACGAATGCCTCTGATCACTACTTTGCAACCATACTTTGTAACCATGCGGCGAAGTTTGTCGAGTGCGGCACGCCTGATTCGCACAATCCAAAATCCCTATCTTCTGCGTGCTAAAAGACTTAGATTATTTTCAGGGAATTTTCACCAATTCAGAATGGAGAATGATACAATGCTCTACGCTTCTGATTTGGAAGGACGCGAGCGGTAGAGGCGCCCTGCCGGCAGTGAAGCAAACGTGCCGGCAGTCTACGTATCTCCACCCCCAGCACGGCAACTGCAGGCGCGCCGGGGACCCCGACGAAATCCCTCCGATTCACTCAGCCTGATTTCAATTCAAGAAGGAAAAACGCTACAAACATGGAACAAGGAATCGTTAAGTGGTTCAATGACGCGAAGGGCTTTGGTTTCATCAGCCGCCAGAATGGCGAAGATGTTTTCGTCCACTTCTCGGCTATTCAGTCGAATGGCTTCCGCAGTCTGAAGGAAGGCCAGGCGGTGCAGTTCAACGTCGTCAAAGGACCCAAGGGGTGGCAGGCAGAGAACGTTCAGCCCATCTAGTCTCGCGTTCGAAAAGTTCACATTGAAAAGGGCAACCAGCGGTTGCCCTTTTCTTTTTTTTCCCCACATTCCCGGCCAATGGGAAGTCTGTCTAATCTTCCTCCCATCTGCCAAAAACAGGCAAAAACAGGCAGATGTGGTGTCCGCCCAATCTTGTCCAACCGCTCTAGACCAGTAACGGCCCCTTGGTACCGTTGCGCCTCCATACCCGAGTTCGTACCATCAAACTCGTTGAATGTGAGCTCAAGTTCAAGGTGGCCGCGGCAAGCCAAACTCGCCCCAGCAAGCCAAAAACGGGCTTGGTGGGTACCCCAGGGGTGCTGCGCGGGATTCGAACTTGGGCGGTGGAGAACGACGTGACCCTGAAGAAGAGATTGTTGAGGCAGTTGACGGAAGTCAATCGCGAGCTGTGGCTCGTTTTCTCGCTCTTTGCTATTGCCGGGCTGTGCAATTTTCTCATTGCCAACCGCGGAGTTCTTCTCAGCTTCTACACCCTGCCGACGCTGTTTTCAGCCTACTACTACGGCAAGCGCCACGCGATGCTGACGGCCGTGGCCAGCGTACTGCTGGTGGTGCTGGTCATGTTCGTGAACCCGACCCTGTTCGGGCAATCGGCAGACGTCATCAGCACGCAGAAGTGGTATGACATTGCCGTATGGGGCGGCTCGCTGGTCCTGACTGCCGGCGCCATGGGCTCGCTCTATGACCGCAACGCGGCCCGCTTGCGCGAGCTGCGCGACACCTATCGCGGTGTGCTGATGATCCTGCGCCAGTTTATCTCCAAGGACGCCTACACGCAGAACCATTCCTATCGCGTCTCCATCTATGCCGCTCGCGTAGCGGCCGAGATGGGCTTCGATGAAGAACGCATTGAGGACGTGCGCGCCGCCGCGCTGCTGCACGACATCGGCAAGCTGGAGATCAGCCGCGAGATCCTCTACAAGGCCGCGCAACTGAACGCCAGCGAAGCACAGGAGATGCGCGAACACGTGGCCCGCGGTGTGAACCTGCTGCAGCCGGTGGGTGGCTCGCTGCGCCGCGTGCTGCCGATCATCCTGGCCCACCACGACCGCTTCGACGGCACCGGATACACCGACCGCGCCGGAGAAGATATTCCGCTGGAGGCGCGCATTCTGGCGGTGTGCGACGCCTACGACGCCATCACCAGCGACCGGCCGTACCGCAAGGGAAGCACTCCCTATGAGGCGCGCGAGATCCTGGTCCGCAAGGCCGGCCACGAGTTCGATCCCGACGTGATCGGCGCATTCGAGCGGGCCTTCCGCAAACAGCAGATGGAAATTCCCGAGGTAGTTGTATAGACAGGTCTATCTCGCGCGAACAACTACCCCACTCCCATGCGGAGTGGGGTAGTTGCTTTTGGACCTTGCTTTTGCTTGCGAGGGATGGAACTGAAGATAGAACTACGCGGGCTTTCCCACCGCGCCATGTTCGGAGAACTCATCGAGCAGGCGTCCGGCCTTGGTTACCTGGTCAACGCCGAAGACCAGCATCTGCTTGCCGCTGGCCGGATCGCTGCCGTAGTAGGAGTAGTTGATGTTGATCTTGTGCTCGCCGAGGCACATGGCGGCGCGGCCCAGCATGCCGGGGCGATTATCGAGGAAGGCCACGGCGACGTCGTCCTGCTCGAAGTTGGCGCGCAGCTCGCGCAGTACCTCGAGGGTGCCGGCCGGGTTGTCCACCACAAAGCGCGCCAGGCTCTCGCCCTCCTCCACGTAGGATTGAAAGGCCAGGATGTTCACGCCGTGATTTCCCAGAGCGCTGCAGAAAGTCCCCAGCGCGCCGGGCTTGTCCAGAATCGTCACCGTAAATTCCTTTGCCTTCGCCATTGCCGCTCTCCTTCCCCGTGTTGGCTCCCCGGGCAAAATCGCTGGGAAACCGATACGCGGATGATCTTACCAGTTCCGAGCGAGGAAGATTTCCACCCCAGCGCGCCAAAAAGAGGGAGCGCTCGCGAGCCGTTGCACCGGCCCTGGGGTCAGACAGATGCTCACACAGATTGGGATGCCGCGCGGATGGCCTGGTCGAGATCGGCGATCAGGTCTTCTTCGTCTTCAATGCCGATCGAGACCCGCAGCAGGTCCGGCGGCAGGTTGCGCAGCTTCAACTGCTCGGCCGGAACGCTGGCGTGGGACATCTTGCTGGGCAGGCTGATCGACGAGCTGACGCTGCCGAAGCTCACGGTAATGTGAAACAACTTCGCCGCCGCGGCGATGGCCTTGGAGAGCGCGACCGAGCCGGTGGTGAAGCTCAACACGGAGCCCGCGCCGCGCGCCTGCGAGCACTGCAGCTCGTAGCCGCAACTGTCCTGAAGTCCCGGATAGTAGACGCGCTGGACCTTCTCGTGAGCGCAGAGAAAGCTCGCGACAGCCTCGGCGTTGCGTTGCTGGCAGTCGATGCGCAGCTTCAGCGTCTTGATGCCGCGCAGCAGCAGATAGCTGTCGAAGGGCCCCAGCGCGGTGCCCTCCGAGTTCTGCACAAAGTGCACCTTCGAGCCCAGCGCCGCGTCTTTCACCACAATCGCCCCGCCGGTGACGTCGTGGTGTCCGCTCAGGTACTTCGTGGCCGAGTGCAGGACGATGTCGGCGCCCAGATCGAGCGGGTTCTGCAGATACGGCGACATGGTGCTGTTGTCCACGCAGAGCACGGCGCCGTGCGCGTGAGCAATGGCGGCCATGCGCCGCAGGTCCACAATGCGAAAGAGCGGATTCGTGGGCGACTCGACGTACACCATCTTCGTCCCGGGACCCAACTGCTGCGCAAAGCGCTCCGGATCGCAGGCGTCGGCATAGCGAACGCCGATGCCCGTGCGTTCCGGCAGGACGCCGAAGAGCCGGCAGGTGCCGCCGTACAGATCGATGTCGGCCAGGATCTCATCGCCGCTGTCTAAAAGACGCGTGGCGGCGGTGATCGCCGCCATTCCGCTGGAGAAGCAGAAGCAACGGGTGCCGTTTTCCAGCGACGCAAGCAGCCGTTCGAGCACGGCGCGCGTGGGATTGCCGCTGCGCGAATAGCCGTACTCGCCGGGGCGGTCGATCTCGTCCTGCGCGAAGGTCGCCGTCTGATAGATGGGCGTGGCAATGGGGTGGAAGCGGTCGCCCGGCGCGGACTCGAACTGCACAAGCCGGCTAGCGAACTTCACGGGAGACCTCACTCGACGCGTTCGATTTCGGTGTGGTTTGTGCCGCGGAAATTCCGGCAGCGGCAAAGGCCTGCTCAAGATCGGCGAGGATGTCTTCGGGCGCCTCCAGTCCCACCGAAATGCGCACCAGGCCGTCCCTGATGCCAAGCCTGCGCCGCAGCTCCGGGTCGAGATCGGCGTGCGTGGTCGTGGATGGATGGGTCATCAGGGTCTCCAGGCCGCCCAGGCTTTCGGCTCGCACACACAGCTTCAGAGCGTTGAGCATGCGGATGGTGGGCTCCAGGCCGGCCTTTAACTCGAAGGCCAGCATGCCTCCGGGCGCGCGCTGCTGCCGGTCGGCCAGCGCCTTCTGCGGGCAGGAATCGAGGCCGGGATAGTAGACGCGCTCGACGGCCGGATTGCGCTCCAGCCAGCTCGCGAGCGCCATGGCATTTTCGCATTGAATTTTCAGGCGCGCCGGCAGCGTCTTGACACCTTGCAGCGTGAGCCACGCCTCGAAGGGCGCCTGGATGGTCCCGAGCGTCTTGCGGATCAGCCGCAGCCGTTCGAGCATCGCCTCGTCTCGCGTGGCGATGGAGCCGCCGACTGTGGCGTTGTGGCCGTCGATGTACTTGGTGGTGGAGAGCACCGAGATATCTGCCCCCAGCTCGAGCGGCTTTTGCAGGATCGGCGTCAGGAAGGTGTTGTCGACGGCCAGCAGCACTCCATGCTGCTTCGTGATGCGCGCCACGGCGGCGATGTCGGTGAGCTTGAGCGTAGGATTGCCCGGCGTTTCGATGAAGACAATGCGCGTGGCGGCAGTGATTGCAGATTCGACATTAGCCGCCTCGCAAGTATCGACAAACGTCGATGTTACGCCGAAGTGATCCAGCACCTCGCGGAACAGCCGCATGGTGCCGCCGTAGATCACCTCGGTGAGGACGACGTGATCGCCGGCCTTGAGCAGGGCGAGGAAGAGGGTGGTGGTGGCGGCCATGCCGCTGCGAAAGCAGACGGCCGGCGGCGTGCCTTCCAGCTCTCCGATGACCTTTTCCAGCATGTCCACCGTGGGATTGGAGACGCGGGAGTAGCTGATGGCCGTGTCCAGGCCGACCGCTTGATGGACAAACATGCTGGTCTGGTAGAGCGGAAAAATCATCGAGCTGGCATGAGAGTCCAGCGAGCGCCCGCCGTGAATGGCGAGAGTGGAATCCTTGAAATTCTGTGAACTCAACGTAAGTCTCCGTCGGGGAACGCTCAGCGGCCCCGGGGTCCCGGCGAGCAGCAATTGGCCCGTCTGGGTGCTCACCTTAGGCGGCGGCAAAATCAGGTCGGGAGGCGAATCGGTCTACTCTCGGCCGCCCAATGGCCCGTTCGGACTAGGCCAAAATTCCCCATGCCGCTCTGGGCATCCGATTCAGGGCAGAGCGCCTCTTTCAAAGGTACAGAGTATAGCACCGCGCGGCTGAGCGGCCTGGAAGCGCAGCCGCCGGCGGGCACGGATTGCGAGCTGGAGGCGATTCGGGCATAGCGCCCGATCCGGGTGCAAATCCCTGCGATGCCTGAGCTTAGACGAATTGATCTGACTGTTTCGTTTCGATCAATTCGACCCGATACGGGACAAGATTCCGCGCCGGAAAAGCATCCATTTCTAGATTCAGCTACTCTAATCTGAGATGACGCTGGTACTCGGCCGTTCGGAAGCGGCGGCAGGGTACCAACGGAACTGAGGTTCTCCCGATGAGGTGTCCAGCGGCCGGACGAACCAAATCAGAGAAGCAGCCATTGCGGTTGAGAGGGCGAAGCTTTGCCCCGTTGATGGCAAAACGGCTTATATAAGGTCCCAATCTGACGCCTCAGGCTGCTCCCCACATCTGAGGCCATTGGCATACATGGGGGCGCCCCTCGGAGAACTCTCTCGAGGATTTTTTTAACTTCCAGAGCTGCTGCGGAAAGACGGACAGGCGATGCTCAACAGCCACTACAGAAAAGCCGGCGCATTGTCATCGGTAGCCCCGCACCAGCAATCCAAAATTGCGCCCGCTGAAGCCCCCGTGGCGATCGACCATCATCGCCCGCGCTGGTATGTGATCCACACCCGCTCGCGGCATGAGAAGCGGGTGGGCGAGCAGTTGCAACTCAAGCAGGTGGAGACCTTTCTGCCGCTCTATCGCTCCAAGCGCAACTGG
>WNGF01001604.1_pt1 | contig 33173 bp, 27 predicted proteins | sample 5400641 | NCBI WGS metagenome assembly WNGF01 (sample SAMN13153371, study PRJNA577476) | soil metagenome | isolation source: 80 cm soil or saprolite under grassland replicate 2 | place: USA:California | collected 2016-06-15 | reverse complement strand
CATGGCCAAACGCGTCCAAAAGCCCCCGTCTTCCTCGCGCCAGCGCGCAAGCGCGCAAGCCCCCGCTTCGCAGGCCACGGTCGAGCGCATCGCCCGCGCGCTCGAGCGGCTTGCGCCCAGCACGCCCGAGACGCCCCGCCTTGCCGCCGCCGACGCATTCTCCTGGCACCCTGACGAACGGCGGCTGGTGCCGGTCGCAAACGTCAATCGCGTCGAGATGTCGCTGCTCAAGGGCATCGACCGCATGCGCGATATGCTTCTCGAGAACACGGAGCGCTTCGCGCGCGGGCTGCCGGCCAACAACGCACTGTTGTGGGGCGCGCGTGGCATGGGGAAATCGTCGCTGGTCAAGGCCGTGCATGCAGCGGTGAATGCCGCGCACGCGCGGCGCAAGGGAAGCGACGGGCAGCTCAAGCTCATCGAGATCCACCGCGAGGATATCGAAAGCCTCCCCGAGCTGATGGCGCTGATGCGCGGAGCGCCCTACCGTTTCATCGTGTTCTGCGACGACCTGTCGTTCGAGGCCGAGGACACCAGCTACAAGTCGCTCAAGGCCATGCTCGAGGGCGGCATCGAAGGCCGCCCCGACAATGTCGTCTTCTACGCCACGTCGAACCGGCGCCACCTGATGGCGCGCGACATGATGGAGAACGAGCGCTCGACCGCGATCAATCCCGGCGAGGCCGTCGAGGAGAAGGTGTCGCTATCCGATCGTTTCGGGCTGTGGCTCGGCTTCCACCGCTGCAGCCAGGATGAATTCTTGGCGATGGTGGACGGCTACGTCGCCTATTACCGCATCGCGCATCCGCGCGATAAGACCCATCGCGAGGCGCTCGAATGGGCGACCACCCGCGGCGCGCGCTCGGGGCGTGTCGCCTGGCAATACGTGCAGGATCTCGCCGGCCGGCTTGGGGTGAAGCTTCAGGACAAAGGACGCAGGGCGGACAACAGATGAAGCGTCTGTTGTTTCGCGGCGCGCCGGTCAGGCGCCGTTCAAGAAGCGCGTGGGATCGAGCGGGGACGATCCCTTGCGGATCTCGAAATGGAGCTGCGGCGTGTTGACGTTGCCGGTCTGGCCGGAGCGCGCGATCACCTGACCGCGTTTGACCTGGTCGCCGCGCTTGACCAGGAGCTCCTTGGCATGCGCGTAAGCGGTGACGTAGCCGTTTGGATGGCGCACCAGAACCAGGTTGCCGTAACCCTTGAGCTCGTTGCCGGCGTAGGCCACGACTCCGTCTTCGGCGGCTTTGACCGGCGTATTCTCCGGCAGTGAGATGTTGATGCCGTCGTTCTGCTGGCCGTTGGGCGTGGCCCCGTAGCCCGCAATCACGCGGCCATTGGCCGGCCAGCGGAACTTGGGCACCGCACCGTTGCCTTCCGCGAGCTTTGTCGCTTCCTTGTCCAGTGCATCCGTGGGCGCCACGACGGCCGCGCTTTGCACGGGCTCGGGCTCCTTCGGTGCGGCGGAAGCCACGACCGTCTTTTGCTGCGCGGCGGGCGCCGGGGCGTTCACCTTCACCTCCGAGGTCTGCGCCCCCGGAATGATCAGGCGGTCGCCGACATTGAGGGTGGCCGTCGGCTGGATGTTGTTGGCTTTGGCAATCTCGTTCACCGGCTTGTGGTAGCGATGCGAGATTTTGCTGAGCGTGTCGCCGGCCGCAACGACATGAACACCGGAATGACCGGCAGCATTGATCGCCGCGGCGGGTGCGGGTGCAGAGGCGGGCAGCCGCGGCGCGGGCGCGGTTGCAACAACCCGCGTCGACGTGTAGCGCGGAATGACCAATCGCTGGCCGGGATGAAGTGTTGCGGGCGCGGCGATGTTGTTGGCTTGCATGATGACGGATGCCGGTACGCCGTAGCGGCGTGCGATCGTATCGACGCTGTCGCCGGCCGCGACGGTGACCGTCGTGCCACCGTCCCAGCTCCAATTGCCGGACTGCTTGCGCAGCACCGATCCCGTGGCTTCGCCGGAACGCGGGCTGTTCGAGGCCACGGCCTTTCCTGCGCCGGCGGGAGTCGCAACGGCGGCCGGGCCCGCATGCGGCTGCGGGGCCTGCGCGGTTTGCGCTTGCTGCATCGAAGCGTCGGGACGGCCTATGGAAGCAAATGGATTATCGTTGAAACGAGATGTATCCGCGCTACAGGCGGCAACGCCGGCGCCTATCAGCGCCAGCACGGCTGCTCGCGGAAAGAGCCGCGAACGCAACATCTCGGCAACGCCCGACATCGCACCCCACTCGTACGCAACACGCGTTCCGAGTTAATACGTTGCGGGTTAATACGGCTTTAAGCGATGACGGCGCCTCAAGCCTGCCGCCGCGCGAACAAAGTCGTTACAATTCCTGCGCCTTTCCCGGCAAAAGCGGCACGAACCGCACTCCGATCAGATCCTCCTGCTTAATCCCTTGTTCACCCTTTGTGAGCTTCACCAGCTGCTGCGGGCCGGCGTGCGGCCCGAGCGGCAACACCATCACGCCGCCGTCGGCAAGCTCGCCGACGAGCGCGTCGGGAATAGTTTCGGCGGCGGCGGTGACCATGATGCGGTCGTAGGGCGCGCGCTCCGGGAGACCGGAAAGACCATCTCCTACCAGCACCTCGACGTTGTCGTAGCCCAGCGCCGCCAATCGCCGGCGCGCTGTTTCCGCCAGCGTCCGATACCGCTCCACACTGATCACTTCGCGCGCGAGCCGCGAGAGAACGGCGGCCTGGTAGCCGGAGCCGGTGCCCACTTCGAGCACGCGATGGCTTGCCTGCACGCCGAGCTGCTCGGTCATGAAGGCAACCACATAAGGCTGGCTGATGGTCTGCCCGCATGCGATCGGCAGCGCCTGGTCCGCATACGCTTTGTCCACGAACGAGCTTTCAACGAAATGCTCGCGCGGCACCTCGTCCATGGCCCGCAGCACCGCCGGATCGCCGATGCCGCGCCTGCGCAGGCCGAGCAGGAACTGCATACGGCCGACATTGTCGTCGCCGGGCGATTGCTTGGACACGCCGAGCCTCCTTGCCGACTTTAACGCAAAACCGGGGCGCGGCGAGACCGCGCCGAAAGCGTTGGGAATCCAATCTGTTGGCACTGCACCCTAGGGACCAAACGCGGCTGCGCGGTGGCCGACAAGCCGGCGCGAAAGGTGCCTCAACTTCGCCTTGACGGTCTGCTCCCCTGCCCGCTGCGTGCCGATCGAAAACCCGGGGACGAGATGACCGCGCAAGTCGAGCCCGCGCTGCCGCCCAAGCGGATCCTCGTCGTCGAAGACGAGCTGATGATCCGCATGCTGCTCGAGGACATGCTGGGCGAGCTCGGCTATACGGTCGCCGCCGAGGCGGGACGCATCGACGAGGCGCTGCAAGCGGCGAAGACCGCGGACTTCGATATCGCGATCCTCGACGTCAATCTCGACGGTGAGCCGGTCTTGCCGGTGGCGGACGCGCTTGCGGCGCGCGGCCGGCCGTTCGTCTTTGCCACCGGTTATGGCGAGCGCGGCCTGCCCGAACGCTATAGCGACCGGCCGACGCTGAAAAAGCCGTTCCAGATGGACGGCCTCAAGCAACTGCTGCAAAGCGCGCTGGCGGGCAACGACTGATGCGCGCGTGTCCCGGATGCGGTGCAGCGCGAGCGCGTGGTCAGATTTAAGGGCGGCCGTGTGAGAGAGCGCGCGAAGCGGTGCACCGCTGATCCGGGACCTTCCCGAACTCCGAACCCGTAACGGTCCCGGGTCTGCAGCGCACCACTTCGTGCTGCGCTGCGCCCGGGACACGAATACCCTTCAATCGAACAGCTCCGCCAGCCGCGTCATGAACGGCTCATCGGTCATGTCGAGCCGCAGCGGCGTGACCGCGATGCGATTGTCGGCGAGCGCAGAAATGTCGCTGCCGTCGGCCGGCGGCTGACCGCGCATGCGCACGTAGGCGATCCAGTAATAAGCGTTGCCGCGGCCGTCCTGGCGTTGATCGATCTGCAGCCGCTCCTGCCGGTTGCGGCCCTGGGTCGTCACCGCCACGCCCTTGACGTCGGCGGGCGCACAATCCGGGAAGTTGATGTTGATCAGCACGTCACGGGGAATGCCGGCAGCGAGCACGCGCCGGATGATGTCGGGGCCGAAACGAACGGCGGTCTCCCAATGCGGCGGCTCGCCGCTGCGCGAGCGATAAGCCTGCGACAATGCAAGGGAGGGTATCCCGAGGATCGTGCCCTCCACCGCGCCGGCCACCGTGCCGGAATAGATCACGTCCTCGCCGGCGTTGCGGCCGCGGTTGACGCCAGCGAGCACCAGGTTGGGCGGGCGATCCTTGATCACGTGCCGCGCGCCCATGATGACGCAGTCCGTGGGCGTACCTTTCACCGCGAAGTGGCGCTCGCCGATTTCCCGCAGCCGCAGCGGATCGTTGAGCGAGAGCGAGTGTGAGACGCCGGACTGATCGAATTCCGGTGCGATCACCCAGACGTCGTCGGACAGCGCGCGGCCGATCTCGACGCAAACGTCGAGCCCCTCGGAGTGAATGCCATCGTCGTTGGTGATGAGAATGCGCATGGGCTCGGACGGCGCAGGACGCAGGGCGGGGGACGGAACCTCCTCCGTCCGCGCCTCGACCGTTTGCTCTCGCTTGTCCTCCGTCATCGGTCCTTGCCCGGGCGCTCAAGGGTCTTCAAGCCGCCCATGTAATTCTGCAATACATCCGGGATCGCGATCGAGCCGCCCTGCTGCTGGTAGGTCTCCATCACCGCGATGAGTGTGCGGCCGACGGCGACCCCGGACCCGTTCAACGTATGCACGTGCCGCACCTGGCGGCCGCCCTTCGTGCGGTAGCGCGCGTCCATGCGCCGGGCCTGGAACTCGCCGCACAGCGAGCAGGAGGAAATCTCGCGGTACATATTCTGTCCGGGCAGCCACACCTCGATGTCGTAGGTCTTCTGCGCGGCAAAGCCCATGTCCCCGGTGCACAGCGTGACGACGCGATAGTGCAGATCGAGCCGGCGCAAGACCTCCTCGGCGCAGGCGAGCATGCGCTCGTGCTCGTCCCTGCTCTGCTCCGGCGTGGTGATGGAGACGAGCTCGACCTTGTCGAACTGGTGCTGGCGGATCATGCCGCGCGTATCTTTGCCGGCCGCACCCGCCTCGGCGCGAAAGCACGGCGTGCCGGCGGTGAAGCGCAGGGGTAGCGCATCCTCGTCAACGATGGATTCACGAACGAGATTGGTGAGCGGCACTTCGGCAGTCGGAATCAGCCACAGTGGCTGAGCGATGAGGTTGTACTCGATGCCCAGTCTTAGAAGGCTCTGCTCCGGCAACTCTTGCAAGAGGCTTGCACGTTCATCATCGCTCAGGGGTCGCCCTGTTTGAAACTGATCCTCTGCAAACTTTGGCAACTGCGCCGTGCCGAACATCACGTCGTTACGCACCAATAGCGGCGGCGCGACTTCAGTGTAGCCATGCTCAGTCGTGTGCAGATCGAGCATGAATTGCGCAAGCGCGCGCTCGAGCCGCGCCAGCGCGCCCTTTAAGACCACGAAGCGCGCGCCAGAAAGCTTTGCGGCGGTCTCGAAATCCATCTGCCCAAGCGCCTCGCCGAGATCGAAATGCTGCTGAGGCGAGAAACTGTAATCGCGCTTGATGCCGAAACGATGGTGCTCGACATTGCCGCTCGGGTCCTGCCCATCCGGCACTTCGTCAAGCGGCAGATTCGGAATCTGCGCAAGCGCGCCGTCGAGCTCCTTCGAAGCTTTCTTCGCCTCCTCCTCCAATTGCGGGATTTCCGCTTTCAGGCGCGCGACTTCGGCAAGAAGCGCCTGCGCCGCCGCTTCCTCGTTGCTTTTCTTCGCCGCGCCGATCTCGCGCGAGGCGGTGTTGCGGCGGGCGAGCGCGGCCTCCGCCTTCTGGATGGCGGCGCGCCGGCGCTCGTCGATTTCGATCAAGCGCTTGGCTTCGCCCGGGAGGCCACGCCGCGCGAGCGCCCGGTCGAAGGCGTCGGGATTGTCACGAATCCACTTGATATCGTGCATCGTCTTTCGCCGTCATGCCCCGCGAAGCGGGGCATCCAGTAAACGCCGACGCCGGGTTGCTTAGGGGACCTCGTGCCTGATTCCAAGGCCCGTGGATACTGGATCGCCCGCATGCGCGGGCGATGACGACCCGTCGAGGACCGCATGATCCGTTATTCCGCCGGCTTGGCGGCGGCGCTGGCGGCGGCTTTGGCTTTGTCGGCGGCCGCCTTCTTCTCCACCCACCGCACCGACCAGATCGAGCCCCAGTAGAGCAGTATCAACGGCCCAGCGAGCGAGAGCTGGCTGAGCACGTCGGGCGGGGTGAGCACGGCCGCGATCACGAAGGCGCCGACGATGAAGTAGCGCATCTTCTCCTTGAGCTGGTCGGAGGTGATGATGCCGACGCGCCCGAGCAGCGTCAAAATCACCGGCAACTGGAAGGCGATGCCGAAAGCAAAGATGAGCTTCATCATCAAGGTCAGATAATCCTCGACCTTGGGCAGAAGCTCGATCGTGGCCTGCCCCTCGCCGCCCATTTGTTGCATGCTCAGCGAAAATCGCGCCAGCAACGGCCACACCAAGAAGTAGACGACGAGGGCACCGAGCAGGAAGAAGATGGGCGTCGCCACGAGGTAGGGCAGGAACGCCTGCTTTTCGTTGCGATAGAGACCGGGCGCCACGAACATGTAGATCTGCGTCGCCACCACCGGGAACGATATGAAGGCCGCTCCGAACATCGCGAGCTTGAGCTGCACGACGAAATACTCGAGCAGGCCGGTATAGATGAACTTCGAATTTTCCGGCCCCGCGACCCAGACGAACGGCCAGGTCAGCACGTTGTAAATCGTCTTGGCGAAGAAGAAGCAGCCGACAAAGGCGATGGCAAAGGCGATCAGCGCCTTGATCAGCCGCGAGCGCAGCTCGACCAAGTGCTCCATCAGCGGCGCCTTGGTCGCCTCGATTTCCTTCTCTTCGTCGTCGCGGCTCATGCGGGCTTGTCATCGGGCTTGGCGGCATCAGCGCCGGCGGTTGCCGGCTCACTCGGCGCGGAGGACGGCGCCGCCACATCCGTGCTGGGGGCGATTGCGGGCGCGGCGCCAGCGGGCGCGGCGCTCGGCTCCGCCGTGACCGGCGAAGCCTCCGCCGGCTTGTCGGCCATCGCGCTCTCGATCTGCTGCTGCGTGCTATCCAACTCGCGGCGGACCTCGGCGACGGGATCAAACGACGCATAGCTCTGCGCCTGGCTCGTCATGTCATCGACCTGCTTCTTGAGGTCGGCCATCTCCGCTTCGCGCATCGCCTCATGGAACTGGCTTTGGAACTCGGACGCCATGCGGCGCAGCTTGCTCATCCATTGCCCCAGCGTGCGCAGCACGCCGGGCAGCTCCTTCGGGCCGATCGCGATCAGCGCGACGACGCCGATGATCAGAAGCTCGCCCCAACCGATTTCAAACATGGAGGCTTAACTCCGAGCGGCGCGAACTCGGCGCCCCTCCGATCCCATCCGCCGGCTGTTGCCGCGGCGAACGCTCAGCCGGCCTTGTGCGTCTCCGTTTGCGCGACGGTGGCCGTCGGGGCGGGCTGGGGAGCGGGCGCGGGCTGATGATCGATGGTCTTGGGGTCGGTCTTGGGCGCCTCGGCCTCGGTTTTTTCTTCTTCCGTCAACCCCTTCTTGAACGACTTGATGCCCTTGGCAAAATCGCCCATCAGCTCGGAGATCTTGCCGCGTCCGCCGAACAGCAGAAGGGCGACGCCCAGAACCAAAATCCAGTGCCAAATGCTCAATGAACCCATGCGCACATCCTCCGCGTCGACGAGACTGGACGCCCGCCTCGTCTGTCGGCTTTGACCGGAAACTAGGCCTCGTGCCGAGCAAAAACAAGGACTCCGCCCGCTCGCACACGCTGTCGCACGCCCGTCATCGTACCCGACGGGCCGCTGGAACCGCCAAGTGAGCGGCCTTTCGCCGCATTAATCACGATCGTGTTCCGTACCGCGGCGTCGCAAGCGCTGTCACGTGCGCGGGAAGGCGACGACTACTCCTCGCCGGTGCGCTCGCGCGGCGGTGCAAGGCCAAGATCGAGATCGCCGGGTTCCAGCGGATCCTCGTCATCGCGCAGGGCCGGATCATCGGACGGCATCGGCACCGAGAATCCGGGCGGCAGACGTCCGTCGAGCAGGCCCGAGCCTTTGAGCTCTTCGAGCCCCGGCAGGTCGCTTACCGCATCGAGCCCGAAATGCGACAGGAATGCCTCGCTGGTGCCGTAGGTCACCGGCCGGCCGGGAGATTTGCGCCGCCCGCGCGGGCGGATCCAGCCGGTCTCGAGCAAGACATCGACCGATCCCTTCGACGTCGTCACCCCGCGGATCTCTTCGATTTCCGCCCGTGTCACAGGTTGGTGATAGGCGATAATCGCCAGCGTCTCGATAGCTGCGCGCGAGAGCTTGCGCGTCTCCACCGTTTCTTTGCTCAACAGCCAGGAGAGATCGTTCGCAGTGCGGAAGGTCCACTTCCCGCCGATGCGAACGAGATGCACTCCGCGCGTGGCGTAGTCTTCCTGCAGCCGCAGCAGTGCCGCGTGAACGTCGATGCCTTGCGGCAGCCGCTCCGCCAGCGACTTTTCGTCGAGCGGCTCAGCGGAGGCGAACAGCATCGCCTCCAACAGCCGAAGCTCCTCGGCTCGCACCTCTCCCGCCTGATCCGGCTCATCGTCCGGCACGACCACTTTCAACCTCGGCATCGCTGGCCTCCTCTACCCCTTGTCCTCTGCCGGCGGCGCCGCCACGCCGCCTTTATCGGCCACTCCATTTTCCGGCGGTTGACGCTTGCGCACATAGAGCGGCGCAAACGCCCCCTGCTGGTGCACCTCCATCACGCCCTCACGCACCATCTCGAGCGTGGAGGCGAAGCTCGATGCGAACACCGTCGGCGCGAGCGACGGCTCGACGACGTAAGCCACGAGAAATTCGTCGAGCCGCGCCCAGTCGGACGACTGGCCGATCAGCCGCTCGAGCGCTTCACGCGCCTCGGCCAACGACCAGACCGTGCGCTTGGCGAAGCGCACATGGGAGAGCGCTGTCTTTTGCCGCTGCTGCGCGTAGGCCGAGAGCAAGTCGTAGAGCGTTGCGGTATATTGCGGGTGCTTGATGTGCGCGATCGGCTCGGGCTGGCCACGCCGGAACACGTCGCGCTCGAGCTGCGGGCGGCCGAACAGGCGCTCGGCAACGTCGCGGATGGCTTCGAGACGCTTGAGCCGCAGAGCCAGGGCGACCGCCATGTCCTCGGCACTCTGGCCTTCGGGCGCGTTGGTTTCGGGCAGCAACAGGCGCGATTTCAAATAGGCGAGCCACGCGGCCATCACGAGATAGTCGGCCGCCAGCTCGAGCCGGAGCTTGCGCGCCTCCTCGATGAAGGCGAGATACTGATCGGCGAGCGCCAGAATCGAGATCTTGGCGAGATCGACCTTCTGCTGGCGGGCAAGCGCGAGCAAAAGATCGAGCGGGCCTTCGAAGCCCTCGACATCGACGACCAGCGCCGGTTCGCCGCTTGCGCGCTCGGCCGCAAGATCGGCTTCGAAGTGGGCTTCGTCGGGGTTCATGAGATCGCCCTCCGGGCGGCTGCGCCTTCATTGATCAGCGCCGTCCATTCGACACGCAGCGCCGCAACATCGTCCTTTGGAACCTGTCCTCGCCGGCGCAGCGCCGCATCCGCTCGTGCCGCGGCTTCGCCGGCGAGCAAGGGCACCGCCGATGCGACCGCCTGCATCTCGTCGATGTCCCCGCTGCAATGGAGGACCACGTCGCAGCCCGCCGCTATCGCCGCCCGCGCGCGTTCCGCGATCGAGCCGGACAAGGCTCCCATGGAAATATCGTCGCTCATCAGCAGACCGGCAAACCCCAAGGAGCCCCGAATCACATCCCGCACTAGGGTGACGGAAGTCGTGGCCGGAGCAATAGGATCGATAGCCGTATAGACGACGTGGGCGGTCATCCCCAGGGGGAGATCGGCAAGCGGCCGGAACGCGGCGAAGTCGGTCTTCCCGAGGGTGTCTCGATCGGCCTCGACGACAGGGAGCGCGCGGTGGCTGTCTGTCGTGGCACGGCCGTGCCCGGGAATATGCTTGAGCACCGGCAGAACTCCACCGGCCAGCAGCCCGTCGGCCACCGCGCGCGCGAGCACAGCGACCTTCTCCGCCCTGGTCCCATAAGCCCGGTCGCCAATCACGGGGTCGGCGCCGCTCGCCGGCACATCGGCAATCGGCAGGCAATCCACGTCGATGCCCACGCTGGCAAGATCGGCGGCGATGAGGCGAGCGCCGAGATATGCGGCTCTTGTCCCTTGCGCCGCGTTGCGGTCGTAAAGGCGGCCGTAGGTGGCCCCCGGGGGATAGGACGGCCAGTGCGGCGGGCCGAGACGTTGCACGCGGCCGCCTTCCTGGTCGACGAGCACGGGTGCATCGCGGCCGACCGCGTCGCGAGCGGAGGCGATCAGGCGGCTCAGCTGCGCCGGTGTTTCGATGTTGCGCGCGAAGATGATGAAGCCCCACGGCTCGCGCTCGCGCAGGAACGCACGCTCGGCGGGCGTCAAGGTGGCGCCCGCAAGACCGGAGATGAAAGCATGTACCGCCATTGGCGCGGATTAGGCCGCGCCTGACGCGAAGGTCAAGCGCAGCTCAGTTGTTCGGAACGACACATTGGCCGCCGGCGGCCTTGTAATTCGCGCAGAACTGGCTGGCCTCTTGCGCCGATGCAAAGGGTCCAACCATGGTCCGGTAGAAGACCCCTTTGCTGCCAAGATCTGCGCGGCGAACGACCGGCGCCAGGCCGCTAAGCTCGTTGGGAAACTTTGCCTGCAGGCTGCGGAAGGAGGATTGCGCCTCGGCCTCGCTCTTTTGCGAGGACAGCTGCACCATGAAGCCATCCAAAGTGCTCTCCGTCGTCTCAGGCGCGGCGCGAGTGGCGATCGGCGGCGCCGCTGCCGTGCGCGTGCGCGTTGCCGGGGCCGCGGCCGGCTCGCCCTGCGCATCGAGCGAGATTGGGCCATTGCGCGCCGGCGCGGCTTTCGGAGCGGGCGGCGTCGCGGCCTGGCGCGGCGCAGTCGCAGCGGGCGCTTGCGCGGGCGCGGCCTGACCGGTCACCGGCCTGGCGCTCATATCGCCTGCATCGGCGCGAATGGTTACCGTGCGGACCTTCTTCGGCTCGTTCGATCCGCTCGGCGCTCCTGCCGATGGTTGCGCTGGCGAGGCGCCCTGCCCCGGTGCGACGGGCGCCGGCAGCACCGCGCGCGGGCTGGCCTGGTTGGCAAGATCCTTGAGCGCGACCGGCTCTTCCTGCTTGGAGACGATCTGTTCCTTCTCGACGTTCGCCAAGCGATCCTGGACGGCCTTGCCCGACTGCGGATCGCCGGCCGGCACGATCTTTGTCGGCGTGGACGTATCCGCCGTGATCACCGGCGGCGCCTGTATCGCGCTGGGACTGCCGTAATAGCCGCGGAAGGCGTAGGCGCCAGCGGTGCCGAGGACCGCGCAGCCGATGATCGTGAGCGCGGTGGCGAGCCGGCTGCGCCGCGTGCGCGGCGGGTCGTCGTACATCGCGTGTTCATGTGGATCGAGCGGTACGTCGTCTCCCTCGTAATACTCGGGCTCCTGACGGCCGTCGTCCGCCCGCTCATCGGCGTAATAACCGCTCTGATGGTCGGCACTGGCATGTGCGTCGTCATGGAGACGGCTGTCGGGTGCTGGCGTATAGTCCGCCCAGCTTGCATCGCCGGCAGCAAGTTGCGGCTCACGCGCCGGTGCACCCTGCCAATCGGCCGGTGCCGTCGCCGGGGCGTCGTGCGCCTCCCGCGAGCTCCGGTTGGCTTGCCCGAATTCGGCAAACGGATCGCTCTGCCCGAGCAGACGCGCAAGCTCGGCCAGCGGATCGCGAATGCTTGCCTCCTCGCTCGGCTGTGCCGGCTCGGCGGCGCGGCCATAGGGATCATTGGTACGATAGGATCGCAGCCTGTTGTCGTCCGCCATACTCATCACGCTTCCGGTGTTGGCGTCGGACCCGGTTGGTCGGGCGAAGCTCCAGTGAGCGAGCTAACGCATCTCGTCGGGGGCTTCGACGCCGAGCAGCCCTAGCCCTGACGCGAGAACGGTGACAACGCCCTGCACCAGCGCAAGACGCGCCATGGTCATTTGTGGATCATTCTGGATAATGAAGCGTAAATATGACACGTCTTTTCCGCGATTCCACTGCATGTGGAAATCACTTGCAAGATCAAAGAGGTAAAAGGCGATGCGGTGCGGCTCGTGGGCCAGTGCCGCCGCTTCGATCAAGCGCGGGTAAAGCGCAAGCCGCCGCATCAGCGCGAGCTCGCCGGTATCATCGAGCCGATCGAGCGGCGCAGCCGCGAGCATCGATGCACGCGCCGCCGGTTCGCTCGGCAAGTCGGGGATGACCTCGCGCGCGTTGCGGAAGACGGATTGGCAGCGGGCATGGCCGTATTGGACGTAGAAAACCGCGTTATCGCGGGACTGCTCGATCACCTTGGCCAAGTCGAAATCGAGCACCGCGTCGTTCTTGCGGTAGAGCATCATGAAGCGCACGGGATCCTTGCCGACCTCGTCCACGACTTCGCGTAACGTCACGAACTCGCCGGCGCGTTTCGACATTTTCACCGGCTCACCACCGCGCAAGAGCTTCACCAATTGCACGATCTTGACGTCTAAATCGGCGGTCTGCGCATTGGTGATCGCCCGCACCGCGCTGACCGCGGCCTGCACGCGTTTGACGTAGCCGCCGTGATCGGCGCCCCACACGTCGATCATGTTGCGGAAGCCGCGATCGACCTTGTTCTTGTGATAGGCGATGTCGGACGCGAAATAGGTGTAGCTGCCGTCCGATTTCATCAGCGGCCGATCGACGTCGTCCCCGAAGGCGGTGGCGCGAAACAGCGTCTGCTCGCGATCCTCCCAATCCTCGACCGGCGCCCCTTTGGGCGGCTGCAGGCGCCCCTCGTACACGTACCCGGCGCGCCGCAGCGCGGCGATGGTTTCGCCTACCTGATCGCGCGGCCCTTCGATGAGCGAACGCTCGGAAAAAAAGACGTCCTGCACGACGTTGAGCGACTTAAGGTCGTCGCGGATCTGCGCCATCATCATCTCGATGGCGCGATTGCGGACCATGGGCAGCCATTCCGCTTCCGGCTTGTCCTTGAGCGTCGCGCCGTACTCCGCCGCGAGAGCCGCCCCGACCGGCTTGAGGTAATCGCCGGGATAGAGGCCTTCCGGTATAGCGCCGATCTCCTCGCCCAGCGCCTCGCGATAACGCAGGAAGGCCGAACGCGCGAGCGCGTCGACCTGGGCGCCGGCGTCATTGATGTAGTATTCGCGCGTCACCGCAAAGCCGGTGAAGGCAAGCAGGTTCGCGAGCGCGTCGCCGAACACCGCGCCGCGGCAATGACCGACATGCATGGGTCCGGTCGGGTTGGCTGAGACGTATTCAACGTTGACGGCCGTCTCTCCGCCCACCTCGCTGCGCCCGTATGCCGTCCCCGCCGCGAGGATTGCGCGCAAGGCGTCGATCCAAGCTGTCGGCTTGAGCGTCAGGTTGATGAAGCCCGGCCCCGCGACCTCCACTTTCGCCACGAGAGCGTCGGCACGCAGTTTTGCCGCGATCGCTTCGGCCAATACGCGCGGCTTGCTGCCGGCGGCCTTGGCCAGCACCATGGCCGCGTTGGTCGCCATGTCGCCGTGCGCGCTCTCGCGCGGCGGCTCGACCACGATGCGGGACTGGTCGATCCCGGCAGGCAGCACACCATCAGCAATGAGCGCGTTGTTGGCGGCACGCACTCTGTCCAGGACGGAGGCAAAGATGTTCCGATCGCTCATGGTCGGCGGACTTGGGTCGGGTCGCGCCGCCTAACGCAATTCCGGAGTCGAGTCAAAAAGCCGCGCGTGCTCCACCAGCGCGTAGCGGTCGGTCATGCCGGCGATGAAATCGGCGATGTGGCGCAGCCGCGCGGCTTCATCGCCCTCGGCGATCTGCGCCCATTCCGCCGGCATGTCATCGGGCTGCTCGACATAGCGCTCGAACAGCGCGCAAACCAGGCCCTCCGCATCGCCCATGATGCGCATGATACGGCTGTGGCGATACATGCGGGGATAAAGAAAACCCTTGATGGCGCGGTCGGTCTCGGCCATGACCGGCGAGAAGCCGCCGACCGGCTGTCTGGCATGACGCACGTCATCGGCGGAGCACGGAGCCAAGGCCCGCAGGCGAGCGCCTGTTTCCGCAATCACATTCTCGATCATCCGCGTGATGAGCCGGCGCACCAGTTCATGCACCAGTCGCGAGGCATCGAGGGCAGGATGCTGGACGCGGATTTCTGCGAGAATGTCGCGGACCAATGGCACGCCGGCGAGGTCCTCCAGCACAAAAAGCCCGGCCCGCAAGCCGTCGTCGATGTCGTGGGCGTCGTAGGCGATGTCGTCGGCGATGGCGGCGATTTGCGCCTCGGCGCTGGCGAAGCTCCACAGCTCGAGATCCTGGATTCTGTTATGTGCGGCGATGGCATGTGGCACCCCGCGCTCGCGATAAAGCTTGACCGGGGTGCCATCGCGCAGCGTGAGCGGACCATTGTGCTTGACGAGGCCCTCGAGGGTTTCCCAGGAGAGGTTCAATCCGTCAAAGGCGGGATAGCGCCGCTCGAGCGCGGTCACCACCCGCAGCGTCTGCGCATTATGATCGAAGCCGCCGCAGGCTGCGAGGCAGCGATCGAGCGCGCGCTCGCCGGCATGACCGAAAGGGGGGTGACCGAGATCATGGGCGAGCGCGAGCGCCTCGGCCAGATCCTCGTCGAGCCCGAGCGCGCGAGCGAGCGAGCGGGCAATCTGCGTGACCTCAAGCGTGTGGGTCAGCCGGGTGCGAAAATGGTCGCCTTCGTGAAAGACAAAGACCTGGGTCTTGTGCGCGAGCCGCCGGAAGGCCGTTGCATGGATGATACGGTCGCAATCGCGCCGGAAGGCGTTGCGGGTCGCACTCACCGACTCCGGGTAGAACCGGCCGCGACTCCTGCCGGGAGCGGATGCGTAGGGCGCGCGCGCCAGGGCCGCTTCGACCGCCATGCCGGACCGCCAATTGACCAAAGCCCTGCGCGCACTTAACTATCGCTCAAGCCCGCTGGCAATCATTGGGACGCGGATGGACAATATTACGCTTACCGAACGGGCGGCGCGCCGGATCGGGGAGATTTTGCGCCGCGAACCCCCAGGCAGCATGCTGCGCGTCAGCGTGGAGGGCGGCGGCTGCTCCGGTTTCCAATACAAATTCGACATCGACCGCACCCAGGGGGCCGACGATGTCGTGATTCGGCGCGACGGCGCGACCGTGCTGGTCGATCAAATTTCCGTGGGCTATCTGAGCGGCTCCGAGATCGACTTCGTCGATGACTTGATCGGAGCGTCGTTCCGCATCAACAACCCGAAGGCCACAGCATCCTGCGGGTGCGGAACGAGCTTTTCGCTCTAATAGTTCCAGCCGTCAGCGCATGCTGTCATCCCCGCGAAAACGGAGACCACCGCGTCGGTCCCCAGCATAAGCGCGGTTACGCGCGTCTTCGACCCGCCATGCGCGGGGACGATGTTCTCCGCGTCCTACTCGGCTGCGATCGCGGTCGGCCGCTCGGCGTGCTCCGGCAGCTCGCGTAGCTGCGGCTCGAGCCGGTAGCGCAGCATGCGGTCGACGCGGTCGAGATAGATGTAGATGACCGGCGTGATATAGAGCGTCAAAAGCTGCGACAGCAGGAGGCCGCCGACCACGGCGACGCCGAGCGGCTGACGCAGCTCGGCGCCGGCGCCGGTGCCGAGCGCGATCGGCAAGGTGCCGAAGATCGCGGCGAACGTCGTCATCATGATCGGCCGGAAGCGCAGCAGCGCCGCCTCGCGGATCGCGGCCTGCGCGCCCATGCCCACGCGCCGGCGGTCGATCGCAAAGTCGATCATCATGATTGCATTCTTCTTCACGATGCCGACCAGCATGACGATGCCGATCATGGCGATGACCGACAGATCCATGTTGAACATCATGAGCACCAGCAGCGCGCCGACGCCGGCCGAGGGCAGGCCGGAAATGATGGTGATCGGATGAATGAAGCTCTCGTAGAGAACGCCGAGCACCACGTAGGCGGCGAAGATCGCGGCCAAGATCAGCACCCCCTGACCTTTGAGGGAGTCCTGGAACACCTGCGCCGAGCCTTGGAACCCGGTGCTGACCGTGATCGGCAGACGGAATTCGCGCTCGATCCCCTTGATGGCGTCGACCGCCTGCCCGAGCGAATAGCCGGGCGCGAGGTTGAACGAGATGGTCACCGCGGGCTGATTGCCCTGGTGATTGACCTGCAACGGGCCGACCGCGGGCACGATGCGGGTGACGGCCGAGAGCGGGATTGCCGTCCCTGACGGGATGCCGCTGCCGTGTATGCCGGCTCCCGGCCCTATCCCGGTTCCGGCAGCACCGGCCACGTTGGTCTTCACGAAGATGTTCTGCAACTGCGAGGGGTCGGCCTGAAACCGCGGCTGGCTCTCAAGAATGACCTGATAATCGTTGGTCGGCGTGTAGATCGTCGCCACTTGGCGGGCACCGAAGGCGTTGAACAGCTCCTGGCGGACCTGGTCGATGCTGATGCCGTAGACGGCCGCCTTCTCGCGGTCCACTTCGACGGTCATCTGCGGGTTCTTGATATAGAGATCGGTGGTGACGTCGCGCAGACCTTCGATCTCGGCGATCTTGTCGCGCAATTTCGGCGTGATGTCGTACAGGAGCTGGGTGTCGCTGGACTGCAGCGTGTACTGGTACTCGCTCTTGGAAAGACGGCCCGTGATGTTGACGTTCTGAATGTTCTGGAAATACACCGCCATCCCCGGAACGGTGTTGGCTGTGTTGCGCAGGCGCTGGATCACCGCCGTCGAATTTTCCTTGCGCTCGCTCCTCGGCTTGAGCGCAATGAACATGCGCCCGATATTGGCCGTGGGGTTCGGCCCGCCGGCTCCCACCGTGGAATTGACGTAGTCGACCGCCGGATCGGAGCGGATGATTTCCGCGACATGCCGCTGCAGCTCGACCATGCCCTGGAACGAAATATCCGAGGCCCCCTCGGTCGAGGCGGAAATGAAGCCGGTGTCCTCGGTGGGGAAGAAGCCCTTCGGGATGACGATGTAGAGCCAAACCGACAGGACAAGCGTCACTAACGTCACCACAAGCATCACGGCTTTAAATCGCAACACCCGATCGAGCGACCATTCGTAAGCGCGCAGTCCTGCCCTGAAGATCGCCTCGAAGGCGCGCAACACGATGTTCTGCTTCTCGCCCTCGCGGTGAGTGTGCAGCACGCGCGCGCACAGCATCGGCGTGAGCGTCAGCGAAACAAAACCCGATATCACGATGGCAACCGCAACGGTCACCGCGAATTCGCGGAACACCCGGCCGACCATGCCGCCCATCAGCAGCACCGGAATGAACACTGCGATGAGCGAGAACGTGATCGAGACGATGGTGAAGCCAATCTCGCGGGCGCCCTTGAGCGCCGCTTCGAACGGCCGCATCCCGCCTTCCACATGTCGCACGATGTTTTCCAGCATGACGATCGCGTCGTCGACCACGAAGCCGACCGACAGCGTCAGCGCCAGTAGCGTCATGTTGTTGATGGAGAAGCCGAACACGTACATCGCCGCGCAGGTGCCGATCAACGACACGGGAACCGCGAGCGAGGGGATGATCGTGGCCGAGAGCGAGCGCAGGAACAGGAAGATCACCATGATGACCAGGCAGATCGCGATGAGAAGCGACTCCTGCACATTCATCACCGAGTCGCGGATGGACACGGAGCGGTCCATGAGCACTTCCATGCGGATCGACGGCGGTATCGATGCGCGGTACTGCGGCAAATGCTCACGCACCGAATCCACCACCGCCACCGTATTGGCGTCCGGCTGGCGCTGGATTGCCAGCACGATGGCGCGCTCGTTGTTGAACCAGCTCGCGATCTTGTCGTTCTCGACGCTGTCGATGACACGCGCAATCTGATCGAGGTAGACCGGTGCCCCATTGCGATACGCAACGATGACCTTGCGGTACTCCTCCGCCTTGGTCATCGCGCTCGAAGCCGTCAGCGTCACGCTCTGCTTGGGGCCGTTGAGCGTGCCTACCGGCGTGTTGGAGTTGGTCTTGGCGACGACGTTGCGGATATCGTCGAGGGAAATGTTGCGCGCCGCGGCGGCCACGGGATCGACCTGCACCCGCACGGCGAACTTCTGTGCGCCGAACACCAACACCTGGGCGACGCCGGCCAGTTGCGAAATCTGTTGCGCCAGCGTGATCTCGCCGAATTCGTTGACCGCCGATAGCGGCAGGGTTGGCGAGACCAAACTGATATACATGATCGGGAAGTCGCCCGGATTCACCTTGCGAAAGCTCGGCGGCGTCGTCATTTCCACCGGCAGCTTGCGCGCCGCAACGGTCAACGCCGTCTGCACGTCGAGCGCGGCGCCGTCGATATTGCGATTGAGATCGAACTGGATCGTAATCGAGGTGATGCCGAGCGAGGAGGAGGAGGTAAGCGAGCTGATGCCGGCGATGGTGGAAAGCTGGCGCTCGATCGGCGCCGCTACCGATGCCGCCATCGTTTCCGCGCTCGCGCCAGGCAGTTGTCCCTGGATGCTGATGGTCGGAAAGTCGACGGCCGGAAGCGCTGCGACCGCAAGCAGCCGGTAGGCGAAGATGCCGAGCACGATGATGGAGGCGGTGACCAGGGTGGTCAGCACCGGCCGGCGAATGCAGGTCTCCGAGAACTTCATGGATTACGACCCGATCTTGGGAGCGCGGACGGCGACCTTGGTCCCGTTGGAGAGCAAGAGTTGCCCGTTGGTGACGACCGTTTCTCCGCCCTCGAGCCCGCTGGCGAGGACCGATTCGCTATCGAGCACGCGCGCGACCTGGACCGGCCGCACCGTCGCCACGTCGTTGTTGACGACGAAGACGTAGGGCCCGGTCTGGCTCACCTGGATAGCAGTCGACGGCACCGTGACCGCCTCCTCCTGGCGGAAAGTCAATTGCACCTGCACCAGCGTGCCCGGCCACAGCAACTCGTCGGTGTTTGGCATAGTGGCGCGAACAGGCACCGTGCCGGTTGGCGCGTCCACACTGTTCTCGATCATTGTGACCTGGCCGCTCGCTCGCCGTGGGTCGCCGGGGATGATCGCCTCGATCGAGGCGCTCTCGTTGGCGAGCGCCTGGCGCAGATCCGGCAAGTAGCTCTGGGAAAGAGCAAACGTCACGTAGACCGGGGCGGTCTGGATGAGGGTCGCCAGCGTGGAGTCCCCGGCGCGCACAAAGTTGCCCAGTTTGACCGTCGCCATGCTGGCGCGCCCGGTAATCGGCGCCCGGATCTTACAGTAGCTGAGCTGGACGTTGAGGTTCTCGAGTTGCGCGGTATTCGAATCGACGGAAGCCCGAAAGATATTCGTTTGCGTCCGCGCGTTCTGCAGCGTGACCAGAGTGGTCGCGTTCTTGGCGAGCAGCTCGGTATAGCGCGCGACATCGCGTTCGGCCTGCTCGAGATTGGCCTTGGCGCCGGCGAGCAAGCCTTCCACCTGCCTGACCTGGGCTTCGATCGTGCGGCCATCGAGCGTGAACAGGGGGTCGCCTTCGCGCACCAGCGCACCGTCGGCGAAGTGCACGCCGGTAATCTCGCTGTCCACCCGCGACTTGACCGCAACGCTGGCAATGGGCGTGACGGTTCCGAGCACTTCGATGCGAACCGGAACGACTTTCCGCGTCGCGGTCACGACCTCCACCGGCACCGCGCGCGAGGCGTTCTGCCGCGGGGCCTGTGCGATCGCGCCCCCCGACCATAAGCCGCTGCGCGTCGCGGCGATGGCACAGCCGGCTGCGACGAGCACCACCACCGCCCCCGCGACTACCATCCGCTTCTTCATTACAGCGCCCTGCAGGGCCTCAACCGGCCTGCCGGACTCCCTCTCTTTCTCGGTGACCCGCCGTACCGAGTCTTTTTATTATGCGAGAACAATCTTCTAACATATTCCCTATGAGCGGCCGTCGTAAAAACCGTGTAACCTTGGGTTAAAAGCCGTTCATTCTCCCGGCGTATCGCTGGGTGAACTCGCAGCATCTTACACTCATTCTTGCCCGCCATGCGCGTCGCCACCTGGAACATCAATTCGATCAAGCAAAGAGTGGACAATTTGACCGCTTGGCTGGGGGAGCGGCAGCCGGACATCGTCTGCCTGCAGGAAACCAAGTGCGTGGACGAGGCTTTTCCGCGCGAGCCCTTCGAAGCGCTCGGCTACAATGTTGCGGTGCACGGGCAAAAGACCTTCAACGGCGTCGCGCTGCTGTCGAAATTTCCCCTCGAGGAGGTGACCCCGCGCTTACCCGGCGACGACGCCGATAGCCACGCCCGGTTTTTGGAAGCGGTGGTATCGACCGCGCAAGGGGTGCTGCGCCTCGCATCGATTTACTTACCCAACGGCAATCCGCCGGACACCGAGAAATATGCATACAAAATCAGCTGGATGGACCGGCTCATTCACTACGCGCGTGAACGCCTGCAATTGGAAGAACCGCTGGTTCTCGGTGGGGATTTCAATGTCATCCCAACCGAGCTCGATGCGCGCTTCCCCGAGCGCTGGGTGAATGACGCGCTGTTCCTGCCGCGCACACGCCAGAAATTCCGCACCCTCTACCATCTCGGGCTGCTCGACGCAGTGCGGGCGGGAAACGATGGTCGCGGTCCTTACACGTTTTGGGACTACCAGGCCGGTGCCTGGCAGAAGAACGACGGCATCCGCATCGATCATCTCCTGCTGTCACCGCAAGCGGCCGATCGACTGACCGCGGCCGGCGTCGACAAGCATGTGCGCGGCTGGGAAAAGCCGTCAGACCACGTTCCGGTGTGGGCGGATCTCGAGCTCAGCGCTTGAAGAAGCTGTCGAGCACGTTCCACGGCAGCTTGTAGTTCACCCCGACGCGGACGATGTGGTCGTCGAGGCGCAGGCGCTGATTGCTCGGAAAAGCCGGACTGGGCACCGGATTGAAATAGGACTTGTCCTGCAATCCGACGTAGAGATACTCAATCTTCGCCGACCAATCCTGATTGAGCTTCACCTCGAGACCGCCGCCCGCGGTCCAGCCCCAATGCCATTGCTGATCTGAAATGGTCCCGGCGGGAGCGACGATGCTGTTCGCCACGTTGGCGAGCGCGCCGCCTGCCGTGGCGTAGAGGAGCCAGTTGTCTCGCGCGTAGCCGACACGGCCCCGGAAAGTCGAGAGCCACCGCTCCCTCACCTCATTGCTGAACGTGGCATTGGGCGCAAACTCGATCGCACTGCCCTTCTTGTTCGCAGCCGAGATGTCGCCCTCCAAGCCAAGCACCGCATTCCCGCCCTGGACGTTGAAGCCTGACGTTATTCCGATGATGCCGCCGCTAAGATCGAAGCGCGGCGTCTGCTCGGCCCCGGTCGCGTTGTTGCGCAGCGCCCCGCCGCCCCATGCGCCGCCGCCGGCGATCCCGACGTAAGAGCCGGCCCACCTCGCGATCGCAGGGGTCTTGTAGATCGGTGCAATGCTCAGATCAGCGGCAACCGCCGGCGCCAGCCTCGCCGACGCCGAAACCAATGCCAATGCCGCCGTGCTTGCGCACAGCGTTCTCTTCATTCCGAACCTCGACGCGACGCATCCCGCATTGGAGAACAGACATAGGCGCGCCCCGGCTCGGGGGTCTATCAACTGGCGGGACTGCGCGGCAGATTTCCGGGAACTGTGGCGCGAACGCCACAGGTGCTCACTCCCGGCGGTTTTTCAGCCAGTCTTCCAAGTACTTGCGGGCCGTGGCGCGCTCGCCGTCGCTGGCCTGGGCAAGCGCGCTGGTATACATCTCAGTAATCCACGTCTCGTCCGGGCCGGCGGCGTCCTTCGCTACGATGAGCCAAAACAGCCCGAGCGCAGCTTGGCGGGAAACCTCTTCGCCCTTGAACAGCATGCCGCCGAGCAGCGCCTGCGCCCGGTGATCGCCTTTATTGGCGGACAGGCGCAACCAGCGCGCCGCCTGGATCGCGTCCTTGGGTGCGCCTTTGCCGAGCAGGTAGAGCCGTCCGAGCTGGTATTGGGCCTCGGGGTCCGCGTAATACGCGGCGGCGTAGCGGAACATCTCGCGCGCGACGTTGGGATCGGCCTTCAACGTTCCGGAGATGCCGTCGAGATGATAGAGCCCCAGAGCCACGAAGGCGTTGGCCAAGTAGCGCGCATTGGGCGTGCCGGCGCTATCGTCCCCATGCATCGTGGTGAGGCGGCGGAAATAGTCATAGGCGCGCGCCTTGTTCATGTTTACGCCGTCGCCATCGGCATACATCCGGCCAAGCTTCCAGATGGCGCCCGGCACGCCCTGCTCGGCGGCGTATTCGAGCTCCGTCAGCGCCTGCTCGGTCTTGCCGAGGCGCAGCGCCTGGGTGCCAGAGCGGAACGCCTCGAGCGGCGTCGGCGGCACGGCCGAGCGGGGCGGGAGCGCAAGCGGCGCGCCCGGTGCAGCCGGGGGCACAGCCACAAGCGGAGTTGCGGCGCCCAGCGATGTGTTGCCAGCCGCGGGGCTGGGAATGCTGTCGGGCAGCGGCACGCCCGTGCCTTCGGGGGCGCGGGGGCCATCGAAGCTGATGGCCGGCGACAGACCGACGGCGAGCCCAAGCAGCGCGATGCTTGCGACGAGGTTAGATATCCGCATAGCACGCCCTCTCGGCCGCCGCGCCGGGATGGGTGACCGCGCCGTCGCGCGCCGCTCCCACCTGCTGGGCGTACTTCCACAGATACCCTGAAGTGAATTCAGGTTGCCGGGGCTTCCACGCCTTGCCCCGCGCCTCGAGCTCAGCCTTGCTGAGCCTGACCTCGAGCGTGCCCTTCACTGCATTGATTGCGATGATGTCGCCGTCGCGGAGAAGCGCGATCGGGCCGCCGACGGCGGCCTCGGGGCCCACATGGCCGATGCAGAAACCGCGAGTCGCTCCGGAGAAGCGCCCGTCGGTGATCAACGCAACCTTCCCGCCCATGCCCTGTCCATAGAGGACGGCGGTGGTTGCCAGCATTTCTCGCATCCCAGGCCCGCCTTTGGGCCCTTCGTAGCGGATTACGAGCACGTCGCCTTCCTTGTACTTTTTCTTCTTGACGGCCTCGAAGCACGCTTCCTCCCCGTCAAAGCAGCGCGCCGGGCCGGTAAACTTCAAGTCCGCCATCCCAGCAACCTTCACGATGGCGCCTTCCGGCGCGAGGTTGCCCTTGAGCCCGACGACGCCGCCGGTGGCGGAGAGCGGCTTGTCGGCGGGGCGGACCACGTCCTGGTCCTTGTTCCACTTAACTCGCTTGAGGTTTTCGGCGACCGTGCGCCCAGTCACGGTCAGGCATTCCCCGTGCAGATACCCGTGATCGAGCAGCGTCCTCATCAAGAGCGGAACGCCGCCTGCGTCGAACATATCTTTGGCAACATAACGGCCGGCCGGCTTCAAATCCGCGATATATGGCGTCCTTTTGAAGACCTCGGCGACGTCGAAAAGGTCGAACTTCACCCCGCATTCGTTGGCGATCGCCGGCAGGTGCAGCGCGGCATTGGTCGAGCCGCCGGTGGCCGACACCACCGTCGCAGCATTTTCCAGGGCCTTGCGCGTCACGACATCCCGGGGGCGGAGGCGGGCCTTGATGAGATCGAGGATCTTCTCGCCGGCGATCATGCACATGGCGTCGCGGATCTCGTATGGCGCCGGCGCACCCGATGAGTAAGGGAGCGCAAGTCCGATCGCCTCGGAGACCGTTGCCATGGTGTTGGCGGTGAATTGCGCTCCGCACGCGCCCGCCGACGGGCAGGCATGCTGCTCAAGCGTCTCAAGATCAGCGTCCGACATCTGGCGAACCGAGTGTTGGCCCACCGCCTCGAACACGTCTTGGATCGTCACCGGCTTGCCGCGGAAGGTGCCGGGCAGGATCGAGCCGCCGTAAATGAAGATCGAAGGCACGTTGAGGCGGCACATCACCATCATCATGCCCGGCAGCGACTTGTCGCAGCCGGCCAGGCCAACGAGCGCGTCATAGGCGTGGCCGCGCATGGTCAGCTCGACTGAATCGGCGATCACTTCGCGGGACGGGAGCGAGGACTTCATGCCCTCGTGGCCCATGGCGATGCCGTCGGTGACGGTGATGGTGCAGAATTCGCGCGGCGTCCCGCCGCCAGCGGCAACGCCCTTCTTTACGACCTGGGCCTGCCGCATCAGTGAGATGTTACAGGGGGCGGCCTCGTTCCAGCAGGTCGCCACGCCGACAAACGGCTGATGGATCTGCTCGCGGGTGAGCCCCATCGCGTAATAGAAAGAGCGGTGCGGCGCGCGCTCGGGACCCTCGGTCACGTGCCGGCTGGGCAATTTCGCTTTCAGGTTCGCTTTTGCGTCCATGACGGCTCGCCCGGCTTTACCCGAGCTCGCACGCGCGCAACCCGGACATCACTCACCTCTCACGGCCGGGTATGGCCAAATCGCGGCGTGGCCGGGCCGGATTCCCATTCGGATGTCAATGTTTTAGCCGTGTTGCAGGCGCGCAACAGGATTAACCATTGGTTAACGCCGAATGTCACACCTTGACCACAACAGCGTCGCGCTTTCGCAAGAAACGCTACAGCGAGGGCCGAGTTCACGGCAGTCGAACCTGTGGGTCGAAGCCGAGCTCGGCGCGCGCTTTGGCGATCGAGACCACGCCATCCTCATCCGCGATATTGTAGATGCCGGTGCCGCGCGTCAGCGCGAGCAGCACAGCCTGTGCCGCAGCATCGATGTGCAGTCCCGGCTTACGGGTCGGCTCCTCGTGCCAAGTGCCCGGTCCATAGAAGAAGCCATAGCGCAGGATGACGGCATCGAGACCGGACGCGAGCACTTGTTGCTCCATATCGGCGGCGCCTTTGATCGTAACCGCCCGCGTCGGATCGGACAGATCGAGCGGATCGGTCTCGGGATGCGGCCCGCCGCCTCCCCCATAGCCAAACGCGATGCTCTGTACGACGAAGCGCCGCGCCCCGCACGCCTGCGCCGCGGCAATGAGGTTGCGCGTGCCTTCGGTGCGGATGCGGGCATTCTTTGCATAGGACGCGGCGATGCGCGCGTCATCGAATTCGCGGGGCAGGTCGGTGAGCTGATGGATCACGACCTGCGCCTTGGCGGCACGCATCGCCGCGCTGACCGCTGGCGCGTCGAAGACGTCGACCACCGCGGGAGCGACCCCGGCCCGCTCGAGTTCTTTCGTCTTCTCGGCCGAGCGCGTGGTGCCGGTGACCTCGTGCCCGGCGCGCAGGAGGAGTGGCGCCAGCCGCCGACCGATCGCACCACCGGCGCCCGCAAGAAATACTCTCATCAGCGCATAACCACTCACTGTCGTCCCCGCGAGGACCCCGTTGCGGGGGCCGCAATCACCGACTCTGGAATATGGGTCCTCGCTTTCGCGCGGACAACAATTTGATGCGGAGCCAATCAATCCCTAGCATTACTTTATGCTAGGCGGCCGCGCCCTTTCCGGTCGGGACGTGTCGATGCCAAGGCCCCGCCTGCTCCGCCGAAATTTCTTCGCCCGCAGCGTGCACGTCGTCGCCCCCGATTTGATCGGCGCAACGCTGCTGTTCAAAGGCGTCGGCGGCGTCATCGTCGAGGTCGAGGCCTATCACCACACCGATCCGGCGGCGCATTCCTTCGGCGGCCCGACCGAACGCAACACGGTGATGTTCGGCCTGCCGGGCTATGCCTACGTCTATCGCTCCTACGGCATCCACTGGTGTCTCAATTTCGTGTGCGAGGCGGAGGGCAGCGCCAGCGCGGTGCTGATCCGCGCGCTCGCGCCGACCCATGGCCTTGCCGCGATGCGCCGGCGCCGCGGCGTCGCCAATGAGCGGCTGTTGTGCTCGGGGCCGGGACGGCTGTGTCAAGCGCTCGGCATCACCGGCGCGCAATATGGCCTTGCGCTGGATGCGCCGCCGTTTGCGATTTTTGCGCGAACGCAGGACGTCGACGTTGCCGTCGGCCCACGCATCGGGCTTACCAAGGCGGTGGATCAGCCGTGGCGCTATGGTCTGCGAGGCTCGCGCTTTCTCAGCAAGCCGCTCAAGGCGTGATCGTTCCACGCCGGGCGCAAAGAGTTCGTCTGCGCTCACTAGCCGCGGCGAGAGTCCCTGCTCGTGGACGTAGCGGCCGATCGCCCCGAGCGCCATTTGAGATCGAGCAGCAGGCCGGACGGCAAGGTCGCGAGCAGGGGAACGGTCGGGACGCCGGCGGCATCGAGCAGATCGGCGATCCAATGATTGCAGACGTGAAACAGATGAAACGTGCCGTTGGCGCGAAAGAACAGGCTCATCCCATAGAGTCCAGGCCCGAGTTCCTCCGGCACGAAGCGGCCTTGGCGGCGGGCGAAGGTGGCGTCAAGCATGTCCGCCAAGCGCGCAAAGCCCGCGCCGCTAACGTCCACCCGCACCAGATCAGAATTGGCGAACATCGCACGCGGATCGCCGTTGACGCCGACGACGTGCAGGACCGAAGGATTGCCCGGCCGAAACAGCGCGCGCATAGCCAGTGCCATGGTCAGTGACGCGGCCGTCGAGACCTCGCGGTAGAAGCCCTCGTCGCCCCAACCGATTTCGAGCTGGTCGAAATCCGCAAAGCGCGTCGCGATATACCCGAGCGCGCTCAGGCCGCGCCGGCTCGCCTGGTCCACCAGTGCGGCGCGGGGAACGACGATGCCGGCATGATAGCCGTGGCTGACGATAAGGACCTCGGTCGTCGGCACACCTGGCGCGGGCGGCCATAGGCTACGGTCGCCCCAGCGAGCGGTAGCGATCGTAGCCACCACGAACAGTAAAGCCGCGACCGCAAGGCTTATGCCGACGCGTCTCGCCGCGGTCCGCAGCACGAGCGTCAACTTGGAATTAGGCATTGCGCGACCTATGAGCCGCTCCGCGATCCGCGGAACCGGATGAACGGAGTCAGGAACAAGAGCGGCAGCGCGCTGATCGCCATCGGCAGGAAGGCGAAGCGAGGATCGGCGGCGAGATCCCAGGCGGCGCCGCTGAGCACGGAGACGAGAAGCGCCTGCGTATAGCTGATCGTGAACACCGCCGCGGACACGCGGGCGACATCCGCGGGCGCGCTCAACAACGGCGGCAGGGTAAGCGCGAGGGTAAACACCACGGCACCGAGGAAGCCGAGCACGCCGGCACACGCGACCGTCCATAGGCTTGCTGTCATGACGAAGCCCGCCAAGCACAGCAGGAACACGACGCCGCACACGACAAATGGCCAAGCCCGCCGCACGAACCGGTCCGCCGTCGCAAGCAGAATAAACGACGCGGGAAGTTGGCCGAAATTGAGCGCCGTGAGGGCGGCGCTGATCAAGTCGGGCCGCCCCGCCTCGGTGAGATGGCCGGGCAGGAAGGTATTGCTGGCGAAATAGACGCCGTTGACGCTGCCGAGCAGGATACCGATTTGCCACGTCAACGGGTTGCGCCAGTCGGGCCACCAGAGGGCCGCCGGCGCACTCGGCGCCGGCGGCTTGCGCGCCGGCGCGAGCGCGAGCGTCAAGATCGCGATCAGCACCAGCGGCAGACCCCACACCGCGAGCGACCAGCGCCAGGAGTTATCGACGAGCGGCAGCACGAGCGGGATCGTCAGCATCACCGGCAGCGTTTCGCCCACAAGCAGGCCGTTCGTGTAGAGCGCAGTGCCGAGGCTCACGCGTTGCGGCAGCCATTGGCGAACGAGCGGCGGCAGCGCCGGTTGCATGATTGCGATGCCCGCGCTCATCACGACGGTGGCGGCATAAAGCGCGAACACATCGAGTAAGACGCCACGCAGTCCGGAGGCGACGCCCGCGATGATCAAACCGGTGACCAGCGTCGGCAAGGGGCCCAAGCGCGCGATGAAGAGCGATCCGGGCAGCGCCGCGATGGCGAACAGGACCATGGGCAGGCCGGAAAGAACCCCGACCCCGGTCCCGGACAGGCGCAGATCGGACTGGATGAGCGCAATGACTGGCGGCACGGCGAGAATGCTCAGCCGCAGAGCCACCCCCGCGAGCCAGAGCAGGCTGCCGGCAATCCAGACTTCCCGCATGGCACTCCCGGCAGCCGCGGTCGTTCGGCGCTTCTACTCTAAAGCGCTTTGGCGCCGCGTACTCGGTGGGCTCCCCTCCCCCTTGTGGGGAGGGCTGGGGGTGGGGGTCAGTATTGGGGCACGCGCTTCGCGCCACAACAACGACCCCCCTCCCCACCCCTCCCCACAAGGGGGGAGGAAGCAGACCGAGTTCGCTCCGCGCGATGATTCCACTGCACGCAAACTACTCACGCCGCGCCTTTCAGGCGCTCGAGCGCTTCATTGATCTTGAGCCGGCGCGCCTCGGCCTCTTCGCGCTTCTCGCGCTCGCCTTCGACCACGTCCTCCGGCGCGCGGGCGACGAAGTCGGCATTGGCGAGCTTGGCATCGATGCGCGCGATGTCGGACTTGACGCGCGCCATTTCCTTTTCGAGGCGGGCCTTCTCGGCGGCAAAATCGACCACGCCCTTGAGCGGCAGCGCCGCGACTTCCCCGCGCACGATGAGCTGAACCGCCCCCTGCGGCGGCCGCTGCGCGAGCGAAATATCGGAGAGGCGCGCGAGCCGCCGCATGGTTTCGGCCCAGCGCGATGCTCGCGCCTGCGTCGCCGCCGAAACCGCCACCAGTACCAGAGGAATCTCGGTCGCTGGGGTGATGTTCATTTCCGCACGCACGGAGCGGATGGCGCCAACGAGGTCGACGACCCAGCCGATCTCGGCCTCTGCTTCGAGGTCGTCGAGCCCTTCAAGCTTCGGCCAGGGCGCGAGCGCAAGCAAGCCGTCGCGAACCGAGCCGCTTTCGCCGGTCACCTGCCACAGCTCCTCGGTGACGAACGGCGTGAACGGGTGCAGGAGCTTGAGGATCTCGTCGCGCACCCATGCCGTCATCGCCCCCGTTTCATCCTTGGCGGGCCCGTCCGCGCCTTGCAGCATCGGCTTTGCCAGTTCCAGATACCAGTCGCAGAAAATGTTCCACACGAAGCGGTACGCCGCGCCCGCCGCTTCGTTGAACTTGTAGGCCTCGATCGCCTCGGTGATCTCGCGCGCGGCTTTGCCGGTCTCGTGCGCGATCCAGCGGTTGAGCGTCTCCTTCGCCGACTTCGGGTCGAAGCCCGGCACCGTCACGCAGCGGTTCATCTCCGCGAAACGGCAGGCGTTCCACAGCTTGGTCGCGAAATTGCGGTAGCCCTCGACGCGCTGGGTAGAGAGCTTGATGTCGCGCCCCTGCGCCGCCATGGCGGCGAGCGTGAAGCGCAGCGCATCGGCGCCGTATTCGTCGATCAGCTCGAGCGGGTCGATGACGTTGCCTTTCGACTTCGACATCTTGGCGCCGCGCTCGTCGCGCACGAGAGCATGGATGTAGACGGTGTGGAACGGCACTTCTTGCATGAAGTGCAGCCCCATCATCATCATACGGGCGACCCAGAAGAAGATGATGTCGAAGCCGGTGACGAGGACGTCGGTCGGGTAGTAGCGCTTGAGCTCCGCGGTCTCGTCCGGCCAGCCCAAGGTCGAGAACGGCCACAGCGCCGAGGAGAACCAGGTGTCGAGCACGTCCTCGTCGCGCGTGAGCAGCTTGCCTCCCTGGCGACGCATGTCGGCCGCTGCTTCGTTGGACAGCGTGCCGTTGGCGAGATAATGGGCTATTGCTTCGCTTAGCGCTTCGGCCTCGCTCTCGGCGACGAAGATTTTGCCGTCCGGCCCATACCATGCCGGGATCTGATGGCCCCACCACAGCTGGCGCGAGATGCACCACGGCTGGATATTCTCCATCCAATTGAAATACGTCGCCTCCCAATTGCGCGGCACGAATACCGTGCGCCCAGCGCGCACCGCGGTGATCGCCGGCGCGGCAAGCGTCTTCGCGTCCACGTACCACTGATCGGTGAGAAACGGCTCGATCACGACCGCCGAGCGGTCGCCGTGCGGCACCATGTGCGTGTGCGGCTCGGCCTTTGCGAGCAGACCCGCCATCTCGAGCCGCCGCACGATGTCCTTGCGCACGACGAAGCGATCGAGGCCATGATAGGCCAACGTCTGCTCGAGCTCCGCCGAGGGCGGCACGTCGCGCAGAAACGCCTCGTTACCCGCAAGCTTGAGATGCGCCTCGGCGTCGAGCACGTCGACGAGCGGCAGATCATGCCGCCGCCCGACCTCGAAGTCGTTGAAGTCGTGCGCGGGCGTGATCTTGACCGCACCGGTGCCCTTTTCTGGATCGGAGTATTCGTCGGCGATGATCGGGATAAGCCGGCCGACTAGCGGCAGGACGGCACGCTTCCCCACGAGACGCCGGTACCGCTCATCGTCGGGATGCACCGCAACCGCGACGTCGCCGAGCATCGTCTCCGGCCGCGTGGTCGCAACCGTGATGAACGTTGACGGGTCGTTTGCATCGAACGCCGCGCCTTCGAGCGGATAGCGGATGTGCCACAGATGGCCCCTCACTTCGACCTGCTGCACCTCGAGATCGGAGATCGCGGTGAGGAGCTTCGGATCCCAATTGACCAGCCGCTTGTCCTTGTAGATGAGGCCGGCGCGATAAAGCTCCACGAACACCTTGCGCACCGCGCGCGAGAGCCCCTCGTCCATGGTGAAGCGTTCGCGCGACCAGTCGCAGGAGGCGCCGAGCCGCTTGAGCTGCTGGGTGATGGTGCCGCCCGCCTCCGCCTTCCAGGCCCACACCCTCTCGAGGAATTTTTCGCGCCCGAGCACGCGCCGCGGCGGCTCCTGGCGCTCCAGGAGTTGGCGCTCGACCACCATCTGCGTGGCGATGCCGGCGTGGTCGGTGCCGGGCTGCCAGAGCACGTCGCGGCCGCGCATGCGCTCGAAGCGCACGAGCACGTCTTGCAGCGTGTTGTTGAGCGCATGCCCCATATGCAGCGAACCGGTGACGTTGGGCGGCGGGATCACGATGCAATAAGGCCGTGCGTCGCGTCGCTCCGGCCGCCCGCAACGGAATGCGCCCGCCTCCTCCCACTTGGCGTAGATGCGCCCCTCGACGGCGGAAGGCTGGTATGTCTTGCCGATCATTGTTGTTTCGTTCCGGAAATTTCGCGGTAAAAAAGCCCGTCGCGCTCCGCCCTGTCAACGCCCACAACCGAGCGCGTGCACAACGAAAATCCCTTCGTGACCATCCCAATCCCCGCCCAGAACGTGCCGACGCGCTCCATCATCCTGCTGGCGGGCGCGGGCTTTGCGAGCCAGGCGATGGTGCGGGTCACGGACTCGCTCCTGCCGCAGATCGCCGCCGACTTCGGAACCACGGTGGGCGAAGCCTCGATCGTGGTCGCGGCCTACGCGGTGAGCCACGGCTCGATCCAGCTCATCATCGGTCCGGTGGGAGACCGGTTCGGCAAATATCGCACGGTTGCGGCGATGTGCGCGCTCGCCTCGTTCCTGGTCGCGCTGTGCGGGACCGCGCAATCGCTTTCGGCGCTCGCCCTTGCGCGCTTTGCTTCGGGCGCCGCGGCCGGCTGGGTCATTCCGCTCTCCATGGCCTATGTCGGCGACGTGACGCCCTACGAGCGCCGCCAGCCGATCCTGGCGCGCTATCTTACGGGGCAAATTTCCGGCCAGCTGTTCGGCCAAGCCGCGGGCGGGGTGCTCGGCGATCTGCTGGGCTGGCGCCAGGTGTTCTTCGTGCTCGCGGGAATGTTCGCGCTGGCAACTGCGGGGCTCGTCTTCGAGCTTGTGACCAACCCGCGTACCCGCGCAGCCCATCGCGCGGGCGAATCTGCGCGGGGTTTCATCGCCGATTATGTTGCGGTCCTCTCCAATCCCTGGGCGCGGTTCGTCATTCTCGCCGTGTTCATCGAGGCGAGCGTCGGATGGGGCGCGTTCGCTTATGTCGGCGCCGACCTGCATCTGCGGTTCGCTCTATCGTTCGGCGCGATCGGGCTGGTCGTCGGTACATTCGGGGTCGGCGGGCTCCTCTATGCCGCTTCCGTTTCTTTGCTGGTCAACCGCTTCGGACAAGCGGGGCTCGCGATCTTCGGCGGGCTGCTTCTGGGGCTTGCCTATCTGATGCTCGCCATCGCCCGCGTCTGGTGGATCGCGCCCATCGCGGTCACTGCGATCGGGCTCGGCTTTTATGCGCTCCACAACACGTTGCAGACGAATGCCACCCAAATGACGCCGCAGGCGCGCGGCACCGCGGTGGCGATCTTTTCCTCCGCGATCTACCTCGGCCAGACGCTCGGGGTCGCCGCGGCCGCGGTCGTCTTCGACCGCTTTACCGCCGTGCCGCTGTTCGCGGCGACCGCTGTCGCACTCCCAGCCTTAGCTTGGTGGTTCGCGACCAAGCTGCGACGACATGCGATGCAAACGCAGCGAAGAACGAGCGGCTAGCACGACTTGTCGCGCCGGCGGCACCTCTGCGCGGCGCAATCAGCGCCGGTTTTTCAACGCAACGTGATCTAGCTCACCTCAGTATCGCCAGCGAACCGACGATAATGGCGAGGCCGCCACCATGGCGAGTTCGGCTCGCCAATGGTGACACGTCGGCGATGCAGCAACAGGAGAGATGCGATGGCGAAGAAGCGATCCAAGCGCGGATCGAAGGCGTCGGCCGCGCGACGCAAGCGCAGAGGCAAGGTGCGCGCGGCACCCACGGAAGGCAGGGCGCAGCCGAAGGGAGTGGTCAACGCTTGGGAGGACGATCCCGGCGCCGGTGCTCAACCGAGCGGAGGCCCGGTCATCCAAAGGCCGGTCCCCGTTCTGCGAGATCAGCCCCTCCCGATCCGCATTGTTCATCCGGCCCCCGCTCCGGAGGCCAAGCCGCATCCGCCCGGTACTGCAGAGTTTCGCTACTGGACTGGCGCCGAAGCATTGCGGCGCGGCGCCGACTTCTGGGGTGCATTGCTGCCGGGACTGTCCTGGGAAGTGGGCCGCATACTGCCGGTGGACCTCGATTTCGGGGTCGACCTCAACGCCTTTTATGACCGCGAGGGCTTGAAGTTCTTCCATGGCACGGCCGCGGGACGGACGGTCTTTTCCGGCGAGAGCCCCGACGTCGTGTGCCACGAGCTCGGG
>WNGF01005408.1_pt1 | contig 33174 bp, 30 predicted proteins | sample 5400641 | NCBI WGS metagenome assembly WNGF01 (sample SAMN13153371, study PRJNA577476) | soil metagenome | isolation source: 80 cm soil or saprolite under grassland replicate 2 | place: USA:California | collected 2016-06-15 | reverse complement strand
AGCGGTTGTGAAAGTAATGTAACCATTGATATGAACTTATTTGAATGGGATAAAATTTATATCAATCCCTTGTATGGGAAATGCCGCCCCGAAATAGACATGCCCATCCTGCAACAATTATATGCCAAAGGCGATTTGATACTGGATAAAATGATAACGCGAACCTACCAACTGGACGAATTGAGTAAAGCTTTTGATGATATGCACTCGGGCCGCAACGCAAAAGGGGTGATTGTGTTTAAATAATAATTGCTTAATCAATGCTTTGATGTTATGGGAGGAACCTAACTTACCATGTCAGTATTTAATCACTTTTAACAATAGATGAACATCAATATGACAGGCAAGCGGTTTTTTACAACTGAGATTTCTGACCCACGGTTTGAAAGGGATAATCTAAAGTATATTACTATACGTACAAAAAACCTTCCAGGGCGGGGAGATATGACCGTATATGTTCCATCTGTGAAAAACATACAGGATGTGCCCATCGTAATTTTGTTGCATGGCGTCTATGGAAGTTCCTGGTGCTGGCCTTTGAAAGCAGGAGTTCATCTTACTGCACAAAAAATGATTAAAGATGGTTTAATCAGGCCAATGGTATTGGTAATGCCCAGTGATGGCCTTTGGCGGGATGGAAGTGGATTCCTTCCCCACAAAGATGGCTATGATTATGAAAAATGGATTGTGGAGGATGTACCCTGTGCGGTGAGACAGGAAATAAAAATAGCTTCCGCTAATTCACCTTTGTTTATTACCGGATTGTCAATGGGCGGCTTCGGTGCACTCAGAATAGGAGCTAGCTATACGCATCTTTTCAAAGCTTTTAGCGGACTAAGTTCTATTACCGAATTTCAACAGCTTTCTAATTGGTATGAAAATGGCGATATAAGCGAAATAGCAGCTAATGTCACTCATCAAACTTCTGTACTGGAAACATTGCTTAAAAACAGGGATAACCTCCCGGCTTTCTTATTTGAGTGCGGAGCAAATGATATACTTATCGAAGCAAATCGTAAACTGCATGCCGATTTATTAGCCAATAATATTACTCATATCTATAACGAATATGTGGGTGAACATAACTGGCCCTACTGGACGGAACATATTAGAGAACATCTTCTTTTTTTTAATAAACAATTGGTTTAGTGAATATATAGTTGTTGAAATAACCGGATGGTATTTTAATACGTTGATATGGCTTTCACATGGAGTTATCAGAAACCTGCATTATCTTACTTTTGCTTTGAAAAATATACAAAAAAATTGCTGACAAAAGGATTTGTTATTGTTGTCATACAACCATTGAAATACTGTTGATGTTCGTTGAATAATGAGTATCTTTGTCCCGTTAATTTGAGTCTCGCATTAGTATCCATTAATTATTTTGTTAGTTATCTTCATTATTAGTTAGTCCCTTATCTATTGCTTTCTCAGACATTTTTAAATTTTTATAATCATCAAGCATGAACATTTATGTTTCAAACTTAAGCTTCAACATACAAGATGAAGACTTAAAAGAATTTTTTGCTCCTTACGGAGAAGTTACCTCAGCAAAAGTAATCAACGACAAATTTAGTGGACAGTCCAGAGGATTTGGTTTCGTTGAAATTTCAGACGACACAGCAGCCAGAAAAGCTATTTCAGAACTCGACCAGGCAACTGTGGAAGGAAGGACCATAAAGGTAATGGAAGCGAAGCCTAAAGAAGATAGACCTGCACGCCCTAAGAGTCCTTTCCGCAGTGATAATGGCAGCAGTTATAAAACCAACAGATGGTAAAATATTCTTTCTGCGGATGAAGTTCCGCGGCGCGGGACTTCATCAATTATAAGAAGCTTCTCTTTTAAGAGAGGCTTCTTTTATTTGCCCCTTTTTTGTTACAGGCTAATATCGTTAATAACAATGCACGTGCATTATCGCAGTACCCTTCTTTCTGGTTGGACATAGCAAATACTGCGTGTCGAATCATACCGGTCAGATTACTGATGCGCGAAAAATTCTTTTCCGGCAATCGCACCGGCTTCAAAAGAGATTGTTTCAAGGAAGCTGTTATATTATCTGTTTCCATGAAAAACGTTTTATTGATTGATTGGGCTGAATTGTAAAAACCGGTTTCTCAAAAATTTCATAGAATAAACGGGTATGTTTTTCTGCTACTTTTTTCCAGGTGGTATCGCGTGTTTTTAAAAAAGCATTCTTTGCCATTTGTTTTCTCAACGAATCATTTTGCAAAAGCCGGATGGCATTCTCCGCCAGTTCATTTTCATCGCCCCTTTCAAGGATGATACCTGTTTCGCTACCCAGCATTTCTTTTGCCAGGACAAATGAATTGGAAATAATAGGACATCCGGCGCTCATCGCATACAGGAAGGTACCGCTTACTGCCTGGTTCGGATCTTTAGAAGTAAACAGATATATATCTGTCAGTGTTAAATATTCCATTAGCTTTTGGGTGGATGCATATTCATTAACGAGCCGCACGTTTTTTTCAAGGTGGTTATCTGCTATTAATTGCTGCAGGTAATCCCTGTATTTTTCTCCTTCCTGCTTAAGCAAATTAGGATGAGTATGACCCAGAACAATATACATTGCGTGTGGAAACCCGGCGCTAATTTCTTTCATGGCTAAAATACCTTTTTCTATTCCTTTATTCGGGCTTAATAATCCGAAGCTTGTCAATACCGATTTATTTTCAAGCTGGTATTTAAGTTTCAGTTCATCTGCACCAACGGGACTGTTGTTGTGTGTTCCATGAGGTATAACAATAACTTTTTCCGGATCTAACTGATAATCCTCAATCAACAAACGGGCAGAATTTTTTGTCATCACAATTACTTTACCCGCCAGCATACTTATCGTTTGAACTATTTTCAGTCTTTTAAGATCAGGAGCCGGCAACACCGTGTGAAACCTGATGATGAAAGGTTTTTCAATCATTGTCAAAAAATCGAGTAAATAATCTCCCAATTCCCCTCCGTACAAACCAAATTCATGTTCAATGCAAATGAGTTTAACCGAGGGATCCCCGTTTATGAGAACAGCAGTTTCCATACAGGAAGCCAGATGAAAACTATCCATCACCATATTAACCGGGTGCCCGTATAATGGTGCATTTGCTTTCTTATCCAGTGCGCAAACTTTGACCGAAAAATCAGGTGTCATGTCAGGTTTGATCGCATTAACAAGGTCCTGCGTAAAACTCGCTAACCCACATTTTTTCGGAGGGAAAGTACTTATAAAGAGAATTTTTGACTGTTGATTTGATATCATCAAGGCGGCAAATTTTAAGTGTGAATAAAAAAAGTAACAACGGTAATAATCTTACCTGTCCAAATTAAAGGGAGTACGTGTTGAAAGACGTGTTTTGTTAAACAATTAAAAAAGCAGGAAAGAGTTGCTTAAGTCGGATGATAAAAGAAGAAGTAAGGGTAGTACATCTTCCCTAGGCAGATAAAGATAGGTTATTTAAGTGGTGAAATCTGTTAAATAACTGCAGGAGTTATATGCGTTATTTTCAAATATCCGACGCTTGAAGAGTTGAAATGTGGTTTTTAATAAAATAAGAAAAGCTTAAGCTTCTTTAAACGGTTCAAAGTGTTTAAATCGGAATAAGGCAGGTATGTTTACAAAATGTTGAATATACAGTTTGAGCATAAGGGGAACAAGATTAATGCTAAAGTAACCCGGAACTACTCCCAGGCAGAAGATGCAATATTTATTTTGCCAGATACAAATTTGGAGGAACTTGGCGGTGCAATATTCCTTGTGAAACGCAACAACCAGTGGGTTCCCAATGCCCTGGAAAAAAAATACCCTGATACATTTACAAGTTTGTTATCTAAACTTTATCAAGCTGGTTTTCCAATCTTTTGACACAAACTAAGTTCTGGCTATATCATCATTTAGGCTTTAACATTAAATGATGAAATAAACGAGTAAATTATAATAACAGTTGATCTGTTTTCTTCTGAGGAAAAACCAAATAGTGTCCTGCCCCTGATACAAGTAATTAATATTTTTTAATTGAAAACTTACCACAATGATTCGAACTAATTGCATAATTAATGGCAGAACGTTTCCATTGAAATACCAAAAGGTTCTCAGTAAAGACGGGCAAGCATTTCAGGGAATTATTTTCTTAAAGCATGCCATGGGTTTCACTTATATAAGAAGACACGATAACACAAGGTTATTTGAACCGTCTTTTTGTGATCCACAAATGCAACAAGGGATAATGACCGCACTTGAAGAAAAAGATAAAGCCACATAATTTTCCCGCGGGTAAGGATAAAAGGTTGTATAAGGATAGATAGGAATTATCTATATTGATATTAAATTTTTCTGATTCTTAAATTCTTTAGCATCTGCGTAAACACAAATTTCAAAAGAGTCCAAAATCTCAAAAAGCCCAACAATTTCAGGAGGGGCTGTCAGATGAAATAAGGTTTGACGCGAAAATGAATTCCCTGTGGATCAAATACAGATTCGAGATAAAATTACCGGCAAATGATGACGAGAAGGTTCATTTTGAAGGAAATGATAATAATCCTGAGTTCAAAAAACTGAAAGATTTCATTTTACAATTTGAAGAGAATTGGTTATTTGAATCGCGAGTTATACCGACGTAATTCGACTTAGCCAATGGCATGCTTGATAATATGCCCCACATAGTTGTATGTTCATTGAGCGACACGCAGTTAAACGGCTGTGAAGGATTTTCTTTATCAAAACAGGCGCTCTCACTGCTTCACTGAGGTATAAATATGAAAATTTCGCAGGATTAAATGCGGAAAAGATTTTTATTTACTTCTTTATTCATGCGGAAAGATTACAAAAGACAAGAAGATCATGAAGAATCAAAAGAAGCTAACGTCCAAACAATTGATGAGTTGATCCATTCAGTCAGTAATGACTTAATCTCTGTCTATCATTTTTCGTTTGTCACTTAAAGACACCTTAATAATAAAAGCAAAGCATCTTTTTTTAAAATGGCTTAATTATCTTGCATCTGACTATTTTATTGATCCTTAAACAAACAACCTTAAACTGACATGTCAACCCGCTATTTTACAGCATTGGTAATATGCCTGCTGTGCAGTATCAACATTTTCGCAAACGACTACGAAGAAGCGTGGAAAGCGCTCCACCAAAACAATAGAAAGAGCGCGCTTGAGCACCTGCAAAAAGCAATGAACGATCCCTCTACAACTGCAGATGCGTATATCACCTATATTTATCTTTCCTCTTTTGAAGGGAAGGAGGGCGATATAAAGGATTTTGCTTCGCAAGTTTATGAGAAACTCGCAGATCCCAATCCTTATGTCTATGCCATGTGGTTCAAAAAAGGGGTGCTGGGCGACTATGGAAAGAAAACGCCCACCCAACAACTTCTTCTTGACAAAATATTAAGTGATGGCAAATGCAACGGCTCATTACAGGCTGCCGCGCACTATGTTGAGTCATGGAGCTATGTTGCTTCGAACGATTTTCCCCATGCTTTAGCCGAAGCAGGCGCCATAAATGCGGCAGGACCCCTTTGGCAATTGGTGGGTCCCTTTGATAATTTATCCGGCAGTGGCTTTAATAAAGAGTATGGACCACTGCAACATCCGGAACCGGATGCAGTTTTTAAATCCGTGAACAATGCAGACATTGGCTGGTTCACGCCTCTGGCCATGAATAAAGACGGGTGGACTTTTCCCTACGCGCACATCCGTTATTCCAGTGCCGTTATTTTTGCCCAGGTTTTTGTAAACGCCGCCGAAGACATGAAAGTGTTACTCAATGCCGGTTGCAACGGGGCACTAAAAGTATGGGTCAACGATGAACCCGTACTTGCTGAACAAAAGGAATTGGTTACGGAGCTCGACTACTATAAAAATTTTGTTCAGCTAAAAAAAGGATGTAACAGGTTGCTCGTACAATTATCCTACACCAACAATTCAATGCCCAATTTTATTGTTAGATTTACGGATGACCATTTCATGCCTGTAAAAGGTCTTAGTTATACACCCGCATTTCAAAAATACCCGGCAGCCTATTCAGCAAAACAAGCTTCACCATCTATCAAACATTTCGCAGAAACTTTTTTTGAAAACAAATTAAAGGAGCAGCCGGATAATATCATTAATTATGTTCTCTTGTGTGAAACTTACCTGCGCAATCAAAAAACAGCAGAGGCGCGTACCCTTATAGAAGATGTACTGAAGCGCTTCCCCGATAATTCATTGTTGCGACTTGAATTAATGAGCTGTTACCTCAAAGAAAATAATAATACCCTTTTATTACAGGAAACCGAGCGCATGAAAGAAAAAGACCCCGACTGCCTGCTGGCAGCACGGTTGAACATACAACAATTGATGCAGTCTGAAAAATACCAGGAAGCAGACGAAGAAATAAAAAAATATGACGCACAATTTAAAGATGAGGATAATGAAATACTGAACACGAAAGTGCGGTTGTACGGCACGCAAAACAAAATGGATGAACTTATCAACCTTATTGAGAACACGTACAAAGAACATCCCGATGATCCGAATACGGTAATACTGATGTTTAATGTAAAGATGAAAGTAAACAAAGATGTAAAAGCTGCGCTGAATGTTTATGAAAATTATCTGAAAAACAATTTCAACGCCGACGTGGTAAAAAATCTTGTTGAGGAATATAAAAACCAAGGAATGGCGGAGAAGGAACTGGAACTGCAAAAAGATATTGCTGAAAGATTTCCTTATGATCCAGACGCACTCACCGATATAGCCAATTATTATTTTGACAGGCAGGATTACAGCAAGGCGTCGCAAATAGGACAGCAGGTTTTGCTGCTTGCGCCTTATGTAAGTACGTATTGGGAAAACCTTGGTGTGGAGTTACAACAGCAACATAATGACGAAAAAGCGGCCGATGCTTTTAAAAAAGCGATCTATTATAATGCCAACAGTTATTCGGCAAGAGAGCAGCTAAGGACAATTCAAAAAAAACCGTCTGTCTGGAAAGCGTTTCCCCAAACCGATGTTTATGAACTGATACACAAGAGCGCAAGCGATACTATAAAAGATTTCAATTATTACTATTTACTGGATGAAAAATTTGCGGTTATTTATCCCGAGGGCGCCTGCGAGGAATATTTCACTTATGCAGTAAAGATATTAAATGACAAAGGTATTGACGACTGGAAAGAAACAAATATCTCTTACAATTCCAATTCTTCTTACCTCATCATCGAAAAAGCGGAGACGGTGAAAAAGAATGGTGTAAAAACTCCGGCAGAGCAAAACGATAACCAGATCGTTTTTACAGGGCTGGAAGCGGGTGATGCAATTGTGCTGAAATATAAGATACAGCATTATGACCGCGGACGTTTGGCAAAAGAATACTGGAACAAGTTTATGTTTAATGCATTTGTGCCGGAAAAGTCATCGAGGTTCTGTTTGCTGGCAGCAAATAACGTAAAGATGTATCATAAAGCGTTGAATGCAGCGCTTCAGCCCGCTATTACGCCTTATGATGATTTTACGCTGTATTCATGGCAGATGGAAAATTCGCCGGCGCTTAAAAGTGAAAGTTATATGCCCCCCTCGGGCGATGTATGCGCTTCAGTAACTGTTTCAACAATAGATGTATGGTCGCATATTTCAGGTTGGTACAGTGATCTGTCCGCAGAGAAAACAGAAGAGGATTTTGAATTAAAAAAAGTTTTCAACCAGTTCTGTTTCTTTCAGGCAAGGGGCATTCGTTCCTCAAAAACCATCTGTAACAATCAACACCGGTTTGGGCGACTGCAAAGATCTTTCAACACTCTTTGTTGCACTCTCCAAACTGGCCGGAATAAAAGCGAATCTTGTACTGGTTGACACGCGTGATAACGGGCAAAAAACAATGCCGCTGCCTTCTGTTGAGTTTAATCACTGTATTGTGCGTACAGAATTGGACGGCAAACCCTATTTTCTTGAATTAACGGATAATACGCTGCCCTTCGGTAGCTTGCCTTCTAACCTGTATAAAGCGGCCTGTTTGGTTATCCCATCCACGAGTAAGGATACAGCAGGTGGACAGCTTGAATATATAGATGCAGTAAACCGTACGGCGGACAGAATTTTAAGAAAATCCGAGGTTACAATTGATAATAATGACATCACCGAAAAAGTAAATGTAACCAAAACAGGCGTGCTCAGTGCTTCACTGAGGTATAAATATGCTTCCTTATCCCGGGAAGCGCAACGCGAACAAATGGAAAAAAATATCAGTGGCAGCTATAAAAATCCGGTAACGATAACAGCGCTTTCATTTAAAGGATTGGACCATTTGGATGATTCTTTGAATTACAGTTGCAGCTACACGGTGAAGGATGAGATATCCGAACTGGGGGATATTAAAATGATGAAGATCCCTTTTGAAGATCTTGTTGCAACGCTTAATAATTTTTCATTAAACGAACGTCATTTTCCTGTGGAATACTGGCGTTATGAAGAGGCGGATGAATACGAAACAACAGTTGATATAACTGCGCCTGAAGGGATGAATTTTATAGAGCTTCCAAAAGATGCAAGTTTTAATTTTCTGGGCAGTACCTACCGTCTCCACTATATAAAGAAGGATAACAATCACCTGACCATTGAAAGAAAAGCCTCTCTCAGAAAAGAAAATGTATCTCCGAAAGATTATGTTGCAATGAAAGAATTTTTAAACAATATTATTAAAGCAGAAGCGAAATACATTGCTTTCAAAGCGAAGTAAAATCGGGAGGTAACGACAGAGCATGTCTTTTCACCGGGAATCTCTCCAAATAGTTTTGTGTTTAATTAGCAGAGAACATTACTAAGTGCTGCTCACAGGTTAAAACAATACGTTCGTATAGCTCATACAGATCTTCTATTTCATCTTCAGATAAGATATTGGCAGCACGAAATTGGGGCATAGACCTTTCCATACTTTCAAAGTAATTGATGCGAAAAGGAAACTTTGGCAGTGAATGTAATTTTCTAAGTAAATGCGGCGACATTTCTTTTGCTGCAGCTACAGAAAAAGGTTGTTCAATTATAAAATCAGTAATGGAAATCCTGTCTTTAATACTTAGGTAATGTATGTGGGGAGCAATTTCATTTTCGGCGGCAACTTTCATGCACCCGTAATAGAATGTGGGATCCCCGAAAGCGTCTGTACGTGTTATAACCCTTAGCAGGTAAGGATTTCCACGCACAATAATTTTAAATATCAATGCTCTTGAAAGACCTTTTGTTAGTTGCTGAATGTTTTCAAATGCACCTGCATTAAAAGCTGTTTGCAATGCTTTTTTAACGGCAAGTTGTTTGTTTTCCGCAATCATAAAAGTTGATTCTGAATGGCAGGTATTAGCCAAATGTATCTATGGTTTTTTACGCACAATTGCTTTTTGAACTAATATTTTTAAGCACAACAAGGGTAGTAATAACTCGCGTTTTCCAATTAAGTATCTACGCGCATATACTTCGGATCATGTATCGGCTTACCGCACTACCGGTTTTGTAATAAGTCCCTATTCCTATCTGCACACAACAGTTCATACGAATTACAATCAAACATGTATTGTAAGAACCATAGAACAAATATTAGGTATCCCTCCTATGAATATAATCGACGCAACAGCATTACCTATGTTTGCTTGTTTTAATAACGCGAAACAAAATCACCCATATCACGTTATTGCCAATAAAATTCCCCTGGATGATATGAATAAAGCAGTGAGTCAGCTGACAGGTAAAGCAAAGCAATTTGCTGTTTTATCTTCTCAGCCGCAATTTGATCATATTGATGGCGGAGATGATGATTTACTGAACAGAATAATCTGGTTTAGTACAATGGACAGGAAGTCTTATCCGAAAAAGATGATGCTTCGTATTAAGGATGATGACAGTAAATAGTTAGGCAGTCCTTCTCTATCTGCAAAAAACTATCGGAAGCTAAAGGTACCGTTCATGTTGCAGGCACTTATATAGACAACACCAATTTTGAGGTGCTGAAGGGGTGTTTTACAGAAAATTGAACACCATGCATCCCAAAATACAGAAGAAGCGCAGAATCTTTAATAGGGGATTCATATACCGCTATGCCGTTTCAAGATAAAGTGATTGTGTTTTATGATGATAACGATGATAATTTAAAAAAGGGTATTACGGAGAGTCCTTCAAATTCTAACGTTTATAAGAATCTCGTTCTCGTTGCAGCAATCATCGAACGTGATGGGACAGTAAACGAGAAAACTTTTGGTTGATCTGCAGGATGAAAATTATCTTGCGGTAACTGAAAGCATGATAAAAGAAGGTTCAGGCAAAATATTAATACCGCTGCAAAAAATAAAAGCACTTGGTGGTTTCGCTAACAATATGCGTTGGGCCAAGATAGAAATGAATTAGTAAAATTTCCCGATATATAGCCCGCTGTGATTTTATTTTTCTTCCTATTGGTGTTATTCATCAACAGCTTTTTAAAGAAAAGAGATTATTTAGCTATAAAATCTAAAAGCTCTTTTCTTTTCCGTTGGGTGATTATTCTTATTAGAAAATTATCTTACAAACAATTTTTTGTCTTTATTAATCATCGCCAAAATTTTATCCTTGTTATATTCCAAATTATGATATTCTATGTGCCATTTATCTTCCTTTAAAATAGCATGTGAAATAAAAAAATGCCATTGCGGAATTTTGTACGCTAAACAATAAAGTCGCTTCTGATCTGATATTTCAATAATCATCGCCGGGTTTTGAATAGATTTTTTTATTTGTTCCGAAACATGACTTCTTAACTCAACAGAAACTATGGTTAATCCAAATGAAGCTTCATCAAAATAAACTTCATTTCCTATAAGGTCTTTGCAAATCATTTTATCGGTTGTCATTATTTTAATTTATCTGATAGCTGCGCTGACTAATTGAAAATTTGCTCCAATTTACCAACATCATCCAATGATTCAATATGAGGCCTTATCTTAAAAACTTCTTCGTTATCACTTTTCCGACGAATGCATTCTATTCTCTCAAATGAATAATTATGATTGTCTTCATAACTCGCATTAGGGTCGTCATAAATAACCAAATCATAAGTTACAACAATGCGTAGGTAATATTCAGTATTACCTATTGGGATTTCTTTTTTAAAATAAACCCAACGACTGCGATCTGATGCGTCATCATCTTTTCGTATAAATCCTTTATCAATTAGATGATCGGGGACACTAAAAATTTCAATACTCATTTATTATATTTTCATCTCTCCGCCATTTGTTGTTGATATTCATTTCATTTAAAAAATGGCTGATGATGCTTGTACTTAATAATTCACCAATACAAACAATTTGATCATAGTAATAATCAAACTCTCTTTGAGGTTTATCATTCAGCAACCATTCTGCTTCTGTAAAAAAATTATTTAATTGTTCAAGGCAAGGGTTGAAATGAGTTACGAGTACATATTTTGCAGTGGTGATATGCTGATTTTTTACAACTTCCCATAATTTTAATGCTTCTTCTTTTTTGCCGGCATAAAAAGATTCAACCACTTTTTCCAATGCATTGGTAGTTTTGCCCATTGCCGAAATAATGATCATCAATTGCTCATTTGCAAAGCCATCAAGAATAACTTTTAAATTTTGAATTCGTTCTATGCTGTTTATACTTGCACCACCAAATTTGAAAACTTTCATAAAAACTTTTTGAAATTAATCAATGTTTATCTTCATCATTTGAACAAAGATAACAGGAGAGGTTTCGAAATACTTTTTGTCAAAATACTTTTGTATTTCTAAAACAACGGTTGCTATGATCAACAGGCAAGTACTTACACTCGATGAATTTACCATTCACCAATACCGCAAAATACCCAATGCAACAGGGGAATTAAGTAACCTGTTACGAGATATCGGGTTGGCTGCAAAGCGCATTAATGTTGAGGTAAACAAGGCAGGGCTTGTTGATATTCTTGGCGATGACGGTTCAGTAAATGTGCAGGGTGAAGATGTGAAGAAGCTCGATATTTTTGCCAATAATCAATTGGTGGGTGTGTTGCAACATGGCATAAGCTGTGCCGGTATTGGCAGCGAGGAGTTAGAAGATGTTGTGATATTCGACGACGAGGTGAGCAACAAAAGCAAATACATTGTGATGTTTGACCCGCTTGATGGCAGCACAAATATTGATACCAATGCTTCAATCGGTACAATCTTCGGTGTGTACCGACGAATAAGTGAATTGGGTAAGCCTTGTACAAAGGAGGATTTTTTGCAACCGGGTATTATGCAGGTTGCTGCAGGTTATATAGTATATGGATCATCCACCATTTTTGTTTATGCAACGCGGCGTGGTGTGAATGGTTTTACGCTCGATCCATCTATCGGTGAGTTTTGTCTTAGTCATCCCGATATTCAATGTCCTTCAGCAGGAAAAATTTATTCTGTTAATCACGGCAATTTCTTTTTGTACAGTGTACCCGTAAAAAAATATATTGATTGCTGTCAAAGAAAAACAAAAGAAAATGGTGGTCCTTACACACAACGTTATATCGGCAGTATGGTAGCTGACCTGCATCGTACACTTATTAAAGGTGGCATCTTCATGTATCCCGGCATGATTGATAAGCCGCCAGGAAAATTGCGATTAATGTATGAGTGTAATCCTTTTGCATTTATCCTTGAAGTGGCCGGTGGAAAAGCAACCAGCGGTATGTAAAGAGTTCTCGATATTCAACCGACAAAACTTCATCAACGCACACCATTATTTATTGGAAGTAAGTGTATGGTGGAAGAATTAGCAAGTTATTTAGCGGAGGAATAGTTTGTCGTTTACCGTTTACCGTTTACCGTTTGGTTCCTGGTTCTTTTTTATTTTTATTTTTTTGTGACGGGCTGTAGATTATAATGGCATCGGTTATCCCGAAGAGATCCCTTTGGGGTTGTGTTACTCACTTGAGAGGTTCGGAGTTTTATGAACAGAGAAAGGCATAAAATTTTACATATAATTTTTAAAATCTTCTAAAGGTTCATCAAAATCAAGCTGCATCACAAATGTGCCTTTGCCCTTTCCAAATTGAGGTTTATTTGATGTTTTACTCTTTTCATTTTTGCTAAGAAGAAAATCAATGAAGTCATTTACTTCTCCCTTTACATTGTTTATGAGTTGGGAAAGTTTATGCAACATATTTTTTTGTTGATCATTCATATTAATTTACTGTTTGCTGTAACTATCCTTATTCACCTTCTAATTCCACACCTTCTTTTTTAAGATATTCACCAATACAAAAATTTTCATTCTCCCAAAGTCGTAGAGATTTATTCCAGTCAATCCAAAGCCAGCCCTTATCCAATGGAAAAGTATCCCGGGAGCATTATTTTTAATCGGTAAGTTGATAAGGATTCCATGTACATTATTGTATGATCCGCATCTATAAAAGCAGGTCTCGTGTACTTTGCTTTCGATAGTTAGTCAAACGCTCTAATTTGCTGCGTGAATTCCGTATGGTTAGATGTGAGCAGGGTTTTCAGCATAGCGATGTATTTCTCATGTACCTTTTGTCGTATAGGCCAGGGGATTGTTTCTACAACCATTTTTTAAAAAATTGATGTTTTATAATTTCCGATAAAGCGGTGATAAATGACCATCTTTTAAACTGCTGCTTATGCGTTTTATTGAAATCAAGTTTTTATTCGAAGGAGTTATTTTTTCTTCGCAAGTTTTTATCGAAGGTATTTCAGATTCTTTAAACAGGTATGAGTTTATAATAAGCTTCTCTACGAAGTATCTTATTTGCAAGTACCGGGACGCTTATTTTTTTGTTTTGGAAAATGATCGTTTTAAGCATACATATGGCAGGGATGAGAAAGAGGATGAATTAATAAAAACGTTGCAGGAAGCAATCATGAATGTTTATCATAACATAAGGAAAGATTTTCACATGCAAAAAGAATATTGCTATGATGAAGTTTTATAATCATAATATCACATACTGATACAATTTTTGTTTAAAATTAATGGTGTGAGAAATAAAACCCGGAACAAATGCTGTTATACAAGAACAAAGTGTTTCTATAAATGATTTTACCGGGTTGGTGTACTTTCTGAAAATCATAGGATCCTCCGCCTTTATTTTGCGTCTGCATTCAAAAAAAATGTTTTCTGTACAAGTATTTTTTTCATTGGCAAACCGAACAGGAAGTTTTTTCATTCGAAGGTTCGTTAGCAAAAGGGCCTGTCTTTACAGGCCTTTATATACAAATAAAACGGGTTAGTGTATTTTTTCTGCAAACCGTAGTTAGAGAAATTAGTTTACAAGCAAGCAGTTTTTCATATTGCGAAGTATAAAAGGGATTGTTTTTACTTTCCCTTTTTTAGTCAACCGTTATCGGATGCCGGCCGCACAGTAATGCAGGTATTTTACGACAAAAATCAGTAATATACTTGTCATGATCTCTCAGTTAAGTTTCCCCTCTATCTTATCTTGTGCAGCAAATCCGGATCAATTGCGGTCATTTGATTAACACCCTCTGTTAGCCGGTTGTTGCCATTTCCTTATTTTTAAAATTCAAACCACCAAAAAGGAACGATTGTCAAATCAGTCTTTATATGATGAGAGAGCCCTCCTTGATTTAGTAGCAGGGGGCGACCAAAAAGCGTTTACCCGGCTGGTGGACTTGTATTGGAATAAGGTGTACAGTCATGCACTTGCCTACGCCAAATCTTCGCCGAGAGCGCAGGAAATTACCCAGGATGTTTTTTTGCAGGTCTGGAACAAAAGAGAAGCACTTAAAGAAGTCTTTGATTTTAAAAATTTTCTTTTTATTCTTGGACGCAACCAGATCGTTTCATCCATGCGCAAAAAATTAATTGAGCTATCCGGCCGTGATCCTGTTGAAACTCCCGAAAGTGTGCTCTTGCCAGACCAGCAATTGGAATATAAGCAGGCGCATGCCATGATCATGGAAGCAATTGAGCAATTGCCGGCCACCCGCAAAACAGTTTTTAAATTAAGCAGGCTGGAAGGAATGACCTATGAAGAAATTGCTCAAAAAATGAGTATCTCGAAAAACACGGTGAAGGAACATATTGTACTGGGTTTAAACTTTATAAGAACATATGTGCATACGCATGGTGATCTTATAGTTTTATTTCTTTTTTCGCTGCTTTATTTATAATAAGGTAACAAAAGGATAAAAATATTTTAATCCAATCCCCCCACCCTCTTTTTAAACAGCGTCTTTATACTTAACTGCTCTATCATGAATGATGAAATTTTTGAGGACTTAGTAGATCAATACCTCACAGGAACTATTAGTCCCGAAGGAAAGATAAAGCTTGCCCAACTGCTTGAGCAGCCAAAATACCGGCAAGAATTGGAATTATTGATGGAGGAGACCTTTAGGTCAGAAGTGTTTTTAAATGATGAGAACCCGAAGCTGCGTAGCGAGATTCAGGATTGGCTAAGGAAAAAGATTACAGAGGCGGAAGGTGCTAAAACCGCGGAGCTTCAGTCCACGGCACCTGTAAAAAAATTACGGGGGTTTAAATATGCCGCTGCAGCCGCTATAATTCTCATGCTTGGCATCGGTTCTTACTTTGCCTTCCTCAATAACAATCAGAAAAATGATATTGTAAAAACACCAGAGATACGTGATATAAAACCACCTGCATCTGCAAAAGCTGTTATTACTCTTGCCAATGGACAGCAAATCGTTTTGGATAGTGCGGGCAATGGAACACTCGCAACACAGGGCAATGTAAATGTTGTAAAACTTGCCGATGGAAAAGTTGCTTATCAAACTGCAGGCGGAGAAATTATAAAGAAACTTGAATACAATACGCTTTCCAATCCGAGAGGGTCTAAGGTCATTGACATGATGCTATCGGATGGTTCTCATGTATGGCTAAATAGTGGTTCCTCCATTACCTTTCCGATTGCATTTGTTGGCGAGGATAGAAAAATCACTGTGGATGGAGAGGCTTACTTCGAGGTTACTCACAATGCTTTGAGGCCTTTTATTGTTAGCAAGGGTGAAACCAGTGTGAGGGTTTTAGGCACTCATTTCAATGTAAATGCTTATAGTGACGAGGAAGATATAAAAGTGACGCTTCTTGAAGGTTCGGTGAAGGTGTCAAAAGGAAATGCTTCAGGATTGCTCATTCCAGGGCAAGAGGCAAGGATAAACGAAAATATCAAAGTGAAAGATGTAGATGTGGACGAAGTAATTTCCTGGAAGGTTGGAATATTCTTATTGGATAACACAGATCTTCCGACTATTATGAGGCAGATCAGCCGTTGGTACGACGTGAATGTTGTATATGAGGGTAAGGTTCCAAGCACAAAATTTGGTGGTGGGGTTTCAAAAGATCAACCTTTATCAAAAATATTAGAGATACTGGAGCGCTACGGACTGCATTTTGAATTGGATGGGAAGACCCTCAAGGTGAAATAAATTTTAATGACTTATAGGAATAGGCGATTGATTCTTAGCTGGATGTCCAATTTAACGATAGTCAGATAATCACGTTTTAACGTGACCAATAAAAGATGTTTTAGAAAACAAAACCGCCTCGTCTAGCACACGAAGCGGTAAATGTTCGGTTTTCGATAACTAAAATTGACTGAATACTTATCTATTAACCTAAACATTGCAAATTTATGCATTTTAAGGCTCTTTGTGAACCTCCACTTTCCAAGTGGAGGCCTCTAAAAAAATTCCTCTTAGTTATGAGACTTACGCCTGCTATTTTATTGTTTAGTTGTCTCACAGCTTTCGCCACTGGTAACGGACAAACGGTTAGTTTACATTTGACTAACGCTCCGGTCAAACAAGTGCTTAAGGAAATTATTAAGCAGACTCGTGTGATGGACAAATGCCTCAAGGGCCAGCCTTTTGAATATAAAGTGGAAGGTAATTTAATTGTAGTTCAGAAGAAATCAACCGCAGTGTTTCAACCTGCGGATAATAAAAAAGATACAACCTCAACTAATGTTTTAACCATCCATGGCAAAGTAGTTGACGAAAACGGCAAACCTGTTCCGGGTGTAACGGTGACCGTCAAGGGAACGAAAAAGCAAACAATAACCGACGAAAACGGCGAATTCACTTTATCCAATGTCGAAACGAATGCTGTGCTTGCTTTCAGTAGCGTAAACATGGAGCATTTTGAGATTCATGTTGGAGGGCAAACTGAAATCCTTGCAAAACTAAAGACTAAAACCAGTGAACTCGATGAGGTACAAATTATAGCATACGGTCAAACAACAAAACGGTTGCAGACAGGGAATGTGAGCAGTTTAAAAGCAGAAGACATTCAGAAGCAGCCCGTGCAAAACCCTTTGCTCGCACTTGAAGGAAGGGTGCCGGGTTTATTTATTAACCAAACTAGCGGCGTTCCAGGCGGCGGAGTTCAAGTGAGAATTCAAGGTCAAAATAGCCTTACTCAAGGCAATGATCCTCTATACGTTATAGATGGGGTTCCGTATACCTCTCAATTATTGCCGAACATAAGTTCCTATGGTACTGGAATTATGGGAAGTTCAGGTGGTACCTCAATCAATGGATATGCAAGCGGCGATGGGAATCCTCTCGCATTCCTCAGCCCGTCAGATATAGAAAGCATAACTGTATTAAAGGACGCTGACGCCACTGCCATCTATGGCTCAAGAGCTGCAAATGGAGCTATACTAATTACTACGAAAAGGGGAAAGATAGGTTCTTCGCAGATCGATATAAATCTCCAAACCGGCTGGGGTAAGGTTACGAAAATGATGCCATTGCTCAACACCGAGCAATATTTACAAATGAGACATGAAGCAATACAGAATGATAGTGTGAATATTCAGACTGGCGACTATGACATTAATGGGGTTTGGGATTCAACCCGATATACGGATTGGCAGAAGGTACTTATCGGCAATACCGCCCAATATACTGATATAAACGGTGGTATATCGGGGGGCAATGCAAATTCCCAATATTTGGTTGGGGGTAATTATCATAGAGAAACTACAGTATTTCCAGGAGACCTATCGGATCAGAAAGGATCCTTGCATTTCAACCTAAACAGTAATACGTCAAATCAAAAATTTCGCTTTCAATTGTCAGGCAACTATCTGGTAGATAATAATCGCCTAATCGAAAGTGATTTGACTTACATTTCATTAATCTTAGCTCCGGATGCTCCTCCCCTTTATAAAAGCGATGGAACTCTTAACTGGGCTCCCAATGCTGGAGGCAGCTCCACTTGGAACAATCCATTGTCCTATTTATATAACAAATACACAATAAGGACGAATAATTTAATCAGCAGGGCACTTCTTGAATATCAGATATTTCCCAAACTAAAAATTAGTTCCAGTTTTGGCTACACTGATTTGGAAGTTAATGAAACAGATTTGAGACCACTTCTTTCTACTGCACCGGAAAATAGACCTTATTCGGCAAGGGCCGCTATTTATGGGAACAGCAGTATTCGCTCCTGGATTATAGAGCCACAACTAAACTATCAAAAGTTTTTTGGAAAAAGCAAGGCTAATTTGCTCATCGGAACAACGATCCTTCAAAACCACAGCAATGATAAGCAGATCTACGGCATTGGGTTCAATAATGATCAAGTTTTAGAAGATATTGCTTCCGCTCCTGCAGTCGGTGTTCTATATACACAATCTTCAACGTACAAATACAATGCTCTATTCGGCCGCTTGGTATATAGCTATAACGACAAGTATTTAGTAAATTTTTCAGCCAGGCGCGATGGTAGTAGCCGGTTTGGCTCAGAAAATCAGTTCAACAATTTTGCCGCTATTGGTGGGGGATGGGTATTTTCGAAAGAAAGCCTCTTCAAGAACCAGTTATCTTTTATAAGCTTTGGAAAGCTAAGAGGTAGTTACGGGATGACGGGAAACGATCAGATCGGTGACTATAAGTTCCTTAACTTATATAATCCAATTTCTGTCGGAGTAGCGTACCAGGGAGCGACCGGAATTGGTATTGCCGGTTTACCCAATCCGCATCTCAAATGGGAAGAAACGAAGAAGTCGCAGTTTGGGCTTGATCTGGGTATTCTACAAGACAGGATACTACTTACTGTTAACTACTTTAATAATCGGTCATCTAATCAGCTTTTGTCCTATGCCCTACCGAATTTGACGGGTTTCGGCAATATTATCGATAACTTTCCTGCAACAGTGAGGAATTACGGTTTGGAGTTTGTTGTGAATATCGCAGCCGTCAAGTCTAAATATTTCAGTTGGACATCTAATATTAACTTGACACTCCCTAAAAACAAATTAGTTGCATTCCCTAACATCTCTGCCTCGTCTTATGCAAGCACATATATAGTTGGACAGCCGGTGTCGTTGGCGAAAACGTATCATTTAGTGGGCGTAGATCCTGCAATCGGCGTTTATCAGTTCGCAGATAGTACCGGGAAGTCGACCTTCGCTCCTGACTATTCGAAAGATCGAACCATATTGCAGAACTCATCCCCTTCTTGTTTTGGAGGATTCGAAAATAGTTTCAGTTATAAAGGATTTGAACTTGACATTTTCTTTCAATTTGTAAAGCAAAAAGCAGTTAGTGATAGATTCGGAATAGGAACCGGAGTAGGCGTCTTTAATATAAACCAACCAACCTGGGTATTAGATCGTTGGCAGAAGCCGGGCGACATTACCACTATTCAGAAGTATAGTTCAACTAACAAATATTTCTCTCAATTAAGTAACGCAGAAAGTAGTAGTGACGCTGCCTGGATGGACGCCTCATATATAAGGCTGAAAAATTTATCCTTGGCATGGCAGGTGCCGAATACGTGGAAGCACAAGCTTTCACTCAAGAATGCTCAACTCTATGTTCATGCACAAAATTTAATAACCATTACCAATTATAAAGGACTAGATCCGGAAACGAAGAGCATTCAGTCGCTACCGCCACTTAAAGTCTTGACAATTGGAATTAGGATAGGATTATAAACGAATGGTGGACGAGGGAATGATTTTTTTTAACGTAAAAAACCAGAACATGAAATCGAGTTATATAACATACAACTTTCATTCTAACCCTTGCTTGTTTCGTAAACAAGAAAAATTGCTATTGTTACACCTAGCAATTTTCATTTGTATTGTTTTGTTTAGTTGCAAAAAACTCGTGGATGTCGAGGCGCCCACCACAAGCACGAATGCTGCCAATGTCTATCAAAATGATGAAACAGCAGCCGCCGTTCTAACGGGAATTTACACTAATATGAGCAATAGTACATTTTCCAGCGGGGGCCTGGTTTCTTTATCATTATTTCCTGCCTTGTCCTCCGATGAATTAACCCTGTATCCAGGATCAACGGACGTTTCTTATATTGGTTATTTTACGAATCGACTAACGAACCAAAATACATTAGGAACGGACTTTTGGAATGTTTTCTATCAAACTATTTTTGTTGTTAATTCCGCAATTGAAGGATTAAACTCCGCCAGCGGTTTAACACCTTCAGTCAAGCAACAACTTTTTGGCGAGGCAAAATTTATGCGGGCATTTTGCTATTTTTATTTAGTCGATCTTTATGGTGATGTGCCGTTAGCCTTAAGCACAGATTTTAAGAAAAATGGAAATCTAAGTCGCACACCTCAAGCAGAAGTATTTCAACAAATTATTGCTGATTTAAAGGATGCCCAGTACCTACTTAGTAACAATTATTTGTCAGCCGATCTTCAAAATGTAACCATTGAAAGGGTTCGTCCCACAAAATGGGCAGCAACAGCAATGTTGGCAAGAGTTTATTTATACACCGGTAATTATCAAGAAGCAGAACAACAATCTTCAACTGTCATTAATAATTCTCTCTTTAGCCTCGTTCCTCTGAACAGTGTTTTTTTGAAAAATAGTGGCGAGGCAATTTGGCAATTGCAGCCTGTAATGAATGAATATAATACTCAGGATGCAAGACTATTTGTCCTTCCTCCTAGTGGTCCGAGCCATCCGTCTCATCCGATTTATTTATCTACCGCTCTTTATAATTCCTTTGATTCAACGGATCAACGTCGCGCAGCTTGGATAGATATTGATACCGCTAACGGTGCATTATATTATTTCCCCTTTAAATATAAAATTTGGATAAATGGCGCTCCGGTAACTGAATATACAATGGTTTTGAGATTGGCAGAACAATATCTCATTCGAGCGGAAGCGAGAGCACAGCAAAATAATATAGAGGGGGCACAAACCGATTTGAACGCTACTCGTAACAGAGCGGGTCTTCCAAATACTTCGGCGAGCGACAAAGGTTCGCTATTAGCTGCAATTCTTCACGAACGTCAGTTGGAACTCTTTACTGAGTGGGGGCACAGGTGGCTTGATTTAAAACGAACCGGAAATGTTGATGCAGTGATGACTGCTTATGCTCCGCAAAAAGAAAGTACATGGAGCACGAACTGGAAATGGTATCCGATTTCTCTTCAGGAGTTGCAAAGAGACCCTTATTTAGTTCAGAATCCCGGCTATTAACGATAGCCATTTAATCCTCTTTTACAAAAACGATTATTTTATTCAAAAGGCCTTGATGAAAAGCGTCCTTCGGTTAAAGTGTGAGTAATCACCAACCGTATCCGGCGCGATAAATCCCTTCGAACAGTCGTCATTAATCATCCATACATATGAGGCAAATTAGTTGGTTACTTCTTGGTATCCCTTTATTGGTGCAAGCACAGAATAGAGACAGTGTAAAGTTTGAAAAAGTATCCAGTTGGGAAGAAGTTCTATCGGCCGCCCGAAATCAGAACAAATATATATTTGTTGACTGTTTTGCTACATGGTGTGCGCCATGTAAAGCTATGGAACAAGAAGTATATGATAAGAATCAGGTCGCATCTTTTATGAATGATAAATTCATATCTATCCAGATTCAGATGGATTCTACAGATCACGATGACAGTAGTACTAAAAAGTGGTTATGGGAAGCGAGAACAATAGCAAGTGATTTTAATATTCAATCGTACCCCACCTATCTATTCTTTACTCCGAGTGGTGAAATTGTTCATAAAGGTCATGGATACAAATCTTACGGGGATTTTATTAGCCTGGCAAAAAATGCTCTCGATACAAACTCTCAATATTACACGCTTATTCGGAAATACCGCTCTGGCTTCCTTGATTTTCCTTCAATGGCTAAATTGGCCTATATGGCGAAGGATATGAGAGACATGGACTTAGCGAACAAGGTCGGTCATGATTATTTATTCCAAAATCTATACAAACTCTGTGACAGTGAATTGTTAGCCAAAGAAAACATCGAGTTCATAACCAATTTTATTAAGAGTTCAAACGAAAGAGGCTTTGACTTTTTTTACCGTCACCGCAGGCAGATAGATTCTGTAATGAATGGAACCTTGTATGTTACAAGTTTTTCTCAATATGTTATCGACTTTATTATTTCTGTGGAGGAAGTTTATAGCAATCTCTTTAAGAACCTGGACACATACCATCTAGAATTTAAAAATCCGGTAGAAAATCCTAATTGGAAAAGGATGAGCGGTGCGATTAAAAGGAAATACAATGATGAATGTGCAAAGAGAATAATATTAGATGCTAAGTTAAAGTGGTACGAATACACAAAGTGTTGGCCGGAATATTGTAAAACTGTAGTGATTAAGGTCAAAAAATATGGGCCATATGGTTTGTTTTCTGCCGATTCAAAATTAAATCAAAACGCATTTGATATATTTCTTCATAGTAACAATAAGAAGTACTTAAATCTTGCTCTGCGATGGAGCAATAATTCTATCAAAATGTCGAAAGAAAACGTTAATCCTGAGTATTACGACACTTATGCAAATTTGTTATACAAGCTCGGGAGAAAGAGGGAGGCCATTTACTATGAAGAAAAGGCTGCAAGCCTTGCCTTAAATGCAAGAGATATTCAGGAAAATTTGAATAAGATGCGTCAAAATAAACCAACTTGGCCGTCCAACTAAGAACAATTTTTTGAATTTGAAAAGTTGCCATTATTGAAAATTTTACGTAGCTTCTGAGGGAGAATCTTCTTCACCGTATTAGGTGGCAACCCAAAACGGTGCATATCAAAGATTAGTGTTGTGATTGAACTTTTGATGGGCTTCATATTGCCGAGTGTTTGAACCGGGCGAGCAGGATATTATAGTTAATTATACTAAATGTCACAATGAGATGAAGTGTGTCTTTTCATTTCTAATTATGTTTCTGTTTTTATTTTCATCACTGTCATATTCCCAAAAACCGGTAATAGACTCTTCAGTATTTGGGACGTGGCCCTTTGTAAGAACACCGGCCATTTCGAGCGATGGAGCATATGCCTCTTATTTTATTCAAAACCAACCTAAAGGGAGTAATACTTTGGTTATTCAAGCGATAAAGAGTGGCAAAGAAGTTAAAGTGATGGGTGCTGACAATGCAACTTTTGCTGGGGAGGGTGCCTACTTGTTTTTTAAAAAGCGGAAGGACAGCTTGGGAATCGTTTTACTGAATTCATTTTCCGTAAAGTACATTCCCGATGTTATCGACTTTCAAGTGCCGAAAGGCGGCACCGGTGAGTACCTTGCATACTTGAAAAAGGAAAGCCGTGACGATAAATTATTCGTTTATAATTTCCTGACGGAAAAAGTAGATTCTGTGCCTTGTGTGACTCAATTTTCTTTTAGCGATCCTGGAAATGCATTGATTTATATAGCGACCGTTTATACCGGTGATAGAGTCAAAAATGTATTGCATTGGTTGGACATGAGTACTCTCCTTGAGAAAACGATTTGGGAAGGCGATAAAGTGAATAATCTTTTATTTGACACCAATGCTAAGCGTTTGGCGTTCCTTGGCCAGTCTTCCACAAACGAAGGGGGTAACCTCACGGAAATAATGTATTATGACTCTATCAGGGACACAATCGTTTCATTTTTACATCCAACGCCGCTTGAGTCAGACAGCATGTTGGATTGCCAAACTTTGGGCTTAATCGGTTTTAGCGAAAATAGTGAAAGGCTCTTTTTTTGTATAAAAGAAAAGGAATCTTTTAAAGATAAAAAAAGTGCTGCTAAAGTAGATGTATGGAGCTATACGGACGCACAGCTCCAATCGGAACAATTAAATCAGTTAGCTCCGCGTGATTACACCTGTGTAATAAATATAAAAGACGGGACCGTTATTAGATTGGAACAAGAAAATGATAATATCGTATCTTTTATTCCTTTGCTAAAACAAAAGGGCCAGAACGTGTTGATAAGAAACGCAAAGGGTGACTACTTGGAGCGAAACTGGAATAAGCAGAGCTCCCCATCATTGTACCTTGTATCTACAGATAATGGAACTAGGCAATGTTTAAATAAGGACGTTCGATGGGAAAATTATTTCAATTATCAACTTTCACCTGGAGGCAAGTACATAGTTTACTACGATGCAATTGCTAGGGATTATTTCAGTTTTGAAATTGCAACGGGAATTAACCGAAACATAACCCGAAATATTCCTGTTAACTGGACAATGAGAAGCGAAGAGACTACTGAAACCAATTTCGCCAACAGAGCGATTGAGGGATGGCTGGAAGATGATGAAGCGGCTTTAATCTATGACGAATTTGATATTTGGAAAATTGACCTCTCAGGAACTGGTCGAGCAGCTGTAAATTTGACTAACGGCTACGGACGCCGATCCAAAATAATTTTCCGTCTAGGGATGAGAGATTATTTAACGAAACTAATTTTAAACAACGAATGTTTAATTTTGACCGCCTTTAGCGCGGATTCTAAACAAAATGGCTTTTACGAGAAAAAAATAAACGAACGGGGAGATCCGACGTTGTTAACCATGGACTCATGTCTTTACTATTACGATGAAAAGTACATTGGTTTTTCTCCAATTAAAGCAACTAAATCTGAGGCGTATATCCTGAGACGAGAAAGTGCAGCGGAATCTCCTAATTTTATTTTCACTTCAAGGTTTCACTCCTTTAAGCAACTCAGCAATATACATCCAGAAAGAACATATAATTGGTTCACCAGTCAGCTGGTTAGGTTTAAAACTACCAACGGGAAATCGACGCAGGGCATTTTATATAAACCGGAAAATTTTGATTACAAACGAAAATATCCCGTTATAATTGAATATTATGAGCAAAAGTCCGAACTTCTAAACCTTTATCAGCCCCCCGAATTCTCAAGCGGTGATGTTGAAATTCCGTTGTTCGTTAGTAACGATTACTTAGTTTTTACTCCTGATATTCACTATGAAATTGGCAATACAGGCGGCAGTGCTGAAATTACTGTAATGTCAGCGTATAAATACTTATCAAAGTTGAATTACGTCGATGTAAAAAAAATTGGTATTCAAGGTGGCAGTTTTGGAGGGTATGAAACTAATTATATTTTAACGCACACAAAAGTTTTTGCCGCTGCTTGCTCTCGATCAGGATTTTCGAATCTAATTAGTGCGTATGGTTCGGTAATGCTTAGCGGCGGGCATCCCTTTTTTCCGCATTGGGCAGAAGTTGGTCAAGGAAGGCTAGAAGGGGTACCCTGGGAGAGACCAAGCATCTACATAAAAAATTCTCCAATTTTTCAAGTTCAAAAGGTAGCCACGCCTCTATTGATGATGAATAATAAAGCGGACGGAGTCGTTGATTTTTCGCTTGGAGTTGAATTTTTTATGGCACTAAGGCGTGCAGGCAAGAGAGTATGGATGCTGCAATATGATGGTCAGGGACACACATTATCGGGTACTGCTAAAAATGATTACACTATAAGGCTCCTGCAATTTTTCGATCATTATTTAAAGGGAAGTCCTGCCCCGAAATGGATGATAGAAGGCATACCGGCCAAAAGGAAAGGAATCGACGACGGCTTAGAATTAGAGCCGCTCGGAATCACTTCAGGTAAGAGTCCATTGTTAAAGTAATACAAGTGTAAACCTTAGCGCAGTGAAGAGTTTTTGCGGAAGGTACTTGTTGTAAACGCGATAAAGCAGCTGGGGTGACATGATAACTCGATTCAGCTAATTGAAAAAAGGGTTGTCCTGAGATCAACCCTTTTTCAATAAAGTTTCGTTTGCACGAAAATTTATTTTTAGTGCTCCAACTTTCGGCTTAATATGCTGCGCCTGCAGTGCCTCTCAATGAACAGTCACCGCCGGAAACATTTGTCGCATAAGTTTTCGTAGTGCTCAATGGGTCGAGCTTGGTGTTGTTTGTTTGAATTGTACAGCCAGTTGCCGGAATATTAGTAGTTGAAGTATAGATGGTAACGCCATAACTTTTGGCTTTAAATGCAAGTGCCCCACCAACTACTGCTAATACGGCGATAGCAGTTACCATTATTTTTGCTCTTTTCATAAAACTGAGTGCTTTTTAAATCAAAAAGCTAAACTTCATTTTAAAAAATAAGTGCCTACTCTCTTCTGATGGTTTTCGGCTTGCCCATGTTAATTCTCAGCCATCAGCCAAAAATTATCAGCCACCTATTTTTCTGAAACGCAGTCGAGGTAGGGCTTAAAAAAATTTTCCACAGCCATTTTTTCAATTCTGTGTATAATCATGATTCCAGCCACATTTCAGCCGGTTTCGGGCCACTGCTGCCACTTTTACCTGGCTGAAAATATTTTATATTTTAAAATATTAGAATCACTTCTTAAAAAAATCGCCCCAAGGAACTACCCTCTTTTCTTTTTACCAACGTCTTTATATAGTAGTAGCTTACTACTGCAAGGGAATTTTATTACTCATCCATAGGCTAAAAAAGTTAAGTATGCGGTTTTTATTTCTTATGGTTCTATCTGTTTTGCTGTTAACCGTTTCTCGTGCCCAGGATATTGTAAATTGGAAGTATTTCACAAAGAAAATCGCCGATAAAACTTACGAGATTCATCTAACTGCTACTATTGAAAGCCCATGGCATATTTATTCGCAACACTTGGATAAAGATGCCTTAGGGTTGCCTACTACCATCAGCTTCAATAGGAACCCGCTCATTTATCGGGATGGAGAAATTAAAGAAATCGGAAAAGTTATCATCAAACGTGAAGAAGTGACGGATACAGACCTCAAATACTACAGCGATCAGGTAGATTTTGTACAGGTGGTAAAATTGAAAAAAAATATAAAGACCAATATAGGAGGCAGCATTGCATTCATGACCTGTACCGATGAACGATGCCTTCTACCCAAGACTATAAATTTTTCTGTTGAGCTTTAGTAGCCCATTTTTAGAAGCATAAGCAACATAAAAAACGAAAAATGAATCAAAAATAAAAAGGCATGCTAAATTTCTTCTTCATCCGTACCGATAACAAATATGTGAAAGTAAACTTTCACGAGATCAGTTATATAGAGGCCTGTGGCAATTATGTGCGCATTGTTACCACTAATAAATCTTTTATTGTTCTGCTTTCTATGAAGCAGATGGAAAAGGTATTGCCATGCAAACTATTTTGCCGCGTGCACCGGTCTTATATCGTTTCGCTCAACAGCATCAATGCATTTGATCACGAATTGGTTTACCTCGATAATAAACAAATCCCGCTTAGCGACTTTTATAAAAATATTTTACAGGAAAAAGTAATGATCGTGCTCAGCGACGTAAGAAATCAACACAGGTTATCAAACGTATTGGTAGAAACTTTGATGGAAGAGTAATTTCTTTACCGGAATGCGACTATTCATGTACGAAAATGCTTGTTTCGTATAAACGCAACTATGTTTGATGTATTACCATTAAACCCACACATGATTTTCCATTAATTTGTCTCTCAACTATGTATTTAAGAACAATTGTCATTGTACTAACCCTTATCAATTTATCTTTTCCTGTCTGCGGACAAGTGCCGCCCTATAAAAACTCAAGACTGCCTGTTGAGCAGCGTGTCAAAGATCTGCTTGCCCGCATGACATTGGAAGAAAAGGTAGCACAATTACAAAGTATGCACGCGGGTCGTCCCAAACTTACCGATGAACTGTTAAGCAACAGGAGTAAGATGGATTCTTTATTTCATAATGGCGTGGGCATGATGAACCCGGCATTTGATGAAACGATGGAAGAAACTGTTGACAGAAGAAACAAGCTCCAGAACTATTTAAAAACAAAAACAGGGTTAGGTATCCCTGTTATTTTTATTGATGAAGCGCATCATGGACTGGTACAGAGAAATGTTGATGTGTTCCCGCATGGAATTGGCTTAGCTTCTTCATGGGATACGGCACTACTCACAAAGATTTATGATTATGTAGCAAGGCAGGCATCATCGAGAGGAACATCTTTGGTGTTGGCCCCCGTAGTTGATGTTACACGAGATCCCCGCTGGGGAAGAACCGGAGAAACCTACGGCGAAGATCCGTTTCTATGTGGAATGTTAGGAAGCGCGGCAGTAAAAGGATTTCAGGGAAGCAATAATGGAATGATTGCGCGTCATCATGTGGCAGCCACATTAAAACATTTTACCGGTCACGGGCAACCCGAAGGAGGCAACAACCAGGGACCTGCTGATTATTCTATCCGCGCCCTTCGTGAGTTTCATATGGAGCCATTTCGTTTATGTATTCAACATGCAAAGCCTGCCGCGGTGATGGCTTCTTATGCGGAGGTAGATGAGATTCCTTCTCATGCAAATCAGTGGCTTTTAAAAGATGTGCTGAGAGATGAATGGAAATACAATGGTATTGTTGTTTCGGATTGGTTTGGTATAGATCAGCTCTGGCAAAAACATTTGATCGCAACTGATGTAAAAGAGGCTGCACTCAAAGCCTTTAATGCAGGAGTTACTATTGATCTTCCTTATGGAGTCAATTACAAACATCTTTCTGAGTTGATTAAAGAAGGAAAGATCAGTATGAAAGCAATTGATACTGCGGTGTCTTATATACTGCGGCTAAAATTTCAGATGGGTTTGTTTGAAGGAAAGGATATTGACCCTGATAAAGCAAAACAGTTCAGTCAAAATGCAGAAGGGAGAACATTGGCGTTAAAGATTGCAGAAGAGGCCATGGTGCTGTTAAAGAACGAAAACCATCTTTTGCCAATTAAAAAAGATCAGTATAAAACGATTGCGGTTATTGGTCCGTGCGCTGCCGTAAATTATTTAGGTGATTATTCAGGAGTGCCTTCAAAAAATGTTTCAATACTTGAAGCAATAAAAAATACAGTGGGCAGCGAAGTTCAGGTACTTTATGCAAAAGGTTGTAACATCACGACTAACGGAGATAGTATAAGTCAGAACAACTACCAGTTCATTGACACCACAAAGTTTCCAACCAAAGCAGAAAATCAAAAGCTGATTGATGAAGCCGTTGATGTAGCAAAGCAATCTGATTTTGTTGTGGTGGCTGTAGGAGAAAACGAGCAATTTTCACGTGAGGCATGGGCGCCGAATCATTTTGGAGATATGGCTGATCTCGATCTTCAATCTAACCAGGAAGACCTTGTCAAAGCAATTGCGGCAACTGGTAAGCCATACGTAGTCTATTTAATGCACGGCAGACCTTTATCTATCAACTGGATTGCTCAGAATGCTCCTGCAATTATTGACGGATGGTTTAACGGCGAAGAATCAGGCAATGCATTTGCCAATATCTTATTTGGTGAGGTCAACCCTTCAGGCAAACTAACCATCAGCGTTCCAAGATCATTAGGGCAACTTCCCATTTTTTATAACCACAAGCCCAGTGCACAGTTTTTTGAATATGTTACGGAAAAGAATACGCCGCTCTATCCTTTTGGTTATGGGTTGAGTTATACGAAGTTTGAATATTCCGCTCTGACCTCACCCCAACCCCTCTCCTTAAGGAGAGGGGCTATTCAAGCCATTGTACAAGTAGATGTAACTAACACCGGAAACATCAAGGGTGATGAGATCATGCAATTATATATCCATCAGAAAGTGAGTTCAGTAGTAAGACCAGTAAAAGAGTTAAAAGGGTTTCAGCGGATCAGTTTACAACCGGGAGAGAAAAAGAATGTTTCTTTTTTGATCACCAAAGACATGCTGAGGTTTTGGAACAAAGACATGAAGTACGTCGTTGAGCCGGGTGTTTTTGAGATCATGATTGGAAGTAATTCCGTGGATCTGCAGAAAGTTGAGCTGGAGGTAAAGCAATAAAATAATCATCTGAAATGAAAAATACAATTGCCTTTGTATCAATCGTGCTTTTATTAAATCTTCATGCTTCGGCCAAACACTACAGCGTACTCGTTTTTTACAAAACAGCAGGGTATCATCACTCTTCTATCGCTGCCGGTATAAAGGCGATCATGCTACTGGGAAATGAGCATAATTTTCAGGTTGATACGACTGCTGATGCAGCAAAATTTACCGAAGAAAATTTACAACAATATGCCGCTGTGATCTTTCTCAGTACTACCGGTGATGTATTGGATGACGCACAGCAGAGGGCTTTTGAAAATTTTATTAAATCTGGTGGTGGCTTTGCGGGCATACATTCCGCTACCGATACCGAGTATGACTGGTCCTGGTATGGCGACCTTGTAGGAGCTTATTTCGCTGATCATCCTGACCAGCAGGAAGCTACACTCAACGTAGTAAACAGAAAAACCATTGCTACAAAGCATTTACCAAAACAATGGACACGAAAAGATGAATGGTACAATTTTAAATGGATGACAAAAGACAAACTACATGTGCTTATTACGATTGATGAGAGCAGTTATAATGCCGGTCCTTCCAAAATGGGTACTTATCATCCCATGAGCTGGTATCATGATTTTGATGGCGGCAGGTCATTTTATACTGAACTCGGGCATACGGATGAATCCTATTCAGACCCGCTGTACCTCAACCATTTGCTCGGGGGAATTGAGTATGCGATGGGAAGGAAGAAAATGGAATAACCGGGACCAAAACAAAAACAGAGAATGCGATCATTCTCACTTTATTTTTTATTATTCACCGCCTAGGATAGCAAAATGAGATACACTGTTCTGCAGCATAAAAAATCTTCGGTTATTATTGATGATAACCCTGATATACTAACACTAATCATCGTGGTGCAGGATATGAACGATGCAGTAACCAGGGTAAGAAACGCCTGTTATGTACTGCAAAGTTCGAAGATGCCGGTATTGTATAAATCCGTACCAGGAACAAACAACGTCAAGATCAAAGTACGGTTTCACCAGAGACATCTTAATAAGTTACCAAAAATAAAAAGAGCATTGGTGCGGATCAGCGAAGTAGTGAATGTAAGTTGCAGAGACAGCGGGGCGAGCCAGTCAAAATCATCAAGGTGTCAGCCCAAGCTTTAATTGCCGGCCAAGATTTCCTTCACAAGGATGAAAACACCCATTGCAAAAATGAACCATCCAAATGCTTTCCTGAGCTGGTCGCCGTTCAGCTTTTTACCGATCAAATCTCCTGCATAGATACCTGCTATAGAAAGGGCGGAGACCTTTGCCAGCAAACCCCAGTCAATTTTCATGTTTCCGAGATCACCCAGAAAACCAGTCATTGTGTTTAGCGCGATGATCAGAAGAGAAGTTCCTATCGCCTCTTTCATGGGGAAACCTAAAAAAATGACCAAAGCAGGTATCACCAAAAATCCGCCCCCTGCGCCCAGCAGACCTGTCGTGATTCCCGTTGCTAGTCCGTAGAATAAAAGCCTGGTACGATTTGTCCTAACCTCTTTGTCCTGCACTCCGCTTATATTTTTCCTGCTTTTGACCATCGGCAATGACGCAACAATCACCAGAAGTGCGAACAACACCATTGTAATGAATGCATGCGATATAGTAAAACCGCGCACGAAGTTAAAAGTTCCTCTCTATGTCACTTATACTTTAAGAAATGGTGGCGGACCTTGCGACAGAGAAAGAGAAGGATTTAATTTTATAGAGGATGGTTGTAATTTTTGTGCTACTTCAAGTGATTACAGAAATAGCCATTATGAGAAAGGTCATTTAGCGAATGCAGAAGATTTTGCTTTTGATTGTACTGAAGAAGAACTAACATTTCGTTATTACAATTGTGTTCCGCAAACTACAGAAACAAATCACGGTGCATGGCTTCAATGGGAAACAAAAATCAGAGAGCTATCCAAGAAACAAAAACTATTTATTGTTGCAGGAAATATTTTTGGAAAACAAACTATTGGCGAAAATAAAGTTGCAATTCCAAAGTATTGTTACAAGATCGTGCTGAGTGCAAAAACGGAAAAAATACTTTACTGTTTAGTTTTTCCCAATGATAAGAGCAAAAGCGTTAAAGAGATCTCATTAACAGATTTAAAAAAGAAACTCGGATATGATCTGATGCCCGCGAGTTATTGGAAGAAAGTGAATAGCTGATAGTAAATCATCTTCAAGAGAATCATTAATGTCGTATAAATCTTTCTGTATTGTGTTCCATTGTTCGGTTTTTAATGCTGTTCGAAAAAAACGAACGGGCAAATTTACCGAACAAAATTATAAGTACAAGGGAAAAAATTGAATGATAATTTTTAATGTCACTCCAAATTAACTTAGTCCACCAAAGAGCGATGCCCGATTTCTTTTTTATATGAACCGATAACAAATCATTTGATCGCGAGTTAGTTTACCTCGATAACAAACAAATACCGCTCAGCGACCTTTATAAAAATCTTTTACAAGAAAAAGTGATGATCGTGCTGAGGAACGTAAGGTATCAACCCAAATTACCCAAACTATCGGTAGCGTCATTAATTGAAAAATAGTACTGTAATATAAAAACACGACAGGATCATACATTCAGCTCCATGTACAATATCCGGCTTTTTGCATGACAATAACCCCTACCGGTGTATTTAACGATTACCGGGCACTATTCTGCAATAATTTGTCAGTTTAATTAAATCCATGTAAATGGTAAATCATTCGAACAAAAGTGAACGAGTGAAAACCTGTATATCAGTTAGCCGTTGTTCCTGAATCTTTTTTAGAAAATTAATCTTATAGAGGCTAAAAAACCGGATGCTGCCCATTATCATCATGAGGAATAAAAACAGAACAAATATGTATGCGTTGATTTCACCACTTACGATGGTGGTTTTCTCTGTTTATACCTGTTCGTTAATAAATAACATCACTACCGTCCTAAATTAATCAAAAGATATTCAATTGATTAGAATCAAGCTCTTTGAAATTTTGTAAGTCTGTATCGTCAAACAGTTGATTTAACTGGGTTTTGTTAAGTAAGGTGATACTCAAAATCTGTAATATT